>ENA-OQER01001383-OQER01001383.1-human-gut-metagenome-genome-assembly--contig:-NODE-1383-length-11757-cov-1.755460_pt1 | contig 11757 bp, 18 predicted proteins | sample MGYA00242797_ERZ504639 | MGnify/ENA primary metagenome ERZ504639 (study PRJEB26092, sample SAMD00036306) | human gut metagenome | host: Homo sapiens | study: EMG produced TPA metagenomics assembly of...
GGTGGACAACAAGTGGTGACAATCAGCCTTGGTTTGTTGTCGGAAAAGATTTGTCAAAAAAATATTCTTTACGTTGGTCAAGGTTTCTATCATGAGTCACTAATGTCAACTAGCCTTGACGCCTCAAGTATTCACTTTACACGTGATATGCCTGAAGAATTTACAATGGAAGTTACAGCAAAATTCCGTTACCGTCAACCAGACTCTAAAGTTACAATACATGTCAAGGGTGACAAAGCAGAAGTTGTCTTTGCTGAACCACAACGTGCCATTACACCAGGTCAAGCCGTTGTTTTCTATGATGGTAAAGAATGCCTAGGTGGCGGAATCATTGATATGGCTTATAAAAATGGAGTCGCTTGTCAATATATCTAGTTGACAAAGTTGTAAAGATAAGTTGACGGGCTTGGCTTATCTATATAATCAACTATTGCTCGAAAAATTATCGGCAATTAAATTGACATTTTAACTTAATTTGATACAATAATCGTAACAATAATCATGATGGTCAAAGCTCATGAGAATTGTGCGTCTTTGCCGCACAATTTTCGAGGGTTTTGGCTGTTTTTTGTGCAGTTAAGGAGTTTTAAATGGATTTTAGAACTAGAATTGGTGAGCAGAGCTTTGGTGTTAGAGCATCAGCCTTAATTATTAAAGATGAAAAATATATTTAGCAAAATCTCTAAAAATGAATATTATTTGTTAGGCGGAGCAATCTTAGTAAATGAATTAACTGAAGATGCCATAATACGCGAAATGAAAGAAGAACTTAATATCGATATTGAAGTTAAACAGTTGGCTTTTGTTGTTGAAAATCAGTTTTCTTTGGATCTCACAAAACATCATCAAATTGAATTTCTTTACTTAGTGAACCCACTTTCTGACCTTAATAAAGAGATATATGAGGGAGGTCAGAAGCGTATGTGTGAGTGGATTTCGTTTGAAGAACTCAGTAAGATTAACCTAAATCCAAGCTTTTTAAAAATTACCCTAAAAAACTGGGATGGTCAAGTCAAACATTTTGTAAATAAGAATAAGGAGAAATAAAATGACACACGAATTTGCTGAAAATTATGATGTAATTGTTGTTGGTGCTGGGCATGCTGGTGTTGAAGCTAGTTTGGCTGCGGCTCGTATGGGTTGTAAAACGATGCTGGCAACAATTAATTTGGAAATGTTGTCCTTTATGCCATGTAACCCTGCAATTGGGGGTTCTGCCAAAGGGATTGTTGTTCGCGAAATTGACGCTCTCGGTGGTGAAATGGGTAAAAACATTGACAAGACTTACATTCAAATGAAAATGCTCAATACTGGTAAAGGTCCTGCGGTCCGTGCTCTTCGTGCGCAAGCAGATAAGGCTCTTTACTCTCGTACAATGAAGCATACGGTTGAGCAACAAGAAAATTTGACATTGCGTCAGTCAATGATTGAAGAAGTTTTAGTCGAAGATGGTAAAGTTGTCGGTGTTCGCACAGCTACTAATCAGAAATTTTCAGCTAAAGCAGTTGTTATCACAACAGGAACAGCCCTTCGTGGCGAAATTATCCTAGGTGAGCTTAAATATTCTTCTGGTCCAAATAACAGCTTGGCTTCTATCGGACTTGCAGATAATTTGAAAGAATTAGGTCTTGAAATTGGTCGTTTCAAAACAGGAACACCACCACGTATCAAAGCAAGTTCTATCAATTACGATGAAACAGAGATTCAACCAGGTGATGAAAAACCAAATCATTTTTCATTCATGTCCAATGATGAAGATTACCTCAAAGACCAAATTCCTTGCTGGTTGACTTATACGAACCAAACAAGCCATGATATTATCAATAAAAATCTTTACCGTGCACCAATGTTTTCAGGGATTGTCAAAGGGGTAGGACCTCGTTATTGTCCATCTATCGAAGATAAAGTTGTGCGCTTTGCGGATAAAGAACGTCATCAACTTTTCCTAGAACCAGAAGGTCGTGAAACAGAAGAAGTTTACATTCAAGGGTTGTCAACAAGTCTTCCTGAAGATGTTCAAAAAGAATTGATTCATTCTATTAAGGGGCTTGAAAATGCCGAAATGATGCGTACAGGATATGCAATTGAGTATGATATCGTTTTGCCACACCAATTGCGTGCAACGCTTGAAACGAAGAAAATTTCAGGTCTCTTTACGGCTGGTCAAACCAATGGTACGTCAGGTTACGAAGAAGCTGCTGGTCAAGGAATTGTTGCTGGTATCAATGCTGCTTTGAAAGTTCAAGGCAAGCCAGAATGATTCTTAAACGTAGTGATGCTTACATCGGTGTTATGATTGATGACTTGGTAACGAAAGGAACGTTGGAACCTTATCGTCTGTTGACAAGTCGTGCGGAATATCGTTTGATTTTGCGTCATGATAATGCTGATATGCGTTTGACTGAGATTGGTCACCGTGTCGGTTTGGTTGATGATGAACGTTATCAACGTTTCTTGAATCGTAAACGTCAGTTTGACAATGAATTGACAAGATTGTCAACTCTTAAAATCAAGCCAGTTAAAGAAACTAATGCACGTATTGAAGCACTTGGTTTCAAACCATTGACAGATGCTTTGACAGCAAAAGAATTCATGCGTCGTCCTGAAATCAATTATGACATTGCGACAAGCTTTGTTGGTCCTGCTGAAGAAAAACTTGACAGCAAAGTGGTTGAACTTTTGGAAACTGAAATCAAATATGAAGGTTATATCAACAAAGCCCTTGATCAAGTAGCCAAAATGAAACGTATGGAAGAAAAACGTATTCCTGCTAATATTGACTGGGATGATATTGATTCTATCGCAACAGAAGCACGTCAAAAATTCAAGAAAATTAACCCAGAAACAATCGGTCAAGCAAGCCGTATTTCAGGTGTTAACCCAGCAGATATTTCTATTTTGATGGTTTACCTAGAAGGCAAGCAAAAACATCATAGAAAAGCGAATGATTAAGTCATCAAATTGTAATCTTTAAACCAATGACAGCTCTATCAAATAGGGCTGTTTTATGGTATAATTATAAGCTAAGAGGTTAACCAATGAAAAGATTTCGATTTGCAACTATTCACTTAGTCATGATAGGCTTGATTTTATTCGGGATTTTGGCTATTTGTGTCAGACTTTTTCAGACGGAGTCAGCTACTTTAGCTGCAATCTTTTTGGCGCTGTCTTTGCTTGTTGCATTGCTTTATTATCAAAAAGAAACATATGAGTTATCAGAACTTGAACAAATTGAATTACTAAACGACCAAACAGAAGTTAGTTTGAAAAGTTTATTAGAACAGATGCCTGTTGGTGTTGTTCAATTTGAGCAATCTACAAATGAAGTTGAGTGGTTTAATCCATATGCTGAACTTATCTTCACTAGTGAAGAAGGAGAATTTGAGGATGAACTCATCCAAAAAAATTATTGGCAATAAGCGTGAAGGAGATGCCAGCCAAACTTTTGAGTTAAACGGTAATAAATACTCGTCTTATATTGATTCATCTTCAGGGATTTTTTATTTCTTTGATACATCAATGGGAAATCGTCAATTAGGCGATGCTGCGCTTTTGCGACCAGTTATCGGGATTATCTCAATTGATAATTATGATGATGTGACAGATGATTTATCTGATGCGGAAGTTTCTCAAATCAATAGTTTTATTGCTAATTTCATCTCGAATTTCACGAAGTCTAACAATATTTTTTATCGTCGTGTGGATATGGACCGTTTTTACTTTTTCACAGACTATGCTGTTTTAAGTAGTCTAATTGACGATAAGTTTACAGTACTAGAAGCTTTTCGCAAGCAGGCTAAAGAAGGAAGTGAGTTACCGCTGACTTTGAGTATTGGGGTTGCTTATGGTGATGATAATCATCAGCAAATTGGGCAAGTAGCTCTCCAAAACTTGAATACGGCACTTGTGCGTGGTGGTGACCAAGTTGTTATTTGTGAAAATGATGAACATAAGAAACCATTGTATTTTGGTGGTGGGTCAGTATCTACCGTTAAACGTACCCGTACGCGTACCGTGCGATGATGACTGCTATTTCAGACCATATAAAAAATGTGGACAGAGTATTTGTTGTCGGACATCGTAATCTCGATATGGATGCTCTTGGTTCAGCGATTGGGATGCAGTTCTTTGCAAGTAATATCATTGAGGATGCTTATGCGGTTTACAATCCAGATGAAATGAGTCATGATATTGCAAGAGCAGTCAGAAGATTACAAGAAGATGGAAAAACGAATCTAATTTCAGTCAACAAAGCTTTACAACTAGTGACAAGCCAATCACTGTTGATAATGGTTGATCATTCTAAGGTTGATTTAACGTTATCGCAGGAACTTTACAACATGTTTACAGATGTCATTGTTGTTGATCATCATCGTCGTGACAATAATTTCCCAGAAAAAGCCATATTAACATTTATTGAAAGTGGAGCAAGTAACGCTAGTGAATTAGTAACCGAATTAATTCAATTCCAAAACGCAGGCAAACGCTTAAGTAAAATTCAAGCTAGTATTCTAATGGCAGGGATTATGTTGGACACGAAGAATTTTTCGGCTAGCGTTACAAGTCGAACATTTGATGTTGCAAGTTATCTTAGATCTCAAGGAAGTGATAGCATTGAAATTCAAAACATTTCTCAAACAGATTTTGAGGAATATCGATTGGTTAATGAACTTATTCTTAAAGGGCGTAAACTTTATGACAACATTATCATTGCTAGTGGTGGTGATAATGTTGTTTACAGTAAGTAGTTGCCAGTAAAGCTGCAGATACCATGTTATCTTTAGCTGGCATTGAAGCAACGTTTGTTATTGTTCAAGTTGCTCCTAATAAAGTAGCTATTTCGGCACGTAGCCGCAGTAAAATCAATGTTCAACGCATAATGGAAGAACTTGGTGGCGGTGGGCATTTTACCCTAGCAGCTTGTCAATTATCAGATATAACTGTTAGTCAAGCCGAACACTTATTATTTGAAATAATTGAAAATGATTTAAGAGAAAATATGGAGGTAGAGTGATGAAAGTTATTTTTCTAGCAGATGTTAAGGGTAAAGGGAAAAAAGGTGAGATCAAAGAAGTCCCGACAGGTTATGCCCAAAACTTTTTAATTAAGAAAAAATTTAGCTAAAAGAGGCGACTAATCAAGCTATTGGTGAATTAAAAGGTAAACAAAAATCAGAAGAAAAAGCACAAGCTGAAATTTTAGCAGAAGCTCAAGCGCTTAAAGCAGAGCTTGAGAAAGAAGTCACAGTTGTTAAGTTTACCGAAAAAGTTGGACCTGATGGACGTACATTTGGTTCAATTACAGCTAAGAAAATTGCTGAAGAATTGGCTAAACAGTTTGGTTTAAAAATCAACAAAACGTTCTATCGAATTAAATCATCCAATTCGTGCAATTGGTTCTGTCGAAGTCCCTGTTAAGTTACATAAGGAAGTAATTGCTGAAATTAAATTAAGCATTAAGGAAGCATAGTCCTACGTTTAGAGGTTATTAGGGGAGGTGAGGAATTTGGCAGAGGAGCCAGAATTGAGAGTTCAGCCACAAGATTTATTAGCAGAACAGTCTATCTTAGGTTCGATTTTTATCTCGCCAGATAAGCTTATTACTGTCCGTGAATACATTAGCCCAGATGATTTCTATAAATATTCTCATAGAGTTATTTTTAAGGCAATGATTACGCTTAGCGATCGTAATGAGGCTATTGATGCCACAACAGTTAGAACAATTCTTGATGACCAAGGAGATTTGCAAAACATTGGTGGCTTGTCTTACATTGTAGAACTCGTCAATAGCGTTCCTACAAGTGCCAATGCAGAGTATTATGCTAAAATTGTCGCCGAAAAGGCGATGTTGCGTAATATCATCTCTAGGTTGACAGAGACTGTAAACCTTGCATATGAAGGTTCTACGGATTCTGAAGACGTTATTGCAGGAGCAGAAAAAGCCCTTGTTGAGATTAATGAACGTAGCAATCGTAGTGGTTTTCGTAAGATTTCAGATGTTTTGAAGGTCAACTATGAAAATTTGGAAATTCGTTCGCGTCAGACAAGCGACGTTACTGGATTGCCAACAGGCTTTCGTGATTTGGATAAGATTACAACAGGTTTACACCCTGACCAACTGATTATTCTTGCTGCTCGTCCAGCCGTCGGGAAAACTGCTTTTGTTTTGAACATTGCGCAAAAACGTTGGGACTAAACAAAATAAACCAGTCGCTATTTTCTCCCTGGAAATGGGTGCTGAAAGTTTGGTTGACCGTATGTTGGCTGCTGAGGGAATGGTTGATTCTCACCACCTTCGAACAGGTCAATTGACTGACCAAGAATGGAACAACATTACCATTGCCCAAGGTGCTCTGGCAGAAGCGCCAATTTATATTGATGATACACCAGGGATTAAAATCACTGAATTCGTGCACGAGCACGTAAGCTGTCTCAAGAAGTTGAGGGGGGCTTGGGTTGATTGTCATTGACTATTTACAGTTGATTACAGGAACACGTCCAGAGAATCGACAACAAGAGGTTTCTGATATTTCACGTCAATTGAAGATTTTGGCAAAAGAGCTGAAAGTCCCTGTTATCGCACTTAGTCAGTTGTCTCGCGGTGTTGAACAACGTCAAGATAAACGTCCTGTGTTGTCAGATATTCGTGAATCAGGTTCTATTGAGCAAGATGCGGATATCGTTGCGTTCTTGTATCGTGATGATTATTATCGTCGTGAGGGTGAAGAAAATGATGACGCTATTGAAGACAATACTATCGAAGTTATCTTGGAAAAGAACCGTTCAGGAGCGCGTGGTACAGTGAAATTAATTTTCCAAAAAGAATACAATAAATTTTCTAGCATAGCGCAGTTTGAAGAGCGTTGATAAATATAAAATACTTTATTAAGGAGCACAGTAGAAGATGAGTGATGCATTTGCAGATGTAGCAAAAATGAAAAAAATCAAAGAAGATATTAAAGCCCACGAAGGTCAACTTGTTGAATTGACACTTGAAAATGGTCGTAAACGTGAAAAAAATAAAGTTGGTCGTTTAACGGAAGTTTTACCCTTCGTTATTTATCGTTGAATACAATGAAAATTCTGATGTTCCAGGAGCAATCAACAATTCTTATGTTGAATCATACACTTATTCAGATATTTTAACTGAAAAAACATTGATTCGCTATTTTGATTAATCCTTGATTAGAATTATCAGTAATAGTAGATAAAAAGCTTTACAACGCCTTTTTTTTATGTTAAACTAAACTTTGTGTGAAATAATAGCAGGAGAGTATGAAGCTCGTCAACAGTTGGCTCTTCTACAGTTTTTCTTCTTGTAGAAAAGCTCCTAGAAGTCGGAAAAGTAATCTTGGCTGTTTAGATGAAAGTCAACTGCACGAATCAGGATTCTCTAATTTGTTATTTCCTACAAAATTTTTATTTTATAGGAGGACATTTTTAATGTCACGTTATACAGGTCCATCATGGAAACAATCACGTCGCCTTGGCTTGTCTCTTACAGGTACAGGTAAAGAATTAGCACGTCGTAACTACGTGCCAGGTCAACACGGTCCTAACAACCGTAGCAAACTTTCTGAATATGGTTTGCAATTGGCCGAAAAACAAAAACTTCGTTTCACTTACGGTGTAGGTGAAAAACAATTCCGTAACTTGTTCGTACAAGCTACTAAAATTAAAGGTGGAACTCTTGGTTTCAACTTTATGGTTCTTTTGGAACGTCGTCTTGACAACGTTGTTTACCGTTAGGTCTTGCAACTACTCGTCGTCAAGCTCGTCAATTCGTTAACCACGGTCACATCCTTGTTGACGGAAAACGCGTTGATATCCCTTCATACCGCGTAACTCCAGGTCAAGTGATCTCAGTTCGCGAAAAATCAGCTAAAGTTCCAGCTATCCTTGAAGCTGTTGAAGCTACTCTTGGACGTCCAGCATTCGTATCATTCGATACTGAAAAACTTGAAGGTTCATTGACTCGTCTTCCAGAACGCGACGAAATCAACCCAGAAATCAACGAAGCACTTGTCGTTGAATACTACAACAAAATGCTTTAATTCTCAGTTGATTGAAGTATTTAAAACCATGGTTTTTACCGTGGTTTTTTTATAAATAGAAAAAGTCGCCAAGGGGCGACTGTAGGAATGGATGATTATAGTGACAGTGGTAAAAGTTTTAAAATGAGGTTAGTCATTTGGCGAGGAGATTCTTTTTTACCATTAGCTATCCAAGATTGGCAGAGACCAAAGAAGGCGTAGGCAAAGTAGATACTACTGTATTCTTTTTCGACAGGGGAAAGTTCTTCACGCCCAAAACGATTTGAAAATCAGTGTTGATAAAGATGCGCACCTTATTAACAATAAAAGCTTGGAATTCTCGCGTGCCGTTCGCTGAAATCAAAGCAGATAGCAATTGCTCACGTTTTAAAAATTCAAAAATCTCTAAAAACGCTTGTTTTTTATTGCCTTCGTGTTTTTCAAAAATATATTCAACTTGATTGAAAAGGGTCCGTTGACAGGAATCAATCAATTCAAATTTATCCTTATAATGTGTGTAGAAGCTTGAACGCTAATGCCAGCTTCTTTAGAAATTTTGATGGTGGTAATGTCGTCAAAACTCTCTGTCTTTAAAAGGGTGACCATAGCTTCTTGAATGGCTTTTTGGTGTTAGCTCTGCGATTATCATTTGTCATAATAAAAATCTTTTGAACACTCTTAGACAGAGTGTCCAAATTCCTTCTTTTGTCTTGAAATTATTTTATATCTCTGTATAATATATTTTATCATAATTTTTGAACACTGTGTCCAAATTAGGAGAAAATATGTTAGAAGAATTAAAAGCACTTATAAAAAGCCCAAAACTTTGGGTAACAATGATTGGTGTTGCTCTTGTTCCAGCACTTTATAACTTATCTTTTTTGGGGTCTATGTGGGACCGTACGGAAATGTTGATGATTTGCCAGTAGCAGTTGTCAATCAAGATAAGTCATCAACTTAAATGACCAAACGCTATCAATCGGTGATGATAATGCTGGACAGCATGTCTAAAAATAAAGCCTTTAGATTATCACTTTGTTAGCGCAGAAAAAGCAGAAGAGGGTCTGGAAAATGGTGATTACTATATGGTTATCACATTGCCAGAGGATTTATCTGAAAAGCAGCTAGCCTTTTGACAGATGACCCTGAAAAATTAACAATTAATTATCAAACAACAGCTGGACGTAGCTTTGTTGCTTCTAAAATGAGCGAATCTGCGATGACCAAGCTTAAAGATACTGTTTCTGAAAATATCACAGAAACTTATACAAAAGCTGTATTCAAGAGCATGTCTAGTTTACAAGATGGTTTACAAGAAGCAAGCGACGGTGGCAATGAGTTGCTCTCAGGAAGTCAACAGCTTGAATCTGGCAGTCAAACCATTACAGATAACCTCAACACAGCAGCATCAGGCAGCCAAACTTTAGCAGACGGAACAGCGACACTTTCAAGCGGCTTGACAACTTATACAAACGGCGTGTCAAGTTTGGCGAGTGGAGCCAATGAATTAGATAGTAACTCAGCAGCACTTGTAAGTGGTGTAGCTCAACTAAAAGAAAGTTCTGCACAAGTACAACAATTAGTTGATGGTGCTAATAGTTTAACCGATGGTTACAGAAGTTAGCAACAGAGACAACACTTTCAGCAGAAGAATCTGCAAATATTCAGTCATTAATTTCAGGTTTACCTCAATTAAATGCTGGAATTCAACAATTAAATACTTCAGTTTCCAAGATTTCTACTAATGTTGATATCACACAAATTTCGACTGTTTTAAGTGATATTGCTTCACAAGCTCAGGGAATTTTGGAGGCAGAAGAAAAGGACAGTTCAGCCAGATTGACTGCTATTCAAGCAACTGCTGCTTATCAAAGTTTAGAGGCAGCACAACAAGCTGAGTTAGTTAATGCATTGAATACTTCAGGAAATAGTGTTAGTCAACAAGCACAGCAAATTTTAACAGATGTTCAAACAATGAAAACTGCTTTAACAGAGTTATCAAGTAAGGTAACTGAGTTACAAACGAGCGTTTCTCAAATTGCAAATAACTCAAATGTAGCTTTGCCTGGTTCTGTTGAGGCTTTGACAACATTATCTACTGGTTTAAATAAAGTTAATACGGCTGCTACAACAGAACTTGTCCCTGGAAGCAGTAAAATTGCTTCAGGAATCGCAACACTTAATACTAAACTAAGTAGTGGTGCAAGTGAGTTGTTGACAGGAGTAACAACATATACAAGTGCTGTTTCCAAAGTCGCTTCTGGTGCTAATCAATTGGCTGCTAGCAATAGTCAGTTGACCAGCGGAGCTTCTCAATTGCAATCTGGTGCGGAAACATTAGCTTCTGGTTCAAGTCAGTTAGCTTCTGGTAGTGATACGTTGACAAGTGGCTTGACAACCTTGACAAGTGGTATTTCAACATTGACATCATCACTTTCAGAGGCAAGTAATCAATTATCACTCGTTTCTGTAACAAATAAGAATGCTAAATTGGTTTCTAACCCTGTATCAACAAAAGAAACAGATAATGATAGCGTGAAAGTAAATGGTATTGGTATGGCACCTTACATGATTGCAGTATCACTTATGGTAGTTGCCCTTTCAACGAACGTTATCTTTGCAAGCTCATTGTCAGGACGTCCTGTGAAAAATCGTTTTGAATGGGCAAAACAAAAACTCTTTATTAATGGATTGATTTCAACGGTTGGTTCATTTAGTATTGTATGGTGCTATTCAATTCCTTGGATTTGAAGCTAACTACGAATGGAGAACAATTTTCCTTATCATCTTAGGTGGTTGGACGTTAATGGCTCTTGTAACGGCTCTAGTTGGTTGGGATAATCGTTATGGTTCATTCCTTTCACTTCTTATGCTATTACTTCAAATCGGTTCTGCGGGTGGTTCATATCCAATCGAGCTTAGTCCTAAGTTCTTCCAAGTGGTTCATCCATTATATGCCAATGACTTACATTGTAACAGGCTTACGTCAAACCATTTCGATGACAGGTTCAATTGGTACACAAATCGGTGTTCTTTCAGCACTCCTTGTTGTTTTCATGGTACTTGGACTTATCATTTACAGACAACCAAAAACAGAAAAATAAGATTACTAGATTGAGGAAAACGTTCATTTTGGACAATCTCTTCAATCTTTTTTTGATATGAACGATGTTCTCAGTTTTTACAATCAGATTATTTGAAAAACGAAGGAAACTTTTATACACTTAATGAGTTAACTAGAAATACTGATTACAGCAGTCTTTCTTTACAGTATATTTACAGCGATGTAAATGATTAATTTGCTATTTAGATTGAGGAAACGATGTCACTTATTACTATTATTTTGTCGTTATTGGTAGCTCTGGAACATTTTTACATTATGTATTTAGAAACAGTTGTAACACAATCACCTGCGACACGCGTGTTTTTGGACTATCGCAAGAAGAGTTAGAACGTGAGTCTGTAAGTAATTTATTTAAAAATCAGGGTGTTTACAATGGCTTGATTGCTGTTTTTCTGATTTACGGTATCTTTACAGCCAATGCTACTTGGTAACTGTTTTTCTAATAAATGTCGTTCTTGTTGCTCTTTATGGTAGCTTGACAGCAGACCGTAAAATTATTTTAAAGCAAGGCGGTTTAGCCATTTTAGCTTTACTGACGTTGTTATTTTAAATGATAAAGCATCGCATTTGCGATGCCTTTTAAGTTTTATTGAACTGTAAT
>ENA-OQER01001384-OQER01001384.1-human-gut-metagenome-genome-assembly--contig:-NODE-1384-length-11754-cov-1.761589_pt1 | contig 11754 bp, 13 predicted proteins | sample MGYA00242797_ERZ504639 | MGnify/ENA primary metagenome ERZ504639 (study PRJEB26092, sample SAMD00036306) | human gut metagenome | host: Homo sapiens | study: EMG produced TPA metagenomics assembly of...
AGAGGCATCTTGTATCCAGAAAAATATTAAGATTAATGCAGAGTTGTTGCGTTGTTTATTGCTGTACCCATGTCAATTTAATGTTAAACAGTTAAAAAAGGACATTCAGCTTGGATGTGCAAATGGATATGCAAGAAACTTTGATAAAAAGACAGTCAAATGGAACTGTTCATCCATGATTTCCAAATTATGTGCGTAAAGGTTTTTTGTCGTATCAAAAGTACCGTACACAGATTGAGAGTATTATACCGGATAACTGTTTATATGTTTTTTCGGCGCAAATCAACAAATGCTTGTCAGGATACAAGTGTAGAAAAATACAGCGATAGTTTTTATGATAATGATTGACAGAAGAATAGAAGAATTCAAACAGCATGGCATTGATGAAGAGGATATTACAGCTATCATTCATGCAGAGCTGGATTATAATTTTCAGAGAATCAATAAAGGAATCGAGCAGAAAGCAATTGATAAGGAATTGATTTCGAAGATAGTAGATTCAAAAATCATTCAGTTGGTAGATGATTTTTGAAGATGCTGCGGTAAAGTTTGAGTGTATTTATCCGGATTCAATCTTTTATGCTCTTTGTTTGCATGTATCAGCCATGTTAAAAAGGCAAGGAAAATCTCAGAAGCTGTCCAATGAACAAATTGTAAAGACGATAAAAAAATTTAATGAAGAATATATCTTTTGCTCAAAATTTGTTAATACATTAGAAAAGGAGTTTAATCTGCATTTTTCAATTGATGAAGTGGTGTTTTTAACATTGTTTATCAATCAGGAAAGCTTGGAGGAAACTTCGAAAAATAAGCCGGTCGTGTTGGTGGCGATGTATGGGAATAGTACAGCAGCCAGTATTGTAGAAGTTGCAAATAAAATTATTGATGATGGAAATATTTTTTCATTTGATCTTTATCTGGATAAGGACATGCAAAAAGCATATGAAGAGCTGAAGCAAATTATAGTAGAGATTCATCAGGGAAAAGGTGTACTGATGTTATATGATATGGGATCCTTGAAGGAAATGGCAGAGGTAATAGCTTCTGAAACTGGAATTGAAATTAAAACGGTTTGTGTTCCTGCAACTTGGATGGCTTTACAGTGTTCACGTAAAGCAAGTTATCATACTTCTTTGGATGACATATATCATGAAGTAATGGATTCATATCAACGGATGTATCCGGAAATAGAGCAGTCTTATCAGAAGCAAGTAAAACCGCAGGTATTATTACTTTGTGTATGACAGGAGGAGGGGCAGCAGTCCAGGTGAAAAATTACATTTCTCAGCATATTCATTTGGAAATACAGAGATTATCCCATTAGCAATTTCAGATCGAGAATATTTATTAAAGAAGGTCAATCAGATTTCAAAAAATCAGAAGATTGCTTGTGTATTGGTGTGTATAATCCAGAACTATATGGAATTCCATATATTCCCATTTCAAAATTATTTGATACGCCACCGGATAAACTGGATATTTTACTCTCTCTGGAAACTGCACAGTCGGTGATGTCAGTCAACTATGATGCAATTTATGCGTATCTTAAAGAACAGTTGGAAGGATTTGATATTCAGTTGTTAAAAGAAGTGTTGCCAAAGGTGATTATTCGTATAAAGAAAGTAGTGCATGGATTGTCATCCGATCAGGAGATTGGTCTTTTTATGCATATTGCATGTTCGATTTATAGAATGCAAAATGGCGAGAAGTCTGTCAAAAATGGACAGGCAAAGCATATAATTATGAAAAATAAGCGTTTGTACAATGGTTTAAAAGAAATTTTGCATTTGATTGAAGAAGAATTTCTGATTGTATTTGATGATGATGAACTGGCGAATATCATTCAAATTATAAAACAGTGCTGATATAGAGAAGTATAAAAATGTCCGAAAATATTTTTTTCGGATGTAAAGTGCGTGCTATAATAGGGAAAGGAGCTGTCTGTACAGTGAGAATCCGGAGGTGGAAAGACTTGAAATTATGGTATCGAATGATTCGACGTTTGGAAGAAATTTATATAAGAAAGCATAAAGAAGAGTTCCTGTTGAGGAAACAGAAGTGGGATGAAGAATTTTATGAATGTATTCAGGATATTGCGAAGCTCCGGTTGTGCTTCGTATGAAACTATATCCGCATCATGGAAATACGAATTGTTATCAGCATTGCCTTCATGTATCTTACTACAATTATGTGTGGTGCCGCTTTTTTCATCTGGATGCAAAATCAGCGGCAAGAGGCGGGATGCTGCATGATCTGTTTCTGTATGACTGGCATACCCATGCAAAAGAGACGGGGCAGCGTTTCCACGGGCTGACACATCCGAAAACAGCCTTAAACCATGCATGTCGTTTATTTCCTCTGAATGATATAGAGAAAGATGTGATCCGGGCGCATATGTGGCCAGTCACATTTTTTTAGCATTCCTCACACAAAAGAAGGATGGATCATCACACTGACAGACAAATATTGCGGAGCATTTGAAAGTATGAAAAGAAAATAGAAGAATTTCGGGCAAAAATTTTGTCGAACTTATGTGACATTAACTGATAAAATCGGCCTTTTTCGTGTGCTATTCTCTAAAGAACCCGGGGGAGCGGACAGGCTTCCGGCAAAAAATTAATTGAATCAAGGAGGATATACAGCATGGAAAGACAGATCCCAAAAAATGTTCGTCAGATTGGAAACGTGAGTGACAGCCCGAAAATTTATGTGGAGGACTATGTAGATACTTTTTTCCACAGCTTTGTGACAAGGCGAAAGGACGGACCGATCGGTGCATTTCTCGTAGGAGATATGCAAAAGAGCGAGGATGAGGAATACGTATACATATATGGTGCGATTCAGATGCACGACTTGAAGCTGGTCGGCAATGAATACGTGATTGATGATGAAACATGGAAAATGCATATGAGGACTGTAAACAGTATTTTGAAGACGGAGAAATGTTGGGCTGGTTTGTCGCACAGCCCGGAGTAGAACTGGATGCAAAGAGCAACATAGTGAAACTTCATAAAAAATCGTTCCCGAAACAGAATACTGTTTTTGTTATGAAGGATTCCGCAGAGAAGGAAGAATCTTATTTTGTGCATAAACTGAATGATCTGATGGAGATCGGCGGTCGTTATACATATTATGAGAAAAATCCATGTATGCAGAACTATATGATTGCTGCTCGAAGAAAGAATGGGGTGTCTCCCTCGGAAACTGTTGAGGATCGAGCTGCTCAGGACTTTCGGAACATGGTCCGCAGTCGAGGAAGCCGGACGCATCAGAAAAAAAACAACCGTCTGATGTATGTGGCAAGTTCTATACTGATACTGGTGGCAGTTATTATGGGAGTTACGACACTCAATAATTTCGGGAAAATGAAAGCTGTCCAGAAAGTGATGAGTAAGGCGTCGTCAGCGGTCTTACAGGAAAATAATACAGAGGAGGTGCAGCCGGTGAGCGGTGAAGTGACAGAAGCATCCAATGAGGGAGACGTAAAAAAACAGGAAGAAACACCACCATCAGAAAAGGATGCATCAGATCCGGAAATAAAACAGGAAGAAGAAAAAGCAGATGATATTGTCCAGGAACAGGAGAGTACAGAAGGAGAAGGTGATTCCTCAGAGGGAGTGTACGTAGTGGAGCAGGGAGATACACTGGCGATCATCAGCAAAAAGGCCTACGGAGATGTTTCGCATGTAGATTCTATCTGTCGGATGAACGGAATTACGGATGGAAATTTGATTTATGTAGGTCAGAAATTGCTATTACCATAAAATAATGCTATAATCGGAAAATAAAACAAAATGATAAGGGTCGGATATGAAGCAAAAGAAAATCCGCGGTTTCGATTTTCTGGATCCATAGATATGGAGATCATTCGGAGGCAGGTCAAAAGGCACAGAAGAAGCGTGCTGGGACAGTGGACGATCCGGATCGTCGTGGCAGCCATGATCGTGACAGGAACCTATCTTGTGATTGAAAATCAGACGTATACGTCCGTTGCAACAGCGGACTCACATAAGAAAGATACAGAAGACAGCAACCAGTATATCGCATTTTCGGACGGTGTGATCCGATACAGCAGAGATGGCGTTGTGTTTCTGAATAAAAAGAATAAGGAAAAATGGATTCAGCCCTGTCAGATTCAGAATCCGATAGTGGACGTTAATGAGGATGTGTTTGCAATAGCAGATGTGGGCGGTAATACGATCATGATCTTTCAGAAGAGTGGATTAAAGGGGGAGATTGAGACTACGCTTCCGATTGAAAAGATTTCTGTTTCAAATCAGGGGATTGTAAGCGCGATCCTGAAAAACGAATCTACGCCGCAGATCATTTCCTATGATGCAGTGGGAAATATACTCGTAGAGCATCAGGTGAATCTAAACAGTACCGGATATCCAATCTCACTGGACATGTCGGCGGATGGGGAGAACCTGATGGTATCGTATCTTTCCACAAAAAACGGAACATTGAAGTCCATGGTTGCTTTTTATAATTTTGGAAAAGAAGGTCAGGAAAAAACGGACAACCTGATTTATACAGAAGATTTTGAGCAGACAGTCGTTCCGGATGTGTTTTATATGGACGCGTCCACATCCGTTGCGGTTGGTGATAGATCATTTGTGATCTATGAAGGTACGAAGTCCGTGAAAAAGAAAACCGAAGTGAAGCTGAATCAGGAGATACGCAGTGAATTTCACTCGGACAGGTATATCGGGTTATTCTTACGAATAAAGATAAATCAGGATATGAAGTGCAGCTTTATGATAAAACGGGAAAACAGATAATAAACCGGGAAATAACAGGAGAATATAGTCATGTAAAGATAGCAGGAGATGAGATCATCATGTTCGACGGAACAAAAGGATGTATCATCAGCGACACGGGAATACAGCGATTTAAGGGAGACTGGGGAATAGAAGCACAGGAAGTGATTCCGGCTGCCGGAATTCACAGATACCTGATCGCCGGTGAAGATGAACTGCGGCTTGTTTACCTGACAAATTAGGAGAAAATATGGATAATTGGTTATTGATTATTGTAGGAGTGATATTTTTGATTAGTATCGTGGCAGGCTATGTCAGAGGACTGCTCAAAATCGGAATTTCGTTGCTGGCTACGGTTCTGTCGATCGTGCTGGTTATGTTTCTGGCGCCTTATGTCAGTGATGCGCTTATTAAATGGACACCTGCGGATGAGATGATTGAAGAAAAATGTATGGAGATGTTCATGCCTCAGATTTCTGCAGATACATTGAAAAATGCAGATTTAAGCGGGACTTCACTTGGGGAATTGAATCAGGATCAGCTGGCGGATATCAACAATCTGGACTGGAACCAGTTGGGGATCAACATTCAGGATATTTTGAATATCATCGGAGAGATCCCAAAAGAAGTGCAGATTCAGGAGATTGAAAATGCAGCATTGCCGGAGTTTTTGAAAAACCGGCTGCTGGAAAACAATAACAGCACAATTTATCAGGAACTGGGAGTTAAGTCGTTTCCTGAGTATGCGGCATCGTATATTGCAAGGATGATCCTCAAAGTTGTGGCATTTCTTGTTACATTTATCCTTGTGTGGATTCTTGTCAGGGCACTGATGGCTGCAGTAGATCTGATCGGCGAGCTTCCGATTCTGGGATTTTTCAATCACCTGGGCGGAGCGGTTGTCGGAGCAGCGGCGGCACTGTTGATTGTCTGGCTCTTGTTTTTGATCATAACATTATTGTATAATAATGCGATTGGGCAGTCTTGCTTTGAGATGATTGAGAAAAGCAGTATTCTGACATTTTTGTATGATAACAATATATTGATTACGAAGCTGTTGTCATTTTAAGAGGGATTTTCGATCTTGAAAAGTCGGTTTTGAAGATAAAATATATATTTTACAAAAAATTGAAAAAATCTATTGACAGGTACTGTGCAATATGGTATATTTTAATAGCTGTCGGTGATAACTGAACAGCTTGAACGGGGGATTAGCTCAGTTGGGAGAGCGCCTGCCTTGCAAGCAGGAGGTCACGAGTTCGAATCTCGTATTCTCCATTACTCAGTGATAAGAGCTGAGACAATTTTATAGTATTCCTCGATAGCTCAGTGGTAGAGCATTCGGCTGTTAACCGAAGGGTCGTTGGTTCGAACCAACTCGGGGAGTTATTAAGTTCCATAGATAGTAATGTCTATGGAATTTTTTGTAGAAAGAATGAAAAAATGAGGACGACGATGGCGTTGTCCTCATTTTTCTTTCCTATCATCAGATAGGGTTCAAACATAATATAGTAGTTCTGATATTTGGTACAGACTCCATATTTTGAGCGATAATCGGCAATGGCATCGCGAAGCTGCTCTTCTGTTACATCCAGAAATTCAGCAGTTTCGTGATATTCCCGGCATCCGTGCTGATAGGCATCGATCAACCACGCAGACCGATCAGCCGTTCATAGGTCCACATTCGTGCCTGGCGTTCCTGCTTTGCATTTGCAGGATCGGAGATATCCAGAATATTTCCGACAGAAGTGTAGTGATGACCAAGTTCTTCTGCCAGAATACAGGCTTTTTCTGCAGAGGTCTCCAATTGGTCCGAGAGGGCGATATTTTGATCTACATACAATCCCTTTAAGTTTCCATGAAAAGGAAAGTTCTCATCTACTGATATGTTCTGGGCGGCAGCTCTTCTAACAGTTCTTCATATTTGTTCAGCATAGCCGTTTCTGAATGCTCCTTTATTGTTTTTCTTTTTGAACGGATAAATTGAATGTATTTTTCAACATCATCCAACTCAGCCTGCGTAAGGTCAGAGGTATCAAGGTGTGCGGCAATCGTGACAGGTTCGGGTTCATGAGAGAGTGAACTACGTCCGAGAAGATAGTCTGCATCGACCTGGAAGATATCTGCAATTTTATTCAGAATATCAAAATCAGGTTCACGCCGTCCTTGTTCGTACATACTGACTGCACTCTTTGAGATGCCAAGGCGAGTGGCAAGCTCCTGCTGGGATAAGTGTTTATCTGTTCGCAGTGTTTTGAGTATATTGCAAATACAGCCATAACATACACGTCCTTTCTAAGCAGCTTTTTTTGCTGCGCTGGGAAGTTTTTTGTAAAAATCAAAACTTTTTTATGAATACAATATGATTATACACAAAACGTGGGAAAAAGTAAATAAAAAAATCCACAAAATGTGCTTGACAAAAGAACACGAATCGTGTATTGTATAACTACACGAAACGTGCACAAAAACGTGTAAAAAGAAATAGAAAGACCGAATACAGAGAATTTCGGCAGGAGGTAAATATGAGAGATAGAATTTTACGGGAAGTACCGGAAAAGAGAGAGCGTTGTGTCAAACATTTTCAGATGACACAGAAGGGAATGGCGGCAGCTGTATATCCGGCTCCGGTCCATTATGAAGAAGACGGACAGTGGAAAGAAATTGATAACCGTCTGGAACCTGTACAGGAAGACGGGAGAGAAGTTTATCGAAATCTTGCGTCCGCAGTTCGTGTAAGTTTTTGCAAAAGAGTCAGATACAAAGGAACTGGTAACGATCGAGAAAGACGGAAAGAAAATCTTATGGGGATTGTCACCTTTTTTACACACAAAAAGTACACGAAACGTGAATTATGAAGGTGAAATTTCTACATTTCGTGTTTTGGAAAAGGAAGATTTCTGGAAAGAAGCAGAAATGTTGGATATGAAAGTGTCTGTTTTAGAAGAGGAAGAGTCAGAAGAGGATGAGATCCGAAAGATGATGTGTGTTCCGCATTTAAACGGAGAAGGTGTGTATGAGGAAATTCTTCCGGGAATTGATCTGCATTACTCAATCCAGGGAGAGCAGCTAAAAGAGAATATTCGACTGAACAGAAAAGAGGCGGCAGAACAGGAATTGAGCTTTCAACTGACGCATCCTGGAATGGAGCTGCGAAGCGAAGAAGATGGAGGACTTGGGCTGTATGATTCGGAAAATCAGGAGTCAGGAAGAATTTTCAGACTGGTGAAACCGTATATGTATGATGCCGCAGGAAATCAGTCTCTTCAGGTGGAATTTCAAGTAGAAATCGGCACAGAGAGCAGTGTTATCAAAGTTGTGCCAGATCGTGAATGGATGCAGGACACAGAACGTGTTTATCCAATCGTGATTGATCCAATGACAGAGACGAGTAAAACAAAAGGAAATATTGAAGATACGTATGTTTTCACAGGAGGAAATGTACCGGAGAATCCGGGGAACGTATATGCATATGGATCTTTCGTGGTAGGGCGAAGTGATGAACTTGGAAAAATGAGAGCGCTGCTTCGGTTTCGAGACCTTCCGGATATTGGAAAAGGTTCGATCATTTACGGAGCGACCATGTATATCTGGCAGTTTGAATATTCATCCTACAGCAATCCGGAGCTGCCGCTTCTTGCTTATGAAGTAAAAAACAGCTGGGATGAAAAAAGCGTCCGTTGGGGAAATCAGCCGGCAGTAGATGGTGCAATACTGGATTATAAAAAAGTAAAACAGGTAATCAATGGAAATACAGTTTCGATCACACCGATAGGATTCAATGTGACCAGATTGGTGCGTCAGTGGTATAACACAGGAAAAAACTATGGAATTATGGTGAAATCAAAATATGAAGATGATGAAAATCTGGCAAACCGTGCTTATGCGAGATTCTATGCATCTGACTCACCAAGTATCTCTTCTGAACAGTTTCCAAGCGGTGTGTTTTATTACAGGAATGTGAATGGTCTGGAAGATTATCAGAGTTACCATGAGCAGTCAGCAGGGCGCGCAGGAATCGGTTACACGAATGACTTTACAGGAAATGTTGTCTGGAGTCATTTGGATGTGGCAACAGAGGGAGGTCCGATGACAACAGAAATCCGTCATGTGTATAATTCCAGCGAAGCGGATACCTTTTCCCGTATGGGGCACGGATGGAGACTCAGCAGCCAGCAGGAGTTGAAAGAAAGTGGGATCAAAGATTATCCGTATGTGTATATCGATGAAGACGGAACAAAACATTATTTCTATAAAGATACCAATGACGGTAATAAGCTGAAAGATGAGGATGGGCTGGGACTGAGATCACAGTGACGTCAAGTTCTGAACATGACGTTATCGCACGATGGAAACAAAAGACAAAGTGAAGTATATATTCGGACAGGACGGATTTTTACGATTCATCGAAGATCTGGACGGAAATTCCGTGAAACACCAGTATGGTCCGAATTCAGCGGGAAATTATCTGGGATATATTACAGATGCGTCAGGTGGATTTTTAAATATCATTTATTCAACGGATGAGGGGAAATCAAAGATAACAGCTATTCAGGATACCAAAGGGCGAGAGATCCGATATGGGTATGATGCGCAGGGGAATCTGACATCCATTACTTATCCGGATGGAAGTAAGAGCCAGTTTACTTATGATGGTTCTCATAAACTGCTCAGTGTGACCAATCCGGATGGCTATCGTGTAAATTACGAGTACACAAATGATTTCCGGGTACCCCGTGTCAGCAAAGTATCCGAAACGGGACAGAAAAATGCACCGGGTCAGGAATTAAAGATTTCCTATGAAAACGGAAATACTACGATTTTTGAAGAACCTGGATTGGATGGTCAGATGGAACGTCCGGGAGATAATAAGAAAACAACGTGGCATTTTGACAATATGGGACGTCCGACAGATGTGCTGGATGCAGATGGATTTGCAAATAATTATTCTTACTATACATCCGGCATGAAAAATCATAAGCTGAGTAAAGATGGTTCTGTTCAGAAAACAGTGTATGGTCTGCTGAGAAATCCAACATTTGATCCGTCTCATGGAGATGGCGGATGGTACACCTGTCGTATGTCAGATGGAAAACGGGGAGCGATCACACATGCAGATGGATATATTGGTACAAAAAGTGCGAAACTGACAAAAACAGAGCTGACATCAGAAGAAGGAATCTGTCAGGATGTGCATCTGTCAGCTGGAACATATACGTTGTCTGCTTATGTAAAAACAGAATCGCTGAACCCGGAAAACCAGGAACAGGGAGCGGTTGTATCCGTAATCCGGGCAGACCGGACCAGAATCATGGGGGAACGCTGTATTGACTATGTGACAGATAAAAACGTGGATGACGGATGGGAGAGACTGGTTCTCACATTCCAGCTTCCGGCAGAAGAAACCATTTCCGTGTTTGTGGGAATGACAAGAGCAAGAGGAACACTTTTGGTAAGTGGTGTTCAGCTGGAAACAGGAAATGTGGCAAATGAACTGAATCTGATCGACAATCCGGGATTTGAACGGTGCACAAATGATGTGCCTGATAATTGGGGATTTCATGCAGCTGCAACCGGGAATAAGAGTATGATCACTGCAGATAAGGGAAGATGTGCAGTACTGAACGGACAAATGGAGCAGCAGCTTCATCTGTCTCAGGCTGTAAATATTTCAGGACAGGAAGGTGATATCTTTAATCTTAGCTGCTGGGTAAATGGATTTGGAATTCCGGATAAGCAATTTTTCAGTGGATGCAGCAGTCATTTATACGGATGGTACAGTTAAATGGCATCAATTACAGTGTAATCCCAATATTAAGGGATGGCAGTTTGTCAGCAACACCTTCAGTACAGACGATCAAAATGAAGGGGCGAAGAAAACATACAAGGCGATCCATGTGTATCTGATGTACCACAATCAGGTGAATCAGGTGTTATTCAAAGGTGTGCAGCTTGTCAGAGATGACGGGGAGAGTTACCAGTATGATGATGACGGGAATCTGATCCATGCAGTGAGTGCAGCGGAAAAAGAGAGTTTTTCATACGAACAAAAAGGAAGTCTGACGAAGCTTGGAAGTATTGACGGAACAGGGTTTGAATATTCGATACGATACGAAAAATCATCTGACTCAGGCTGCCAATTCTGAAGGAGTCCGTTATCGATTTACATACAATGACAAAGGACAGCCGATCCAGATGACGGCAGATGGCGGAAAATATCTCGGAGCAGTCATACCGGGCAGAGTGTATTATATCCGGGAAAAGTTTCTGGAAATTATCTGGATGTGAAAGGCGGGGAAGCAAATAATGCAGTAACAGCTCAGCTTTATACATTTAATGGAAGTGCTGCGCAGAAATGGAAGCTGATCGATGGAAAAGACGGATATATGCAGTTTGAGCCTCTTTGTGGCTCTGGATACCGCCTGGATCTTAATAACAAATCTGAGGCAGAGGGAGAAAAAAATTCAGATTTATGGAAATAACAATACCGATGCACAGAAATGGAAGCTGCATCCAAACGCAGATGGAAGTTTCCAGATCACCAGCAAGGCAACGAAAGATAAGAAAGCGTTGACAAACGGACCAAAGAGTACCACAAGCGGACAGCCGGTGCAGAGTTATACACGAAAAGAAGAAAACGAACATCAGGACTGGTATTTTGAACCGGCAGATGAGGGAACTGTTTCAGCAGTTCCGAAAGCGGGAGGGATTTATCATATCCGGGTACGTCATTCGGGACAATATATTGATGTGAAGAATGCTTCGACAGCAGCAGGAACACAGGCAGTGCAGTTCAACTACAATGGCGGGATGAACCAGCAGTATCGTTTGCTGCCATATGACGGCACGTATTATCAGTTAGAGCCGGTTCACGCACCGGGAAAAGTACTGGCAAAATCAGGAACCAACGACAGAGGTTTTCCATTCTTTCCTTAGAGGCATCTATGTCGGGCGCAGCAAATCAGCTGTTCCGATTCGAAGAGGTATCACCGGG
>ENA-OQER01001385-OQER01001385.1-human-gut-metagenome-genome-assembly--contig:-NODE-1385-length-11750-cov-1.457283_pt1 | contig 11750 bp, 17 predicted proteins | sample MGYA00242797_ERZ504639 | MGnify/ENA primary metagenome ERZ504639 (study PRJEB26092, sample SAMD00036306) | human gut metagenome | host: Homo sapiens | study: EMG produced TPA metagenomics assembly of...
CAGCCGCCTCTGCATGAGTACTGACGGAAGAAGCCAAATGACCGCCGGCAGAAAATCCCATAATTCCGACATCTTCCTTGTTTATTTTCCATACAGCAGAACTATCACGGACGGTACGCATCGCCTGCAGGATCTGCGCACGAGACATGTTAGACACTTCGGTCGCGTAGTCAGCATCTTCGATACGGCTACGGGCAGAAGACAGGTTGTTTACGGTGTTGCCAAGGTTGGTGATGGCAGAGTCGAAACGGTTTTGTACTGCACCGAGGTCAGAACGCAGATTGTCAACTTTAGCCAATGCTTTGTCGATAGTTTCGAGCGGGTTGGTGGTAGATTGCAACGATTTTGCTGCATCTTCGTTTACCAGAATCGGGCTACCACCTTCTGATTTGCTCAGATACATGACTTTATTGTTACCAGAAGCAGTCTCCGTTATCGTTTTACCATCTGCACTAACATCGTAAGTTGCACCGTTAACAACTAACGTGCTTCCTGTTTTCTTGGCAGCGTTCAGATCAAGATCAGATAGTGTCGCTGCTTTATTTTCAACTTTTGTTGCAGTCAATTGCCCTGCACTATTTTTGTATAGGGGCTGTCGTAGGGGCAACGGTTGCACTAGTACCTGATGTATCAGCACTCCCCGAAATAGTGAATTCAACAGCCTTACCATCAACATTGGCGGTTAATTTACCATTACCTGTGGCAGGTATAGCGCCAGTGCCGGTATTTGTAAATTCGATACCTTCGTAGACAATCTTATTACCTTGAGCTAAATCTTTAGCAGCCACTGCAAGCTTAGTTGCATCAATCTTGAATTGAGTATCACTGCTGGTCGTAAGTGAACCATCCGCAGCACTCACATAAACTTGTTTGCCATCTTTATCCTGTACTACTCCACTATCTACATTAACAGTATAGTTATCAGTACCGTTAATTTGATAATTATCAGTACCTGTCGCTTTAAATTTAGAAATCAGGTCACTGCCGGTTGCTTTCTGCGCGCCATCGATATTAAAACCGTCCAGGCCGAGAGTTTTCGCATCAATTTTTGCCAGATTGATAGTGATGGTTTCACCATCATTAGCACCAACCTGAATTTTCATTTCATTATTTTCAGCAAGGACTTTCACGCCGTTAAACTGAGTTTGCTCAGATACACGGTCAATTTCTTCCAGACGTTGAGTAATTTCAGCCTGGATAGAAGAAAGATCGCTGTCAGAGTTAGTACCGTTAGTTGCCTGAACAGAAAGTTCACGAATACGCTGCAGGTTGTTGTTAATTTCATTCAGCGCACCTTCAGTGGTCTGCGCAACAGAAATACCATCATTCGCGTTACGGGAAGCCTGGGTCAGACCTTTAATATTTGCCGTAAAACGGTTAGCAATCGCCTGACCTGCTGCATCGTCTTTTGCGCTGTTAATACGCAGACCAGAAGACAGACGCTCAATAGCAGAGCTAAGAGAAGACTGAGATTTGTTCAGGTTATTCTGGGTCAACAGCGACAGGCTGTTTGTATTAATGACTTGTGCCATGATCTTTTCCTTATCAATTACAACTTGATGTTATTGGGCTGTTGCCCACGGTTTCTCACCGTATCCCTTGTATCGGCACCTGAATTTCGAACTTTAGAAAATTTTAGTTTCTCTCCTGTTTTTTCTTAACGGCTGAAATATCCGTAATATACAACTCTACTCTGCGCATCATCTTCGTGAATCAACTATTAAACTTGCGCACAAATTGCCGATAACCCGCTTATCTACTGTTTGCAATCAAAAGGAATTAGGTATGGCTTCATTTACATCTCTTGGCGTTGGTTCGAATCTGCCGCTGGATACATTGCTAAACAACCTGACCATCGCTGAAAAAAAACGCTTAAACAATTACTCAGCAACAGAGTGACAATACCGCACGTCTGACAGCCTATGGCACATTAAAAAGTGCATTAGAAAAATTCCAGACTGCAAATACTGCGTTAAATAAAGCCGATCTGTTCAAAAGCACTACCGTTACCAGTAGCAATGAAGACCTTAAAGTTTCCACCGAAGCAGGTGCTGCCCCCGGTATCTATACCATCAGCGTAACCCAACTGGCGCAGGCGCAATCTTTACGAACCGATTCCCCGATAATCATTGCATCAACAAAAGATGCACTGGGTGATGAGTCATCAGATACACGCACAATAAAAATTACCCAAGACGGCCGTAAAGAGCCGCTGGAAATCAAGCTCAATAAAGATCAGACGTCATTGGATGAGATCAGCAAAGCCATTAACGATGCCGATAGTGGAATTTCCGCTAGTATCGTTAAAGTCAAAGATGGTGACTATCAATTGGTATTGACCGCCAGTGAAGGTCTGGCCAATAAAATGACCATATCTGTTGAGGGTGACAGTAAATTAAATGATCTGCTGGCTTATGACAGCAAGACCAACACCGGGAATATGAAGGAACTGGTTAACGCGCAAAATGCACAGCTAAACGTTAACGGTATCGATATTGAACGTTCAAGTAACAAAATTACCGATGCTCCTCAGGGAGTGACTCTCGATTTGACCAAAAAAGTCACTGACGTCCGGGTCACGGTGACAAAAAGCAACGATAAAGCAACCGAAGCAATTAAAGGCTGGGTGGATTCATATAACTCCCTCATTGACACCTTTAACACCCTGACAAAATATAAAGAAGTAGACCCAGGTGCTGAAGCACAAGATAAAAATAATGGTGCACTTCTCGGAGACAGCGTTGTACGTACAATTCAAAGCGGCATCCGCGCACAATTTGCAAACGGTGCCAGCGACGGTGCCTTCAAAACATTAAACGAGATCGGGATTAAGCAGGACGGCACGACGGGTAAGCTGAAAATTGATGATGATAAACTCAAAAAAAGTCCTGAATGAAAATACAGCATCCGTACGTGAATTGCTGGTAGGCGATGGTAAAGAAACAGGAATTACCACCAAAATTGCCACCGAGGTAAAAGGTTACCTTGCCGATGATGGCATTATTGATAGCGCACAGGACAGTATTAACGCCACACTGAAAAAACTGACCAAACAGTATCTATCCGTCAGTGCCAGCATTGATGACACCGTGGCGCGTTACACGGCACAGTTTACGCAATTAGATACCATGATGAGCAAACTGAATAACACCAGTACCTACCTCAGCCAACAATTACTGCAATGAGTAATTCCTGATCACGGAGGTCAGCATGTATACCGCAAGCGGCTCAAAAGCCTATGCACAAATTGGCGTCGAAAGCGCCGTAATGAGCGCAAGCCAGCAGCAGCTGGTCACCATGCTATTTGATGGAGTGCTGAGCGCACTGGTTAGAGCGCGCCTGTTTATGCAGGACAACAATCAGCAAGGCAAAGGCGTCTCTTTGTCAAAAGCGATCAACATCATTGAGAACGGACTGCGGGTGAGTCTTGATGAAGAGAGCAAAGACGAATTAACCCAAAACTTGATTGCTCTTTATAGCTATATGGTCAGGCGCTTGCTGCAAGCCAATTTACGCAACGATGTCTCCGCAGTCGAAGAAGTGGAAGCATTAATGCGTAATATTGCCGATGCCTGGAAAGAGTCGTTACTCTCCCCTTCTTTGATTCAGGACCCAGTCTGATGAACCATGCACCGCATTTGTATTTCGCCTGGCAACAACTCGTCGAAAAAGCCAGCTCATGTTACGCCTGGCAACGGAAGAACAATGGGAAGAACTCATCGCCAGCGAAATGGCGTATGTGAATGCGGTGCAGGAGATTGCACATCTGACTGAAGAGGTTGACCCGTCCACCACGATGCAGGAGCAGCTCCGCCCGATGCTGCGCCTGATTCTCGACAACGAAAGCAAGGTAAAGCAGTTATTACAGATTCGGATGGATGAACTGGCGAAACTGGTCGGTCAGTCATCGGTGCAAAAATCGGTGTTAAGTGCCTATGGCGATCAGGGCGGCTTTGTGCTGGCTCCGCAGGATAACCTCTTTTGAATCTGAACGAGTTGATGGCTCGCGAATAATCCGATTACGGCTACGCTTCTAATGTTCCCCTTGAATGGAGTCGAAGAATGCGTAATCCCACGCTGTTACAATGTTTTCACTGGTATTACCCGGAAGGCGGTAAGCTCTGGCCTGAACTGGCCGAGCGCGCCGACGGTTTTAATGATATTGGTATCAATATGGTCTGGTTGCCGCCCGCCTATAAAGGCGCATCGGGCGGGTATTCGGTCGGCTACGACTCCTATGATTTATTTGATTTAGGCGAGTTTGATCAGAAAGGCAGCATCCCTACTAAATATGGCGATAAAGCACAACTGCTGGCCGCCATTGACGCCCTGAAACGTAATGACATTGCGGTGCTGTTGGACGTGGTAGTCAACCACAAAATGGGCGCGGATGAAAAAGAAGCTATTCGCGTGCAGCGTGTAAATGCTGATGACCGTACGCAAATTGACGAAGAAATCATTGAGTGTGAAGGCTGGACGCGTTACACCTTCCCCGCTCGTGCCGGGCAATACTCGCAGTTTATCTGGGATTTCAAATGTTTTAGCGGTATCGACCATATCGAAAACCCTGATGAAGATGGCATATTTAAAATTGTTAACGACTACACCGGCGAAGGCTGGAACGATCAGGTTGATGATGAATTAGGTAATTTCGATTATCTGATGGGCGAGAATATCGATTTCCGCAATCATGCCGTGACGGAAGAGATTAAATACTGGGCGCGCTGGGTGATGGAACAAACGCAATGCGACGGTTTTCGTCTTGATGCGGTCAAACATATTCCGGCGTGGTTTTATAAAGAGTGGATCGAACACGTACAAGAAGTTGCGCCAAAGCCGCTGTTTATTGTGGCGGAATACTGGTCGCATGAAGTCGATAAACTGCAAACGTATATTGATCAGGTGGAGGGCAAAACCATGCTGTTCGATGCGCCGCTGCAGATGAAATTCCATGAAGCATCGCGCATGGGGCGCGACTACGACATGACGCAGATTTTCACGGTACATTAGTGGAAGCCGATCCTTTCCACGCCGTGACGCTCGTTGCCAATCACGACACCCAACCGTTGCAAGCCCTCGAAGCGCCGGTCGAACCGTGGTTTAAACCGCTGGCGTATGCCTTAATTTTGTTGCGGGAAAATGGCGTTCCTTCGGTATTCTATCCGGACCTCTACGGTGCGCATTACGAAGATGTCGGTGGTGACGGGCAAACTATCCGATAGATATGCCAATAATCGAACAGCTTGATGAGTTAATTCTCGCCCGTCAGCGTTTCGCCCACGGTGTACAGACGTTATTTTTCGACCATCCGAACTGCATTGCCTTTAGCCGCAGTGCACTGACGAATATCCCGGCTGCGTGGTGGTCATGTCGAACGGGGATGATGGCGAAAAAACCATTCATCTGGGAGAGAATTACGGCAATAAAACCTGGCGTGATTTTCTGGGGAACCGGCAAGAGAGAGTAGTGACCGACGAAAACGGCGAAGCAACCTTCTTTTGCAACGGCGGCAGCGTCAGCGTGTGGGTTATCGAAGAGGTGATTTAAATTCATCCCCGGCGGCAAGCCGGGGAGATTTCATTACGGCAGTGGCGTCGGTAACGGCGCTTTATCCAGCGCGGCGGCACACTCTGCGGTCGGGCGATCCACACGCTCCATCGTCATACCATCGTACTCAATGGTGTTACCGTCACGCTCAACCTCGTACAGCTCACGTTTTACGGTAACGTTAGTGAGATCATCAGACATCAATGTCAACTTGCCCGGCACAGCAATCACCCGCTGCCACTGACGGCAATCCAGGGTATCGCCCTCTTTAGTGACAATGAGGCTGCCTATCGCTTCCGGACTGACCAGCGCACGTTGCGGTCCTTTGGTCTGCCAGTAGCCCGCCAGCCAGTCCGGCGCGGGGGTTTTCACGACATTGTTATAGTTTTCGACTTCGGCACAGCCCGCCAGCAACATGAGCGCGCCTGCAATTGCGAGTTTTTCATCATTCGTCCTGCATGAGAAGAAAAGAGGATTGTGGCATTAAAGCCCTGATGTCGCCCAGCCTTTCAAAGTTCAGAGAGAAAATTGATCTAACTATTATTTTTGTGAATTATTACCCCGAAAATAATTTGCTTGATGTATGATTCGCGACTCTTGTTTCAAACCTTCTGAGTTCAGAGGCTACATTCATGTCATGGCAGCAATTCAAACACGCCTGGTTGATTAAATTCTGGGCACCCATCCCTGCGGTCATCGCGGCGGGTATTCTCTCCACTTACTATTTTGGCATTACTGGCACCTTTTGGGCTGTCACGGGTGAATTTACCCGTTGGGGCGGTCAGCTCCTGCAGCTGTTTGGCGTCCATGCTGAAGAGTGGGGTTATTTTAAAATTATCCATCTGGAAGGATCGCCATTAACCCGCATCGACGGGATGATGATCCTCGGTATGTTTGGCGGCTGCTTTGCCGCAGCGCTGTGGGCCAACAATGTCAAACTACGCATGCCGCGCAGCCGTATCCGCATTATGCAGGCCATTATTGGCGGCATTATCGCCGGTTTTGGCGCGCGTCTGGCAATGGGCTGTAACCTGGCGGCGTTCTTTACCGGCATTCCTCAGTTCTCGCTGCATGCCTGGTTCTTTGCCATCGCCACTGCCATTGGTTCATGGTTTGGCGCGCGCTTTACCCTGCTGCCCATCTTCCGTATTCCCGTGAAAATGCAGAAAGTTTCTGCCGCCTCACCGCTGACGCAAAAACCGGATCAGCGCGGCGTCGTTTCGTCTCGGGATGGTGGTCTTTTTCGGCATGCTGGGCTGGGCGCTGCTCACGGCGATGAACAACCCAAACTGGGGCTGGCAATGCTGTTTGGCGTCGGCTTTGGTTTACTGATTGAACGTGCGCAAATCTGCTTTACTTCGGCGTTCCGCGATATGTGGATCACCGGACGTACCATATGGCGAAAGCAATCATTATCGGTATGGCGGTAAGTGCCATCGGGATCTTCAGTTACGTACAGTTAGGTGTTGAACCCAAAATCATGTGGGCGGGACCAAACGCGGTAATTGGTGGTTTACTGTTTGGTTTTGGCATCGTGCTGGCAGGCGGCTGCGAAACCGGTTGGATGTACCGCGCGGTAGAAGGTCAGGTGCACTACTGGTGGGTCGGTCTGGGCAATGTGATCGGCTCGACGATTCTGGCGTATTACTGGGATGATTTCGCTCCGGCGCTGGCCACCGACTGGGACAAAATCAACCTGCTGAAAACCTTTGGCCCGATGGGTGGCCTGCTGGTGACATATTTGCTGTTGTTTACTGCGCTGATGTTGATTATCGGCTGGGAAAAACGCTTCTTCCGCCGTGCGGCACCGCAGACTGCTAAGGAGATCGCATGAAAAATATCATTCCTGATTACCGTCTTGGTATGGTGGGTGAACCCTGCCCTTATCCGGCAGTCGCAACTTCGTGAGCGATGCCGCAGTTAAAAAAAGGTGAGATCCTGGAAGTGGTGAGCGACTGTCCGCAGTCGATCAATAATATTCCACTGGATGCGCGTAATCACGGCTATACGGTGCTGGATATTCAGCAAGACGGGCCGACCATTCGTTATTTAATTCAGAAGTAATCCCTCATTCCCGCTGTGGCCCACAGCGGGAACATCGTTGCCTCTGACACATAGATTTTACCCGCCCCCTCTCCTATTCTTTTCAGTATGATCTCAGGAGGTTGCTATGTGTGGACGCTTTGCCCAATCCCAAACGCGTGAAGATTACCTTGCACTTCTCGCGGAAGATATTGAACGCGATATACCCTACGATCCCGAACCCATTGGCAGATACAACGTCGCGCCGGGAACCAAAGTTCTTCTGCTCAGTGAACGTGATGAACACCTTCATCTGGATCCGGTTTTCTGGGGATATGCTCCCGGATGGTGGGATAAACCGCCGCTGATTACGCCCGCGTAGAAACTGCGGCCACCAGTCGTATGTTTAAACCGCTCTGGCAACATGGTCGGGCAATCTGTTTTGCCGATGGCTGGTTTGAGTGGAAAAAAGAAGGCGACAAAAAACAGCCTTATTTTATCTATCGCGCTGATGGACAACCTGTTTTTATGGCCGCGATAGGTAGCACACCGTTTGAGCGTGGTGACGAAGCCGAAGGATTTTTAATTGTCACTGCAGCAGCAGACCAGGGTCTGGTAGATATTCATGACCGCCGCCCGCTGGTACTGTCGCCAGAAGCTGCGCGGGAATGGATGCGGCAAGAGATTAGCGGTAAAGAAGCCTCAGAAATCGCGGTCAGTGGTTGTGTGCCAGCAAAGCAGTTCTCCTGGCATCCGGTATTGCGCGCGGTGGGTAATGTCAAAAACCAGGGCGCAGCGTTAATTCAACCTGTCTGTTAACCCTGGAGATTATTGATGAACTAAAATGTGTCACAAGAAACCTCTATTCCAGTGACACAATTGCGCCTAATTACTTACATATAATATTTAATTATGAGTTCCTCACCATCTATTACATACTTTTAACCATATCGGAATATTTATCATAATCAGCGGGATTCGTAACAATATATTTTCGCTGCGATCTTTCATAGCAAATCCCTGTCAAGTCCATGATATAAAATGTCTCTTCAAAAGAATTACATTCTTTTAAAGGTAATTCTTTATTGCTATATATCGCAGAGACAACCTCAATATCACACTCCATACGTGCTTTCTCCAGATGATTTGGGAAGTATTGAATTTCTTTTATCTTATTATCGCCACAATTAAACAGCTTAGTATCTCAGGCATTGCTGGTATTTACCATATTTTATTGCGATAAATAGAAATTGTCATAGCCTTTGACGGAGATGAGTCAACACGCGATATCAGATTATTATCTACGGAGACCTGGGTAATTCCATCGGATACTTTTGGAAATACCATATAATTATTGAAATCGAGCTCTAATTCTTTGCAGAATTTGGGAACCTGTATTGTGGCAAGGCCATTATGACGAAGATAAAGCACCTCAATCCAGGATGGAAGAGGTGGCAAAGACCCCAAGTGAAGATCTGTTAAGTCAAGTTTACTATGTGGAGTTCAACACATTTAAACATCTCACCAATGCTATATCCACATTTTTTTTGAAGTCATTCGATGCGCCTTCTTTGACTGAATTAGCCCAGTCACTGAAACCTTTGCAAGTCTGGAATCTGTAATTTTCGTAAGTTGTCTAGAAACTCTGCAATATTAGTCGATATAAACTCTAATTTATGCCGAATGGGTGGGTTACCAGTTCCCTGATTTTTTCTATCATGATAAAACCTATCTTATTATAAATCGAGAAATCTTGAAACCAGAGACTATAATCACCCCATTCGAAATATTCTGAGTGCAATAACTTAAATTCTGACAGCATATTAAATAATTTGCCGTCTTCACTAATTGGTGTAAACTTACCATTCCAAGACAACTGACTAACTCACTTGATAATTCATTTATGATTGCATCATCAGATACTAACTCATGTTGTTTTATCGTAGATTCAGTATTAGATGTGACTTTATTTAATTGAACCGACTGAGTTTTTAACGAAAGATCATTTAATGGAAACATTTACACTCCTGTTTAATAAATTATATTGCCCAGGGAGCATTCTAAAACACAATAAAATTACCACTATCAAAAATCGCTCATATCTATCGCCCGGAATATGAATAAAAACATCAACAAAGATTAAATTATTCAAACGTTACTGTTGCGTCTGCGGTCGTAGCAACATCCGACGTGGTGATGAGTGTTAAAAGAGACACTCTGATGTTCAGAGGGGTTATCGCGTATACGGATCGTGGATGGCAGAAAACTTTCAGAATCAGGTTCCATTTTAAACCAGAAATTGAGTGAGTTTGCCCCATCCATGCCCCACGCGGTGAGATCGGATGTAATTAACAACAGGTTACAAAACCTACACCTGCATGCTCATCACTTCCTGATACGCCGCCACCAGCTATTACGCACCTGAATCCCCATTTGCATAGAAACTGAGGCTTTTTGCATATCGGTCATCACATCGTTTAACGCCACGCCGGGTTCACCGAGAGTGAATTTTTCTGCCTGCGTGCGGGCAGCTGTTTGTGTATCACTAATGCGATCGAGCGCGGCGTGCAGCTGCCCGGCAAAACTAATGGTCGGTTGCGGCAGTGATTCCTGCGCACGCGCACTCATCGCCGTAGCCTGTAACTGGCTGATAACCCCTTCAATCCCCTGTATCGCTGACATTCTCGTCTCCCGGATAATTTCTGGTAGCAAAGCCTACCAGTAAGTCAATAAGACAAAGGCGCTAAATAACAACAAAAAAACGGGTTTATTGGCGGATAGAAAAAAACGAAAGCACAAATAATGGGAGCGTCAATTTTTCGAGTTTGCTGACCCGGGAGTGAGTCTTGTTCCACTTTGCCAATAACGCTGTCCATAATCAGCCACGAGGTGCGCGATGAATGCGACTGCAGCCCAGACAAAATCTCTTGAGTGGCTTAATCGCCTGCGTGCGAATCCGAAAATTCCATTGATTGTTGCCGGTTCCGCGGCAGTGGCGGTCATGGTCGCACTGATCCTGTGGGCGAAAGCCCCGACTACCGCACATTATTCAGCAATCTTTCCGATCAGGATGGTGGCGCAATTGTCAGCCAACTGACGCAAATGAATATTCCTTACCGCTTCAGCGAAGCCAGCGGCGCTAATTGAAGTTCCGGCAGATAAAGTTCACGAACTGCGTCTGCGCCTGGCACAACAAGGTTTGCCCAAAGGCGGCGCGGTCGGTTTCGAACTACTCGATCAGGAAAAGTTTGGTATCAGCCAGTTCAGCGAACAGGTGAATTATCAGCGGGCGCTGGAAGGCGAGCTTTCTCGTACCATCGAAACTATCGGCCCGGTAAAAGGGGCGCGCGTACATCTGGCAATGCCGAAACCGTCTTTATTCGTCCGTGAACAAAAATCCCCTTCTGCATCGGTGACGGTAAATCTGTTACCCGGCCGCGCACTCGATGAAGGGCAAATTAGCGCCATTGTACATCTGGTTTCCAGCGCGGTTGCTGGTCTGCCGCCGGGGAACGTCACGCTGGTGGATCAGGGTGGACATCTGTTAACCCAGTTCAACACCAGCGGGCGCGATCTTAATGACGCTCAGTTGAAATATGCCAGCGATGTCGAAGGCCGTATTCAGCGGCGTATTGAAGCGATCCTGTCGCCTATTGTTGGTAACGGTAATATTCACGCCCAGGTCACGGCGCAGCTGGACTTCGCCAGTAAAGAACAAACGGAAGAACAGTATCGCCCTAACGGTGATGAATCTCATGCGGCGCTTCGTTCACGCCAGCTTAATGAGAGCGAGCAAAGCGGTTCCGGTTATCCGGGCGGCGTACCGGGGGCGTTGTCGAATCAACCGGCACCTGCGAATAACGCGCCAATCAGCACGCCTCCGGCAAATCAAAATAACCGCCAGCAGCAGGCGAGCACCACCAGCAATAGCGGGCCGCGTAGCACACAGCGGAATGAAACCAGTAACTACGAAGTCGATCGCACCATTCGTCATACAAAAATGAACGTGGGCGATGTGCAACGTCTGTCAGTCGCGGTAGTGGTGAATTACAAAACCTTGCCAGACGGTAAACCATTGCCTCTCAGCAACGAACAGATGAAGCAAATTGAAGATCTGACCCGCGAGGCGATGGGCTTTTCTGAAAAACGCGGTGACTCGCTCAATGTCGTTAACTCGCCGT
>ENA-OQER01001386-OQER01001386.1-human-gut-metagenome-genome-assembly--contig:-NODE-1386-length-11741-cov-1.557947_pt1 | contig 11741 bp, 19 predicted proteins | sample MGYA00242797_ERZ504639 | MGnify/ENA primary metagenome ERZ504639 (study PRJEB26092, sample SAMD00036306) | human gut metagenome | host: Homo sapiens | study: EMG produced TPA metagenomics assembly of...
ACACAATTCCGTAAGCGGGATGGAAATTCCGGTGTGGCTGATGCTTCTGTGCAGTATTGTTATGGCTGTTGGAACCAGTATCGGAGGAGAAAAAATTATTAAATCAGTGGGCATGAACATGGTAAAGCTGGAGCGTTACCAGGGATTTTCCGCGGATCTTGCCGGGGCAATCTGTCTTCTGTACTCCAGTCTGATGGGAGTTCCGGTTTCTACGACACACACAAAGACAAGTGCGATCATGGGAGTCGGCGCAGTAAAAAGGGTTTCTGCGATCAATTTTGGAGTTGTAAAAGATATGATGCTGACCTGGATTTTTACGTTTCCGGGCTGCGGACTGATTAGTTTTTGTATGGCAAAATATTTATGTACATATTTGGATAACAGGAGGAATACCAATGTCAAAAAACAGGATGATTATTATTTCGATAACTTTATGAAATGTGCAGAATACTCATGTAAAGCAGCATATTTATTAAAGGAGATACTGACAGAGTTTCAGCCGGAAGAGATTTCAAAGAAGATGGAAGAGATTCATGAGATCGAGCGTCAGGCAGATACACAGAGACACGAGATTACAGATAAGCTGGCAAAAGCATTTATCACTCCAATTGAAAGAGAGGATATTATTGCTCTCAGCCATCATATTGATGATGTGACGGATAAAATAGAAGAAGTTCTGATCCGTGTTTACATCAACAATGTACAGGAAATGTGTCAGGAAGTATTTCTTATGCTGGATGTAGTGATCGAATGCTGTGAAGAACTTCAGACTCTTTTGAAGGAGTTTAAGAATTTCAAACATTCCAAAGAACTGAAGCCAAGCATTATCCGGATGAATACATTAGAAGAAAAAGAAGATGAACTGTTTATTTCCAGTATGAGAAAACTTCACGTGGAAGAACAGGATGTGAGAAATATCATTGCATGGAGAGAGATTTATACTTATCTTGAAAAATGCGCAGATGCATGTGAGCATGTGGCAGATATCGTAGGAAGCGTTGCAATGAAAAACAGCTAAAAAAGAGATAGAGACAGGAGAAAGATATTATGATGAAAGAACACAAAGAGGGAAGTTTGCCTTTGTGCACATTTCTAGTTCGAATGCTTCAGGGGATGCTCATAGGCCTTGGAGCTGTCCTTCCGGGAATTTCAGGTGGTGTCCTGTGCGTCATTTTCGGAATTTACAGACCTGTAATGGAGTTATTGTCCAATCCGCGAAAGTACTTTTTTACCCATATCCGTAAATTACTTCCGGTTATTTTGGGCGGCGCAGTCGGTTTCCTTGGAGTTGCCAATATATTGTCGTTTTTCCTGGAAAAGTATCCGGATCCATCCGTGTGTCTTTTTGTCGGATTGATCGCAGGTATGCTGCCGTCTCTGATGCGTGAGGCGGGAAAAGAAGGACGGACCAACGGATCATGGATCTCTATGGTGGCAGCAGCAGTGGTGATCTTTGCCATACTGACAACATTGAACCTGCTGTCAGTCAGCCTTGTGCCGAATGTAGGATGGTACGTTTTTTGCGGCGTGTGTCTGGCATTGAGCGTGATTGTTCCGGGAATGAGTTTTTCTACCTTCTGATGCCTCTGGGATTGTATACTCCGTTTGTTGACGGGCTGGGACATCTGAATCTGAGCATTATGATCCCAAGTGGAATCGGTGCAGTTGTTACGGTAATATGTTTCGCGAAGATGATAGATGCTCTTCTGGAAAAATTTTATTCCTATGTGTTCCATGCCATTGTCGGAATTGTAGTAGCGGCAACGGTTATGATCATACCATTTGGAAGTTTTACAGTATCTTTAAGTGCGGCAATCGTAAATGTGATCTGCCTGGGACTTGGAGTTCTGTGTTCACTTTTATTGAATCGGATTGACAAAGATGATCTTTTAGCGTAAAAGAAAAAATACCGCCACATCAACCTGAAAATGCAGGAGATGCGGCGGTATTTTCGTATGTTTATTTGAGGTAGTGATAACAATTTGTCATGGTAAAAGCTCCTGTCAGTTGTTTTTTCTTACAATCCCTGTTATCATAAACTATAGAGTAAGTCTATAGTCAAGAGGGGAATACCAATGAATCAGGAAAGATATATTAAAACCGGAGAATTTGCAAAGCTGGTTGGAGTGACAAAGCATACGCTGTTCTATTACGATAAGATTGGATTGTTTTCTCCGGAGATCAAGCTGGAGAATGGCTATCGCTTTTATTCTTTTGATCAGCTGGATGTGTTCGATGTGATCCAGACATTGAGAGAACTGGATGTGTCTTTAGAGGAGATCAAAGGATATATGAATCAGAGAAGTCCAAAGAGACTGCTGAAGTTGTTTCGAAAAGAACAGAGCATAATCAGGAAACAGATGCAGCAGCTGAAAAAGATGGAAGAGTGGATTGTAAAGAAGAGTGAGATTATTGAGAAGACAATGCAGACAGATACGGAAGCAATCAGAATCGAGGAAGAACCGGACAGATATATGATCCAGTCCTGTGCAACGGATACAAATGAACGGGTATGGGCAGAAAAAATCGGAGAATTATTTGAGTATTGTGCGAGGAATGGGATCAAAAGCGCATATTCCATTGGATACCGACAAAATACGAAGGAGATTCAAAGCGGTATTTTTGATCAGTATTCTGTTTTTTATGAGCTTTTGGATGAGAAACCGCAAAAAGTCAACTACAGTGTCAGACCCGCGGGAATGTATCTGATCGCCTATCATAAAGGAAAATGGCAGACGCTGGAGGATACCTATAAGAAAATTTTAGAATATGGGAAAGAGAATAAAATCCAGTTGGGCGCACATTGCTATGAAGACATTCTGTTTGACAGCCTCACCATGTCTGAAGAAGAGGAGTATCTGACACGGATTGTCTTTGAGATCCAGAGTTCGAAAAGTGGAAAATAATCCAGAATCTTGTTGGTATCAGAGTAAAATTTGGTATAATTAAAAGATAGGGAATATCAACAGAAGAAAGGAATCAGTTTCATGAAAGAGGAAAATAAAAACGGACAGTTACCGGAAAAAGAGCAGCTTTTGAGCAGTCTGCGAAATGCAGAGGAGATGTATGTCTTTATGTCTCTGTGTACAAAGATGCCGTATGTCCTGTGTGATGAAGAAACATTTGATGATGAAGTGCTGTTATATTATACAGAGGAGGATGCACAGAGAGAGGGAAAGAAGCTGATTGAACAGCGGATTCCGATCCAGATCGCAAAGATTGAAAAGAAACAGCTGCTTGGATTTTTCTCAAGCCTGTATCCGATGGGCGTCAACGGGCTTTTGATCAATAAAAATATGGAAAGTGAAGCAAGACTTCAGTTGGGAGAACTGGTGATACGACCAAATACCGAGGACCTTCCGGATGGAAAGTATGGGTAGAGAATCCGCAGCTTCATCTGACCGCTCTGTATTTTATGCAGGAGATGCGCAGACAGGAAAAGCCGGAACTGACAGAAGAGCTGAAAGGTCTGCAGGAAGAGATACTGGTCAACTATGGAAGAGGCAGATTTATCGTAGCCGTTCACAAAGAAAACGGAATGCCGATGCTCAAACAGAAGAACGGAGATGCATATCAGCCGATTTTCACAGATATCCTGGAGTTTCGAAAATTCAATAAAGAGGATCAGTTTAAGACAATGGCTATTGAAGCAAAAAATGTTCCGAAGATGTTGGTAAACGAGGCAAAAGGGGTTGTGATCAATCCGTACGGAGTCAATCTTCAGATTCCGATCGTGAGACCGGAAGAGCCGCAGGAGAAAAAATAGTTGTCCGTCTTTGAAAATTGTGCTATAATCACCACGAAAAATGAAAACAAAAGCAGAGTAGAAGTATGTGCGTTAAGTGCCGGTTGGACGGGGAGTTGCCAGCAGGACGAAAAGTGAATGCTTGCGGTACATATTTCGCATCCCGCTGCTGCACATAGACAGATATACCAGTTTGATATAAGGATACCTTCTGTGAGTAGCTTGAGGATTACTGCAAAGGAGGTATTTTTTTATGAAACAATTAAAACAGCAGTTTGTAGACTCCTGGCATGAGTTGAGGAAAACAAAAGTTATGGCAGTGGCTGCCATGTTGATCGCGATCGGTGTGATATTAGGCTTTTTCTCTGTTCAGCTTACGGAGTTTATCCGGATTGGTTTTTCCGGTATTCCTAATGATCTGGCATCGATGCTGTTCGGTCCGGTGGTTGGCGGGATCATGGGAGGAATCGGGGATATCCTGAAGTTTCTGATCAAGCCGACGGGACCGTATTTCTTTGGGTATACACTGAATGCGATGCTGGGACCTGTTATTTACGGAATTTTTTTCTATCATCGTCCGATTCAATTGGGAAGAGTCGTGGCAGCCAAAATTACGGTTGCTTTACTTGTAAATCTTCTGCTCGGTACCTGGTGGCTGACGATCCTGTATGGAAAAGGATTTCTGGCAATCCTTCCGGCGAGATTTATAAAACAGGTAGTTTCCGTTCCGATTGATTCCGTAATCTTTTATGTGCTTGCAAAAACACTGGAACGATCAAAAGCGATTTCTATGATCAAAAAATAAAAGAGAGCCTTTCAGCTCCGCTGTAAAAAGCGAATGCTGAAAGGCTCTTTCTGATGATGTACCAGATGTCGGATGATGACCACGCAGGAAATGAAAAATGTGCCCATGCTGATCACCGCATCATGGAAATAAAACAATCCGGTCAGAGAAAACAGTGTAAACGTAAGAATGCTTCTGTAAAGATGCGGCTTTACAACGATCAAAAAAAGAAAATAACAGATAAAAGAAGATGAGAAGCAGCACCGGGCGGTATCGCGGCAGCAGTCCCAATAATACTCCAAAAGAAACTGCGATGGCTTTTCCGCCACGTTTCGGATAAAACAGGGGAAACGCATGCCCTGCAACAGGTGCACAGAGAACAAATGCAAACATCCATCTTCTTGTATCCAGAATATGTGAAGCCAGCCAGATCGGAAGAAATCCTTTCAAAAGCTCCAATGCAATCACAAGAATACCAACTGTGTACCTGCCAGTGCAAAAGCATTGAATGTACCGGGATTGTGATCGTCACTGTCTTTCATGATATCGATATGGCAAATATATTTGGGAAGCAGATAGGCATATAAAATACTTCCCGAAAGATATCCGACTAAAATAAAGAATAACTCATTCATAAAGTCTCCTTTTTTGCAGTATCATCTGAGACGGCATACGCAGAAGAAGCTGGCAGAGAAGCTGGTAAGTCTTCTCAGCAGCATTTGGTGGGATGACAGTGTGCTGCGCTGTACACATGGAATGCCGCAGTTCATCGTTTGACATCAGTTTTCGGCCGGCAAGAATCTGTCCGTGCAGTTTTTGGGAAGTCAGGGACAATCCCCGTTCTGTATAAAAAGCCAGATTTTTTGTCTCACAGCCGGGAATTGGGCGTGTGTGTACGATCGGAATCCCTTTGACAGCTGCTTCGGTGGTAGTCAGACCGCCGGGTTTGGTGAAAAGCACATCGGCAGCAGCCATAAAATCTGCAATTTTTTCAGTGTATCCCAGAATCTGAACACCTTCTTGTTTTCCAAATTCCGCAAGGAGGATTTTTGCAGGCGACGGTTGTTTCCGCAGATTACAACAACATATTCTCCGGGCTTTCGGGTACGGAGCAGTTCGGCAACAAAGAGCTGAATCTTTCCAAATCCCATACTGCCGCTCATGATCAGATAAACCTGGGCATGCGTTGGAATCCCACAGCGTACGCGCGCTTTTTGTCTGTCAGATTGGTCAGAAAATGCCGGACGAACCGGAATCCCGTATGGTTTCAGACGTTCTCTGGGAATTCCTTTTGCTGTAAATTCGTCGATCAGTTCATAGTGAGGGATGATGTAGTAATCGCAGTCTGTCTCTTCCCAAAATGGAATACAGGTATAATCTGTTTCTACAGCCACGACTTTCTGGGACAATAGGTTCTTTTTCTTTATATAAGTCAGTGTCTGGGCGGGAAAAAGATGGGGCGTTACGATTACATCGTAATGGTGTGTATCCAGATAGCGCGTTAGCTTTTGGCGAGAAGAGCATTGGCATAATAAACCGGAGAATGATGTCTGGCGGAACTGACAAGTCCGCCCAGTTTGTATAAACACTGAAAAAGGCGGGGAGCATGCCGGACAATATTGACATAGCTGTCCCCCACCAGTTTGATACTCTGGGACTGGCAAGCATCATAATATCCAGCATATCTGCGGTATCATGATGCGATTCGATACACTCTTTGAGTGCCCTGCCGGCATAATTGTGTCCTTCTCCGGTATTGCAGGATAAAATCAGAACTTCATAGTGAATCAGGACAGGAAGGAAGCAACGACTTCACTGACTAACTTTCCGTCGGCTTTTCCTTTGACTTTCGGCATCAGTTCTTTCATGATCTTGCCTTTTTCTTTTGCGGTCGGCGCATCCAGACCGAGAGAGGTAAGTACTTCTGAAACCACTGCTTTGATTTCCGCTTCATCCATCATCTTGGCTGAGCGTATTCTTCGAGGACTGCGAGACGGCTGTTGCATTCCGCGAGGATATCCGTGCGGTCTGCAGGTGTCATCTCAATGGTTTCTTTGAGCTGTTTAATCTCTTTTAAGATTACCTGTGTTTCCTCTTCTTCAGTCAGGTCTGCGCGTTTGTCGATCGCCTTGTTCTTCAATGCAGTGAGCAGTGCGGAAAGTGCATCCTTTCGTTCTTTATCTTTTGCTTTCATGGCAGCCATCATGGCGCTTCTTACTTCATCAATCTTACTCATCGTATTCACTCCTTAAAATTTCTTTAAAATTCCGTTGTTTTCGGAATCTTCTTTGATTTTAACAGAATCAGGGAGGCTTTTCAATACTTGATGGAAAGACTGAACTGTGAAGGCTTATGTTAAGGTTATGCTAAGAACTTGTTAAAAAAGTGTAAAAGAATGTTGACCTGGAAAAATGCGGTGTGCTAGAATCAAAATTGTAAAATTTGCCAGAAAACGAGACTGCTGTGATACCATTTGCGGCAGTCTCGTTTCGAGCGAAAAAATAAAATACAAAAAGAGAAGAAAAAAGGAGAAAGATACAATGGGGATAACAGATATACTTTCCTTGCTGGGGGGACTTGCACTGTTTCTGTACGGAATGCATATGATGAGCAACGGCCTGGAAGCTGCTGCCGGAAACAGAATGAAGTCGATTTTGGAGAAGCTGACTTCCAACCGTATTAAAGGAGTTCTGGTTGGAGCTGTGATCACAGCCGTGATTCAGTCTTCTTCCGCAACCACAGTTATGCTGGTTGGATTTGTAAATTCCGGTCTGATGACATTAAGTCAGGCAGTCTGGGTAATCATGGGTGCAAATATCGGTACAACGATCACAGGTCAGTTGATCGCACTGGATATCTCGGCAATCGCTCCGATTTTTGCAATCGGCGGTGTAGCTGCGATGATGTTCATTAAAAATGAAAAGGTACATCATATCAGCGGGATTTTTTTCCGGACTTGGAATTTTATTTATGGGAATGGCAATGATGGGAGATGCCATGGTTCCGCTTCAGGATTCACAGACATTTATCAACTTTATGACAACAGTTGAGAATCCGCTGGTAGGTATTCTGATCGGTGCGATTTTTACGGCGATCATTCAGTCATCATCTGCATCTGTCGGAATCCTGCAGGCGCTTGCAGCAACTGGAATGGTTCCGCTTTCCAGCGCAGTATACATTTTGTTTGGACAGAACATCGGTACCTGTATTACTGCAGTTTTAGCATCGATTGGAATGAAAGTCAATGCAAAGCGTACAACCGTGATCCATCTGATGTTCAATATTTTCGGATCGATCTGTTTACGGTCATCTGTATGACAACTCCGTTTGTCTCCTGGATGGAAGCACTCACACCTGGAAATCCGGTGGCACAGATTGCCAATGTGCATACAACATTTAATATTGTAACAACATTGATCCTGCTTCCATTTGGCAATGTCATGGCAAGAATCGCAACCCAGATCCTGCCGGACAGCAAGAAAAGAAGACGATGGAGATTACAGACTCAAGTACATCACACGGTTGAATCCAACTATGCGATCGGCTCCAGTGCGGTAGCACTTCACAGGTTCGGGATGAAATCGAGAGAATGCGCGATATGGTATCGAAGAATATTGCAAAAGCATATGATGTTCTGATTCAGTATAATGAAAAAAGATATGGAGAAGATTTCAGAAAGAGAGACCTATATCGATTATTTAAACCGTGAGATTTCAGAGTATATCGTATCTCTGATCTCCAATGAGAAATCGACAGAGGATTCCAAGATCATCAATGGATATTATGCCGTGATCGGCAACTTGGAGCGTATCGGGGATCATGCCATGAATCTGGCGGGATATGCAAAAGATCTCAAAGAGTGGAATCTGTCATTTTCTGATGTAGCATTGGAAGAAATCGAAGAGATGAAAAAACAGTGTCTGACAGCGCTTGATATCGTGAAAAATGAAGAGGGCAGCGATATGACGCAGGTTCTTTTTTGAAGCCAGTGCGGCAGAGCAGAAGATCGATGATCTGAGAGATAAGTACTTTAAGAAACAGATGCAGCGTATGAAAAAAGGAAAATGTAAACCTCAGAGCGGAATCATTTTTACAGAGATGCTGACAGATTTTGAAAGAATGGGAGACCATGTGAAAAATATCGCACAGCAGTATAAGCAGATGAGCGAATAAAAATAGAAAACCCTTCATTTACAAATTTTATTTTCAAGCGGGAAAAGGATTGTAATGAGGGGTTTTCCCTTTTAAATATCTTCTGGTAGATTGGCAAACTATTGCAGATGATAAATTTTTAGAGAATGATGTTGTTAGTCAGCTGATGCATATCATTGACACACCGCTACATGAGTTGGGAAAAGAGACAATGATAGGGGAACATTGTGAGTGTGACAGACAACAATGTGTTGCCTGCTGGATACAGAAAAAAGCTGATACCAATGGAACGATGGAACATAAAACGCTTTTCGGACTCATACAGTGTATTAGCTGTAAATGAGCCGGGAGGAGAGCGTATATGGAAAAGAAAGCAAATGTTGAAAATTCAATGCAGAAAAAAGGACTTTGGATTTTAAAATCCTGTTGTGTGCATACCTTGTAACAGGTGTGCTCCTTTTGATTTTGACAGTACTGCTTTACAAATGTGGACTGGAGGAAAAACATGTTTCAGCAGGGATTTTGACCGTGTATATTTTGTCTACACTGGCAGGTGGTTTTGTAGCAGGGAAAATGGCAAGGGTCAGGAAATTTGTCTGGGGCTTGGAATCGGTGTGCTGTATTTTCTGCTTCTTGTATTGATTTCCTTTGGTATTTACCACAGCATTCAGGAGCCGTTTCCTCAGCTTTTGATCGTGTGTATTCTTTGCACAGGAGGTGGAATGATCGGCGGTATGATTTCGTGAGGAAGTAAACGTACAGAGAGAACGATAGAAAATCTCTTGTAGTTACTCTTTTCGGAAAAAATACATCCCTCATGAATTCTTATAAAACTGGTAAAATAACTCATAATTCTAAAAAATGAGCGATACTAATAGCAGATTGTTATTGATAAAAACCAGATATAAAGGAGAAGATAAGATGAAAGCGACAGGAATTGTACGAAGAATTGATGACCTTGGCAGGGTGGTGATTCCAAAAGAAATTCGAAGGACACTTCGTATTCGGGAAGGAGATCCACTGGAAATTTTTACCGAGAGAGAAGGCAGTGTGATTTTAAGAAAGTATTCTCCGATCGGAGAAATCGGTGCTGTTGCCGGACTGTACGCAGAAAGCCTTGCACATACCATGAACTGTATTGTGTGTCTTACTGATATGGATCAGATTGTAGCAGCATCGGGAAATGGGAGCAAGGAGCTGCTGAACCGTTATATCAGTAAAGAACTGGAGTATGCAATACAGGCTCGAAAGCAGATCCGTACAGAAAAAAGGAAAGCGGACTATATTCCGATATTCGCCGGGGGTGAGGAATATTCTCAGGAAATTATTTGTCCGATTATCAGTGGCGGGGACGTGATGGGAACAGTGGTGTTTTTACACAAAGAAGAACACAAAAAATTCAGTGAAGTGGAAGAAAAAATGGCAGCTGTGGCAGCAGAATTTCTGGGCAGACAGATGGAACAGTAAAAAAATACTTTAAAAAGTGATCAGGATGTGTTATAATTCTAAGAAAACTAGATGCTTATGCATACACATTAGGAGGAATAGAAATGAAACATATCAAAACATTAAATACTCAGACATTGAATCATACAGTGAAAAAAGGTGGATGCGGAGAATGTCAGACATCTTGTCAGTCAGCATGTAAGACATCCTGTACAGTAGGAAATCAGGTTTGTGAACACAAAAATAAGAAACTGAATATTAGACATGAGGGCAGCGGCCGTGGTCGCTGCCTTACGTGTGTTATGCAAAAATATAAAATTTAAATGAAAGAGGGGTAACTGTTGTGATTCATCAGTACCAGAATAATGGATATCATATTGTCCTGGATGTGAACAGCGGATCTGTGCATGTCGTGGACAAGATTGCGTATGATGTGATCGGCTGTCTGGAGGCCATGAACCCTGCCCATACGCCGGAAACGTTAAAAGAAGAGAAGACGGCAGAATATCTGCTCGAAAAGCTTGGCGATATTTATGCAGAAGAAGATTTGAGAGATCTTCTGGAGGCAGTGGCAGAGCTGACAGCGGCAGGTCAGTTGTTTACACAGGATGTTTATGAGAGCTATATCGGAGAGGTAAAAGAAAGAAAGACAGTTGTTAAGGCACTTTGCCTGCACATTGCACATGATTGTAATCTTGCCTGCAAATACTGCTTTGCGGAAGAGGGTGAGTATCATGGACGCCGTGCGCTGATGTCTTTGGAAGTCGGAAAGAAAGCGCTGGATTTCCTTGTGGCAAATTCAGGAAAGAGAAGAAATCTCGAGGTTGATTTCTTTGGCGGAGAGCCGTTGATGAACTGGCAGGTAGTGAAAGATCTGGTTGCCTATGGAAGAGAGCTGGAGAAAACAAACGACAAGCATTTCCGTTTCACATTGACAACAAATGGAGTTCTGCTCAATGATGAAGTGCAGGAATTTGTCAATAAAGAGATGGACAATGTGGTGCTCAGTCTGGATGGAAGAAAAGAAGTCAACGACAGAATGCGTCCGTTTAGGAATGGAAAAGGAAGTTATGATCTGATCGTTCCGAAATTCCAAAAACTGGCAGAGAGCAGAAATCAGGAAAAGTATTATATACGAGGAACATTTACAAGAGAAAATCTGGACTTCTCAGAGGATGTCCTGCATTTTGCAGATCTGGGATTTGAGCAGATTTCGATTGAGCCTGTAGTCGGGGAAGATACAGATCCGTATGCGATCCAAAAAGAAGATCTTCCGAAGATTTTTGCAGAGTATGATAAGCTGGCAAAAATATGGTGGACAGAGAACGGGAAGGCAGAGGGTTTACGTTCTTCCACTTTATGCTGGATTTAGAAGGCGGTCCTTGCGTGGCAAAACGTCTGTCCGGATGTGGTTCCGGAACAGAATATCTGGCAGTTACGCTTGGGGAGATCTGTATCCGTGTCATCAGTTCGTTGGTCAGGAAGAATTCCTGCTGGGAAATGTAGAGGAGGAATTACAAAGCCGGAGATTCCGGAAGAATTCAGAGGATGCAGTGTGTATTCCAAAGACAGCTGCAGAAACTGCTTTGCAAGATTTACTGCAGCGGCGGATGT
>ENA-OQER01001387-OQER01001387.1-human-gut-metagenome-genome-assembly--contig:-NODE-1387-length-11739-cov-1.797709_pt1 | contig 11739 bp, 24 predicted proteins | sample MGYA00242797_ERZ504639 | MGnify/ENA primary metagenome ERZ504639 (study PRJEB26092, sample SAMD00036306) | human gut metagenome | host: Homo sapiens | study: EMG produced TPA metagenomics assembly of...
CCGAACTCGCGGCCTGCTGCCGCTCAGACAGCGGACTTTGACAACGCAGCTTTCCACCGTCCAAGAATCAGCTCCCCTCCTGCAGAAGCAGAGCCAGACAGCATCCCCTTCCGCGGCTGGTGCTTCCAGCGAGAAAAAATGTCGTTTGACGATAGGGTGTGGGTCTCAGCGCTGCGCTGGACGACTGCAAGGCTGAGTTTGCGCCTGTTTGCCGGGAGAGTTGTGGGCATCGGCGCTGCGCTGGATGCTTGGAGGTGGTGGGGTGTGATGCTGCGCTGGATGCTTGGAGGAATGTGAGCTGTGATGCTGCGCTGGATGCTTGGTGGTGGGGCGTGGATGATTAGGGTGATTGTATGGGGATGTGTTGGAGATGTTTTTCGGTGAAGTTGACCTAAAAATATTACATATTGTGGCTAAAATAGTTCTCGTCATTTTTAATAGAAAAAAGATGGTAATATTGTACAATATTAGGGGTTGCGATTTGTGTGTTGCGATGATATTATATTAAGCATAAAGAGCGTGTTCGGACACGCAAAGAGATTACATTGGGAAAATAAATCAAAAGGAGATCAAAACTATGATTAAAGTTGGTATTATCGGAGCAGGTAGATTGGTAGAGTTCATATCACCAGTATCACAACAAGGGTGCCGGATGCGATGATCAAGACGGTTGCAGATCCTTTCTTAAATGATGAGACTGCTGCATGGGCTAAGAGCATGGGTGTTGAGCACACGACTAAGGATTATAAGGAGATCATCAATGATCCTGAGATTTCCGCAGTTCTGATCTGTTCTTCTACAGATACTCATTCTCCGATTTCTGTAGAGGCTATCAAGGCTGGCAAGCATGTTTTCTGTGAGAAACCGATCGATCATGACATCGCCAAGATCAAAGAGGTTATCGATGCTCTTGAGGGCACAAATCTGAAATATCAGGTTGGTTTTAACAGAAGATTCGACCATAACTTTGAGTCTCTTCAGCAGGCTGTTGCAGCTGGTAAGGTTGGTAAACCTGAGATCATCAAGATCACTTCCCGCGATCCTGAGCCGCCTAGCATTGATTATGTTAAGGTTTCCGGTGGCATGTTCCTGGATATGACAATTCATGATTTTGATATGGTTCGTTATCTTGCAGGCTGTGATGCTACAGAGGTTTATGTTCAGAGTGCAAATCTGGTTGATCCGGCTATTGGTGAGGCCGGGGATGTTGATACAGCTGTTATCACTCTTCAGATGGAGAATGGCGCTATTGCTGTTATCGATAACTGCAGAAGAGCTTCTTATGGCTATGATCAGAGAGCCGAGGTTTTCGGTTCTGATGGTATGGCTGCTATTTCCAATGACAGCCAGTCTTCCACAGTGATCAGCAATGCTGAGGGTGTTACAGGTGAGAAGCCGATGTTCTTCTTCCTTGAGAGATACATGGATGCTTATGGTAAAGAGGTTGCAGCATTTATTGATGCGATCGTTAATGACAAAGAGACACCTCTTAATGTTTATGATGGTCTGAAACCGGTATTAATGGGTCTTGCAGCTAAGAAGTCCAGCGAGGAGCACAGACCGGTTAAGATTTCTGAGATTATGGAATAATTCAAATAAAAAGGAGAATTGACCAATGTTTGATAAGAATAAAGTAAAGCTTGGTATTGCACCAATTGCATGGACAAATGATGATATGCCAGATCTTGGCAAAGAGAATACTTTTGAGCAGTGTGTCAGTGAGATGGCTCTTGCCGGTTTACAGGCTCCGAGGTTGGTAACAAGTATCCGAAGGATCCTGAGGTTCTTAAGAAGGCTCTTGAGCTTCGTGGTGTTGAGATCTGTAATCAGTGGTTCTCAAGCTTCCTGATCACCAAACCGTTTGAGGAGGTTGAGAAAGAGTTTCGTGCACAGCTTACTTTCCTGAAAGCTATGGGTGCGAAGTGATCGGCGCATCTGAGCAGAGCCACAGTGTTCAGGGTCAGATGGATACTCCGGTTTTCGGACATAAATATGAGATGAATGACGAAGAGTGGGATACCTTCTGCACAGGCATGAACAAGCTCGGTAAGATCGCAAAAGAGGAGTATGGCATTGCCCTTACTTTCCATCATCATATGGGCACTGTTGTACAGAGCCTTGCTGAGGTTGACCGTATGATGGAGAATACAGATCCTGAATATGTAAGTCTTCTTTTTTGATACCGGTCACTTTACATACTGTGGAGAGGATCCTCTTGAGGTTGTAAAGAAATATGTTCACAGGATCAAACATGTTCATCTGAAGGATATCCGTCCGGAGGTTGTTGAGCAGGTTAAGAAAGAAAATATGAGCTTCCTTGCAGGCGTAAGAGCCGGTGCCTTCACGATTCCGGGAGATGGATGCATCAACTATGATCCGATCTTCAAGGTTCTCGAGGATGCAGGCTACGAAGGATATATGGTTGTTGAGGCTGAGCAGGATCCGGCTAAGGCTAATCCGCTTGAGTATGCGATCCGTGCAAGAAAATTCATTGCTGAGAAGACAGGCTTATAATTACGACAGGGAAATAGGTGCATGCTGATGTACAGTTAAGCGGAATAAAGATGTCCGCTTTGCATAGAAAAAGCGGTATCAGCCAGTAGTGCTTTGACACCGCTTTTTTCTGTAAGAAGATGCAGACAGTGTACGATAAACAGGACAGGAGGGCCAAATCATGGCACTTGTGAAAATGAAAGATCTGCTGAGACGTGCCGAAGAGAAAAATATTGGCTGCGGTGCTTTCAGTGTTGGTAATATGGAAATGGTAAGAGGTGCGATCCGTGCAGCAGAAGAACTGGATACGCCGATCATCCTTCAGATCGCGGAGGTGCGTTTGAAAAATTCTCCGCTTCACCTGATGGGACCGATGATGGTACAGGCTGCAAAGGAGGCTAAGGTGGATGTGGCTGTCCATCTGGATCATGGTCTTACTTTTGAGACAGTTGACAAGGCTCTGGAGCTTGGTTTTACATCGGTTATGCTGGATGCTTCTACGCTTCCTTTTGAGGAAAATATTGCCAGAGTAAAGGCCGTTGTGGAGAAAGCACGTAAATACGGTGCTACAGTTGAGGCTGAGCTTGGACTTGTGGGCGGAAGTGAGGATGGAAGCTGTGACCACGGTATCCGCTGCACAGATCCGGATGATGCGGTCGTTTACGCAAGAGAGACAGGTATTGATGCACTTGCAGTTGCCATCGGTAATGCCCATGGTAATTATCCGGTAGCGCCGACGCTTGCTTTTGATGTATTGGAGAAGATCCATGAGAAAGTGGATATTCCGCTGGTTCTTCATGGCGGCAGTGGTATCACTGATAAAGATTTCCAGAGGGCGATCTCTCTTGGCATCCGTAAGGTGAATATTGCCACAGCAAGCTTTAACAGCCTGACAGCTCATGTGGAGAAATATATGGAGTCAACAGACAAGCATAATTTCTTTGACCTCAATGAGGCTATGGTACAGTACTTACGAGAATGTGAAGAGACATATTCTTGTATTTAATGAACCGTATCAGGAGTAGGCCAAGGATTTTCTTGTAAAAAAAGAAAAGGTCTGATAAGATGTTCTCAGTGAAAATAACTGGGAACATCTTTTTTGTGCCCATAAAAGAGGAGAGATAAAAATGGAACAGAAAGAGACTGTCTGTTCAGTTGCGAAGAAATGCGGCGGCTGCCGTTATCAGGGTGTATCCTACAAGGAGCAGCTTCGCAGGAAACAGAAAATTACAGAAGGTCTTCTGAAGAAATTCGGTAAAGTTGAGCCGATCATCGGAATGGAAGATCCTTATTATTACAGAAATAAAGTGCATGCGGCGTTTGGCCGCGACCGGAAAGGGAATGTGACCTCCGGTATCTATGAGGAGAAGAGCCACAGGATCGTTTCTGTGGATGACTGTATGATCGAGGACAAAAAGAGCCAGGAGATCATCCGTACCATCCGTGGCATGCTGAAATCTTTTAAGATCAAGACTTATGATGAGGATACGGGATATGGACTTCTCCGCCATGTGCTTGTGCGGAGAGGCTTTTCCACAGGAGAGATCATGGTGGTATTAGTTACGGTTTCCCCAATACTTCCATCCAAGAATAACTTTGTAAAAGCTCTCCGCAAGGAGCATCCGGAGATCACAACAGTGGTCCTCAATGTCAATGACAGACAGACCAGCATGGTTCTCGGAGACCGGAATATTGTACTTTACGGACCGGGATTTATCAAAGACCGTCTTATGGGACTGAGCTTCCGCATTTCCCCGTCTTCTTTTTATCAGGTAAATCCTGTGCAGACGGAAGTTCTTTACGGAAAGGCCATGGAGTTTGCGGCAATGACAGGTAAAGAGCGGGTGATCGATGCCTACTGTGGTACAGGTACCATTGGGATCATTGCTTCCAGAAATGCCAGGGATGTCATTGGCGTGGAGCTGAACCGAGACGCCATCCGTGATGCCAGAATGAATGCCAGGGAGAACAGGATCCGGAATGTCCGTTTTGTTCCGGGGGATGCCGGCTGGTTTATGGAAGGTATGGCAGCAGAGGGGGAAAAAGTTGATGTTGTCCTTATGGATCCTCCACGTGCGGGAAGTGACCGCAAATTCCTGCATTCTCTTTTGAGTCTTTCTCCTGAGAAAATTGTTTATGTATCCTGTAATCCGGAAACTGGACAGGGATCTTGTATATCTCACAAAGAGGGATTACCTGGTGAAAAAGATGCAGCCGGTTGACATGTTCCCTGTTACCGATTCGGTGGAGGTCGTCTGCCTCCTGGAAAACCGCAGAACCCGTCCGGGGAAACGAAACGGCGGGAGAGCCTGACAAAAAATACAATATTATCGAGGGAAAAGTATGATTAAGAACAGGGGAAATTTATGCAGATATGTGGTGATGGTGTTATGTCTGCTGATAACCTTTACAGTGCTTTCGGTTCCTGTGGCTGCTTCGGAAACGAAGACAGATACAGAATCGAAAACAGTCAGGGTAGGCTGGTATCCGGATTCCTACCATATTACCGGTGAAAATGGTGAACGAAGCGGATATGGTTATGAATATAAACGCAGATACCGGAATTAGAATGGATGAGGAATTTCTTAAACGTGCTTTTGAACCATACGCTCAGAAAAATAATACATCTCTTGACAGCATCAATGGAGTTGGTTTAGGATTGGCTATCGTGAAACAGATGGTGGAGCGGATGGGTGGCAGGATAAAGGTGGAGAGTAAAGTGAATGAGGGAACGAAATATACGATCCTTCTTCCGTTTAAGATCGATCCGGATCCTGTTATCCGGAAAAAACAGAGGAGCCCGTATCACTGAAAGGAGTAAAAGCTCTTCTGGTAGAAGATAATAATCTGAATATGGAAATTTCAAAATTTTATTTGGAGCAGGAGGAAGTGGAAGTCTATACTGCCACAAATGGCCAGGAAGCTGTGGACATGTTCATGAAATTCAAATCGGATTTTATGATATTATCCTGATGGATATTATGATGCCGATCATGGATGGACTGGAGGCAGCCAGACAAATCCGAAGTTCCAACCGGGCAGACGGGCTTGCAGTACCGATCATAGCATGAGTGCCAATGCTTTTGAAGAAGATATAGAAAAAAGCCTGGCGGCCGGAATGAATGAGCATCTGATCAAACCACTGGATGGTTCGGAAGTTTCCGATACCATGAAAAAATATCTGGCAAATAAAATTGTGAAATAATATACAGGCAGTTCCTGCGGAATCAGAAAAAGATCCTGCAGGAACTGCCTGCTTTGTCTGTGCACGATATGAAAAAAATTTAGGCTTTTGGGAGTTCGCAGTGATATGCAATACCCAGTGGTGTGACGAGAAGAGGATGCACCGGTCTGTATACCGGGAGTTTCAGTTTCTTCTCGAAAACAGTGGTAAATTCTTTAAACATGGAAGATCCGCCTACAACATAAACGGCAGGAACCTGATATCCGTTTAAAAATTTCTCAGTGATCACAGCCATTTTTTCTACGGTAGCTTTGATGACAGGAAAAATTTCCTCTTCTTTTTCCGGAGTGGTTTTTAAAACTTCGGCTTCTTCGTAAGGATCCTATAGTGACCGGCTACCGTCATGGTCATGTGGCTGCCTCCGGTAGCTTCATCGTCTGTGTAGATGACTTCCCATCTTTTAAGATACTGATGCCGGTGGTGCCACCGCCCACATCCACAACTGCGCCGTCTGTGATCTTAAGGACAGCAGCGGCAGCAGTAGGTTCATCCACGATATTGGTAACTTCAAAACCGGCACCTTCCAGAACATAGCCGATGCTTTTGATGCTGCCTTCGGAAACTCCGGGAGGATGGCAGCGGCACCGTAGAGAAGTTCTGTGCCAAGTTTTTCCTCCAGTTCATTTTTTAGCTTTGTCACAAGCTGGACGGATTCATAGTAATTGACGATCACGCCATCCTGGATGGCATGGGAAGGTGCGGAAATTCCGGCGATAGGACGGTTGTTCCGGTCAACGACAGCAAGAACGGTGTTGGCAGTACCGAGGTCAATGCCTGTTTTTAAGCGTCCGCGGAATTTTTTGCATTCTCCTGTTTTTACAAGCTCTGCGAAATTGGACAGAGTTCTGTTTTTCAGTTCCATTTACAATACCCCATTTCTGTTTGATGAGAATACCCTGATTAATAATTGCGCCCTGTAAAGATTGCTACCGATCTTGGACGCATGCAGAAATCGTGCTCAATGCGTGGTTCCTGGCCTTCTTCATAGAAATAACGACCTTCTCCGTCGCCAAAAGTATTGACACAGAGATACCATGCGCCAGGACGTGTAAGCTCCGGAAGTGTAACCGTTACATCTTCAGTATGCATTGATGACAATGTAGATCAGATCGTCGGCACCTTTGCGCTTGTCATAGCCTGCAAAACTTACAGCGAAGGTGTGTGCGTCTCGTGGAATCGTCACATCCTTTGCATCAACGTTGTGGGTGTGGATATTTTCCATACCGCACACTGCATTTGGAAGCTTACGGGAGATAACCGGATGATTTTTTCGGAACTGGATCATAAATTTGAAAAATTCGAAAAGATCATGATTTTTCTCAAGAAGATGCCAGTTGATCCAGGAAGTTTCGTTATCCTGACAGTAAGTGTTGTTATTTCCGTGTTTGGTGTTTCCGAATTCGTCACCTGCAAGGAACATCGGAGTTCCACGGCTGGACATGAGAACTGCACAGGCATTGCGGATCATGCGGAAGCGGAGAGAAAGACTTCCGGTTGGTGGAGTCACCTTCTTCACCACAGTTCCAGCTGCGGTTGTCGTTGGAACCGTCAGTATTGTTCCAGCCGTTTGCTTCGTTGTGTTTCTCATTGTAGGAATAAAGATCATACATGGTGAACATCGTGGCAGGTAAGGAAATTGACACAGGAGTTGTATCCTGCATAGTTGTCGTTGTGATCGGAATAAAACCACCGTACAGGTCTCCGGAACCGGAAATGCTCCATGCGGCATCCCAGCGTTCCAGAAATCTCCCTTCAGGAAGGAACGGAGACAGTCACGGTAACGGCCGTTCCACTCAGCCCATCTGCGGCTGGCAGGGAAAGAACCGACTGATACAGTCCGCCCGCGTCCCAGGCCTCTGCGATCAGTTTGACATTTCGAAGGACCGATCGTAAGCCAGAAGTTCTAGAAGCGGCGGATTGTTAAGAGGAGAACCGTCCTCATGGCGTCCCAGGATACTGGCAAGGTCGAAACGGAAACCGTCCACACGGTAGTTGATCGTCCAGTAACGTAAGCATTCCAGGATCATCTGCCGCACGATGGGATGGTTACAGTTCAGGGTGTTTCCACATCCGCTGAAATTGTAGTAATTTCCTTCCGGAGTCAGCATATAATAAACTTTATTGTCGAATCCTTTAAAACAGAAGGTTTTTCCAAGCTCATTTCCCTCGGCGGTGTGATTAAATACAACATCAAGGATGACTTCAATGCCATTTTCGTGAAGTTCACGGATCAGTTCTTTCAGCTCCGTTCCCTCGCAGTTATGTTCTGCCTTGGAAGCATAACTGGTGTTCGGAGAAAAGAAGTTTACGGAATTGTATCCCCAGTATTCCAGAAGACGTTTACCGTCTACAGTGCGGGCGTCATGTTCTCATCGAATTCAAAGATCGGCATCAGTTCTACAGCGTTGATTCCCAGTCCTTTCAGATAAGGGATCTTTTCGCGTAGACCTGCAAAAGTTCCCGGGTGTGTGACACCGGAAGACGGATCTGTGTAAAGCCGCGGACATGAAGTTCATAGATGATCAGATCGCTGATCTTACGGGTGGATTGGGGCATATCTTCCCAGTCAAAAGAATCACGTACAACACGGGCGTGATAGCTGCCGACTTTTTTCTGTCCCCACTCACGCTGTCCGGCAACTGCCTTGGCATAAGGGTCCAGAAGAACTTTTGTTTTATCGAAGATGTGGCCTTTTTCCGGTTCATAAGGGCCGTCAATGCGGTAGCCGTATTCCAGATCTTCGATGTCCAGTCCCATAACGACCATGGAATATACATCACCGATACGACAGGCATTGGGAAAAGGAAGAACTGCGAAAGGTTCCTCTTCTCCGGAGTGGAAAAGAAGAAGTTCGCAGGATGTACCGTGACGGGTATGTGCGGTAAAGTTGACTCCGTTGGAAAGAGGAGTAGCGCCATTTAATTCAAAAAAACCGGGACGTACAGGAAATCCCGCGATAATATCTGTGGGCCGGGATGTCAGTGTATTCTCAGAAAGCATAGTCTGATTCTGTGTTTTCATTTCCGGTATCCTCCTTGGTAGAATTTTTTACAAACAAAAAAATATTATAACTGATTTTCAGAAAAAAAGTACAGGCTGGGGTCTTATGAAGTTCGCAGGAGTTGACAGAGATTGCAGAAATATGGTAAAAACCTGTACAGAGATGAGGTGAAAAAGTGGAAGAAAAAAAAAGAGAAGAGTGGATGGCAGTTTTAAGAAAAAGCCGGCTCTGCAGAAATCTGGAAGAAACAGAGCTACTAAGCCTCATGGAGCGGGAAGGAACGGTACGGACTTATTCCAGAGGGAAGCGGATCTTTCAGGAAACAGACCGGCCGGATTCGGTTTATATGCTTCTTAGCGGAAGTGTGATCATTGCCAAAGAAACATTTTCCGGAAAAAGGATCCTTCTGGCTCAACTGGAAGATCCGGGTGCTTTGTTTGGGGAGGTTTATGCCTTTATGGGAAAATCTTCCTATGATATGTATGTGGAGACGCTGACGCAGACTTCTGTCCTGATCATGAGCAGCAGGATCTTTACGTACAGGGAAGAAAATAGTTTAAGCCGGAAACTGCGGGAAAATCTTCTTGAGGTTTTTGCCGGGAAGGCTTACAATATGAACAGAAGCTTCGGATCCTGGGAAGTGGCAGTCTCCGTGAGAGGATCGTCCGTTTTCTTGTGGAATGCCAGGACAGTGAAGGGAAGATCCATATGAACCTGTCCAGAGAAGAGATGGCGGATCATTAAACATCACCAGGCCGTCTCTTTCCAGAGAGCTGGGAAAGATGCAGGAAGAAGGAATCCTGGAACTTGACAGGCGTCAGATCCTTGTGAAAGATCAGGAAAAAATGGAGTTATATCTGTAAGGTAACATATGTTACCGAAGAATCTCCGGGATTTTTGTATGATGTCAGTGAAAACAAAAAAACATTTGCAGAAATATAAAAATCAGGGAGAGATGATATCATGATAAGAAAGATCGTACACATTGAGGAAGAGAAATGCAACGGCTGCGGTGCCTGTGCAGCTGCCTGCCACGAAGGGGCTATTGCCATGATAGATGGCAAGGCGAAACTGATACGGGATGATTACTGTGACGGACTGGGAGACTGTCTTCCGGCCTGCCCTGCCGATGCGATCCGTATTATAGAGCGGGAAGCCGCAGATTATGATGCGGAGGCAGTGGAAAAAAGAATGAAGCTTAAGAAAACAGAGGTTTCGATGCCAGAAGGGATGCCACACGTGTGTCCCGGAAGTATGGCAAGAAGTCTGAAAAAGAAACAGGAACCGCCGGTGCAGGCAGAGAAGAAAGAAGTTCCCCGGAATATAGGAGAACAGATAAGCCGTCTTGCCCAGTGGCCGGTACAGATCAAACTGGTTCCTGTCAATGCACCGTATTTTGAAAATGCACAGCTTCTGATCGCAGCGGACTGCACGGCCTACGCTTATGCAGATTTCACGAGAAATTCATGAAAGATCATGTGACGCTGATCGGTTGCCCCAAACTGGATGAGGGAGATTACGCGGATAAGCTTACAGAGATCATACGGAATAATTCCATCCGGAGTATCCGTATTGTCCGTATGGAAGTTCCCTGCTGCGGAGGTATCGAAAATGCAGTGATCCGCGCCATGGAGCGCAGCGGAAAGATGATTCCATGGCAGGTAGTGACCATTGCCTGTGACGGCACGATCAGGGAGGAGCTGTAAGGAAAGGAATAAAAACAGCATGAGTGAAGAAACATTGGAGATTTCTTTTGATGAAATAGAGAAGGAACGGGAAAAATATCTCCTGGTAGATACCCGTGATAAAGTAACTGTAGAATATGGAATGATCCGGAGCAATCTCTGTTCCGGAACAGGAACTGGAAGAGCGGGCAGAAGAACTGAAGGGGGATAAGATACCGGTCCTTTACTGTACAAGAGGGCTTTTCAGCCAGGAAGGTGCAGAGATGCTCCGGAAAAAAGGAATTCCCGCACTGACCTGAAAGGCGGATATACAGGATGGCTTTTTCAGCAGATGCAGAAAGAATCCGGTAAAGAGAACAGTGAAGAAGAGGAAAATGAAGCAATGGAACAGCGGAGGAAGGATATCGAGCTGAGTATCCGCAAAAAGTTCCATAAGCAGTTGTTTTCCAGATTTGCCAGGGGAATCAACGATTATGAGCTGGTGAAGCCGGGAGATAAGATAGCAGTCTGTATTTCCGGTGGTAAGGATTCCATGCTGATGGCCAAACTGTTCCAGGAACTGAAGCGTCATAACAAGTTTCCCTTTGAGCTGGTGTTTCTTGTGATGGATCCGGGATATAATGAGGCAAACCGTGCGGTGATCGAGCACAATGCCAGGCTTCTCGGGATTCCGATCACAGTGTTTGAGACTGAGATCTTCGATGCGGTTTATAATATAGAAAAATCCCCATGTTATCTCTGCGCTCGTATGAGAAGGGTTATCTTTACAGCAAGGCAAAGGAGCTTGGCTGCAACAAGATTGCTCTTGGACATCACTATGATGATGTGATCGAGACGATCCTGATGGGAATGCTTTACGGAGCGCAGGTACAGACTATGATGCCGAAGCTCCACAGTACAAACTTTGAAGGAATGCAGCTGATCCGTCCCATGTATCTGATTCGGGAGGCAGATATCAAACACTGGAGAGATTATAATGACCTTCATTTTATCCAGTGTGCATGTAAATTTACCGATACCTGTACTACCTGCCGGACAGATGGTACCAGTGTTTCCAAGAGAATGGAGATCAAGAATCTGATTGCAGAACTTAAGAAAGTAAATCCTCATATAGAAAGTAATATTTTCCGAAGTGTGGAAAATGTTAATCTTCATACAGTTATCGCATACAAGAAAGATGGTGTGAAACATTCTTTCCTGGAAGGGTATGAGGACTGACAGATATAAATAAAAGCTGCTCAGGCATTAGCCCGGGCAGCTTTTACTTTTTCCCGCTGTCTGGTAAGATCATAATATTCATCAGAGATGATCCCGCG
>ENA-OQER01001388-OQER01001388.1-human-gut-metagenome-genome-assembly--contig:-NODE-1388-length-11728-cov-1.520903_pt1 | contig 11728 bp, 14 predicted proteins | sample MGYA00242797_ERZ504639 | MGnify/ENA primary metagenome ERZ504639 (study PRJEB26092, sample SAMD00036306) | human gut metagenome | host: Homo sapiens | study: EMG produced TPA metagenomics assembly of...
TAAAAGGATTCTGGCACGGTCCACAACTTGTGCCTGAATGGTTCTCTTTTTGGATAATGCTTTAAGGTAATCTCTGTCTTCATCTGACAGAGGAAGATATGTTTTTCTCATAGTGTTCATCCTTTTCTTAGATAACACTATTTTACCATACATTATCCTCAAATATATAGTAGAAATTTAATTTATTCTATACTAGTTATTGAGAAAAAATCGATAATAACCCTCTTGATTTTTTGAAATAGTTCCTATAGAATAAAACTAAGGTTAGTTACAACTAACAAACGGGAACACACAGGAAAATTCAGGAGGTGCGTATGAGTATTGTTATTATCGGAGGACATGACCGAATGGTCTGTCAGTATAAAAAAGTATGTCAGAAATATCAGTGTAAAGCAAAAGTGTTCACACAGATGTCAGGAAATCTGTCCAAAAAGATAGGAACTCCGGATCTGGTCGTTTTTATTCACAAACCACTGTTTCGCACAAAATGGTGCGGTGTGCAGTGGAAGAAGCAGGCCGCTGCAATGCAGAGATCATCCGCTGCCATACAAGCAGCAAAAACGCACTGGAAGATATCCTGGAAACTGCCTGTGCAGCAGTGTAAAAACGATCAGCTTCAAAAGAGCAAGATAGAAGAGAAATATAGAAAAATGTACAAAAAAGAGAGTATACGATACGAAATATGTATGGTATACTCTCTTTTGATATGAAAAAATGAGGGATGAGGGACATGAACATCAGAAAAAACTATAATCATACATTGAATGCCTGTTACCTTGGCTATATTACCCAGGCAATCGTGAACAATTTTGCACCGCTTCTGTTTCTGACATTTCAGAGTACATATGAGATTTCGCTGGATAAGATCGCACTTTTGGTATCCTTTAATTTTGTGGTGCAGTTGATCGTGGATCTGCTGGCCGCAAAATATGTGGACAAGATCGGATACGCAACAGTGTGGTGGCAGCACATATTTTCGGAGCAGTTGGCCTGGTGGGACTGGCAGTGTTTCCGTCCGTTTTTCCGGATGCGTATGCAGGACTGCTTCTGGCAGTATTTTGTTATGCAATTGGAGGCGGATTGATCGAGGTGCTGATCAGTCCGATTGTAGAATCTTGTCCGACAGAGCGAAAGGCTGCTGCGATGAGTCTTCTGCATTCTTTTTACTGTTGGGGGCATGTAGGCGTGATTCTGATCTCGACTGCATTTTTTGCCATTGCGGGGATTGAGACTGGAGGATACTGGCTGTGATCTGGGCAATCCTTCCGGCGTTGAATGCAGTATATTTTGGAATGGTACCGATTCAGGCAGAAGAGGAAGACGTTGAGGGAATTCCTGTGCGAGAATTATTTAAAATGAAAATTTTCTGGGTGTTGGTACTGCTGATGATCTGTGCAGGGGCATCTGAACAGGGAATGTCCCAGTGGGCGTCAGCATTTGCAGAATCAGGGCTGCATGTAGAAAAGGCAGTCGGGGATCTGGCGGGACCATGTCTTTTTGCACTGTTGATGGGAAGTTCAAGACTGCTCTATGCGAAGATGAGTGAGCGGATCTCATTGCCAAAATGATGCTCTCAAGCGGGATTTTGTGCATTGTGAGTTATCTGCTTGCCGCATTGTCTCCAAATCCGGTGCTGGCGCTGCTGGGATGTGGGCTTTGTGGATTTTCTGTGGGCGTATTCTGGCCGGGAACCTTTAGTATGGCTGCAGCATCCTGTCCGAAAGGAGGGACTGCATTGTTTGCACTTCTGGCACTTGCGGAGATCTTGGGTGTTCTTCCGGTCCGGGAGTGGTAGGCGTTGTATCAGGAGCATTTTCAGAGAATCTGAAGGCAGGACTTTTGGCAACGATCGTATTTCCGGTTCTGCTGATCATTGGACTGCAATTGTTGAAAGAAGGAAATCGAGAGAGAGGGGAAGTAAGATGAAAAAAGAGATGACAAATGATATGACTGTCGGAAGCCCGGCAAAGCTGATCATTCAGTTTATGATTCCGATGTGTCTGGGAAATGTGTTCCAGCAGTTTTACAATATTGCGGATTCCATCATTGCAGGGCAGTTTTTGGGTGTCAATGCTCTGGCAGCAATCGGAAGTACCGGTTCATTGATGTTTTTTGTGACAGGATGGCTGCAGGGACTGACCAGTGGTTTTGCAATTCTGGTATCGCAGTGGTTTGGAGCAAAAGATATGAAACGGATGCGCCATTATGTGGCAATGTCCATTTACCTGACGATTGCGTTTGCTGTGGTGATGACGATCGGATTTGAATTTGCCAATGAGCCGATTTTAAGGCTGATGAATTCTCCGGAAAATCTGATGGCAGATATCAAAGGATATATGGCAGTCATCTATGGCGGGCTGATCGTAACTGCGGCATACAATGCACTTGCGGCAGTGCTGCGGGCTTTGGGCGATTCCAAATCACCATTATACTTTCTGATCATTTCCGCGATTATCAATGTGGTTCTGGATATTGTATTTATCGTGAATTTTGGAATGGGCGTGGAAGGCTGCGGATATGCGACCGTGATCGCACAGGCTGTTTCTGCATTGTTGTGTCTGATTTATATTGTAAAAAAATTTCCGATCCTGCGGCTTTCGGAAGAAGATTTTCGGATTTCCTTTCAGAGCATGGGACGGCTTCTGGCATTGGGAATTCCCATGGGACTGCAGTTTTCTATTACGGCGATCGGAACGATCATTGTGCAGGGAGCGGTCAATATTTACGGAGCGGTATATATGGCAGGATTTTCAGCTGCAGGAAAACTGCAGAATATTATTGTGACAGTATTTACTGCGTTTGCGCACAGTTGCCACATATGTGGGTCAGAACCGCGGAGCCGGGAAAATGGATCGTGTACATAAGGGAGTACGATACACGCAGATCATGGTATTTGTCTGGAGTGCGGTCACAATGGTTTTGGTGTACTTCTTTGGAGAAGAGATGACATTGTTGTTTGTGAGCAAAACGGAGACAGAGGTACTTCATGCAGCGGAAGTTTATTTCCGGACGGTGTTCTGGGCATACCCGTTTTTAGGAAGTATTTTTATCTATCGAAATGCGCTGCAGGGAATGGGCTACGGTCTTGTTCCGATGCTTGGTGGTGTGTTTGAACTGGCGGCAAGAGCGCTGATCGTACTTTTGGTGGCAGGAAAGACGAGCTTTTTCGGTGTTTGCCTTGCAGATCCGGCGGCATGGATTTCGGCATTGATTCCATTGATTCCGTATTACATTTATGTGATGAAAAAATATGAAAAGCAGAAACAGCTGGAGGGATAGTGCATAAGAGAGGAGACAACAGGTGGAGAACATTCATCTGTTGTCTCTTTTTTTGTCAGTTGTGTTGTGAAATGTGCAAGTTGTGCAAAAAAACTCAAAAATAAAAAGAAATGTGGTAGAGTGTGGATATAGAAAGCCGGTCATAGGGGCAGGTGCGCATATAAGGAGGTGAGAAACGTGATGAACTGGTGGATGGAAAATGGAATCATTTCGAAAAGAAGCATCCGAAGCTTTCCAAATGGGTATATCAGATCGCATTCTTTTTTGTATTCAGCATGGGAGTGACCATAGTCCAGTATTTGTTTTTTACATTTATGCCGGGTATTCTTGGAGAAAAACTGGCGGGAACAGAATTTATGTGGCCACAGGTGCCGATGAAGATTGCAGGAGTGGAATTTACATGGAGCTTATTGGGGTATAATGTCTTGAGAGATGCATCTGGTGCGGTGCTGATCGGTGGAGGACTCGGATACTTTATCAGCTATGAAGTGGGCTCATTTGTTGCACAGTGTATCAATTTTCCGCTGCAGAGAAATGTTACATTTAAAAGCCACGGAAATCCTGTATACCAGGCAATGTGGTATTTTATAGCGTGGATTTTGATTTCGCTGATCTGCAACGGATTCAACAATCTGTGGATGCCGATCGCATCGGCTCTGGTTCCGCCGGCAATATATAATATTCTTGTGACATTTGTCACAGGAGGCGTGTCCATGGTTATATTCTTCTTTGTATTTAAGATTATCTTTCCAGAAGGAGAGACAAAAAAGAAGTAATATAAAATACAGAACGGAAAGAGGAGAAAAGGTTTATGAAAGAAAAGAAAGGCTGGAGTGTCGAACGGATTGCGAAAACCGCAGTTCTGACCGCAGGGATTTTGATCGTGATTGCAATTGTCGCATCTATGATCTTCAAAAATCCGATAGGAGCGAACGTAAGATTAATTACAAGATTAATTTTCGCAGGAACAGTAGTGACTGCTGTTTTTATTCTTGCAATGTGGATTTACAGGGCAAGAAAAAATAAAAGAATGTTGAAAATCTTTTCGGCATTGTTGTGTGTATTATTAGCAGTTGTGATAGTTATCAATTTGGCAGTTATGAATTTTTATGTGATGATCAACCAGTTTTTACATAGAAATACAGCAGATCCAGAAACGGTTGTCAATGAGACACAGGTGGCAAGAGAAGTGACAGAACAGATTGAAGAAGAGGGGCTTGTATTACTTAGAAATGAGAAAAACGCACTTCCTATGACAGAAACGAAGGCAAATGTATTCGGATTTGCATCTGATGCGATCATCTATGGAGGTTCCGGATCCGGAGCAGCGGATGAAAGCAAAAATGTCAATTTAAAGACTGCACTGGAAAATGTGGGAATCGAAGTAAATGAAGAACTGTCAGATTTCTACAAACAAAAAAATGATGAAGCAAAGGCAAAAAACGGAGTTACAATCGCATTGAGTGATTATAGTGTCAAAGAGCCTTCTGTAGACAACTATGAAAATGGACTTCTGGAACATGCAAAGGACCTTTCTGATACAGCGATTGTTGTGTTTGGCCGTGCTGGCGGTGAAGGTGCTGATATGCCGATGGATATGGCAGCATATGAAGGCGGTACAGAGGGCAGACATTACATGGAGCTGACAGAAAATGAAGAAGCAATGTTTGACATGGTAAAAGAAAACTTTGAAAAAGTAATCGTGTTGATCAACTCTTCTTCTCCGATGGAATTGGGATTCCTTGAAAATGAGAAAGTAGACGCTGCAATGTGGATCGGTGGACCTGGATCCGTTGGGTTACAGGGTGTTGCCAACGCACTTTGCGGAGAGGTAAACCCATCCGGCCGTCTGGTAGATACCTATGCTTATGATGCAACTTCAAGTCCGGCATACATGAATATCGGTGATTTTACTTATACAGGAACAGAACATGAAAATGGCGGAATGCTCGGAGGCGTGGCACCATACAAATTCATGAATTATCAGGAAGGTATTTATGTCGGATACCGTTATTATGAAACTGCCGCACAGGATGGTTATATTAATTATGAAGAAACAGTACAGTATCCATTTGGATATGGTCTGTCATATACGACATTCGAGCAGAAGATGGGTGAACTTTCTGCAGATGGAGATTCTATCAGTGTTGATGTTACTGTTACAAATACAGGAAAAGTTCCTGGAAAAGAGGTTGTTCAATTATACTATACTCCACCATATACAAAGGGCGGGATTGAAAAATCACATGTTGTTCTGGCAGCATTTGACAAAACAGATGTGTTGAAACCGGGCGAAAGCCAGACACTTACACTGTCCTTTATGAAAGAAGATATGGCAAGTTATGATTACAAAGATGCAAAAGCCTATGTTCTGGAAAAAGGGGATTACGCGATCAAATTGATGAAAAACAGTCATGATGTCATTGATCAGCTGTACATACAAAGTAAAAGAAACTGTGGTCAATAGAGAAAGTGACCTTGTAGAAGCAACCAACCAGTTTGATGATGTGGCTGGAGATATTACTTATGTAAGCCGCGCGGACTGGGAAGGTACAATGCCAAAAGAAAAGGCAAAGGATCAGGCTCCATCTAAGGAAGTACTCAAAGCATTACAAAATACAAAGGTTGAGACAGATCCGGACGCAGAGGATATTGTATTCAAAAAACACGGACTGACTCTCAAAGATGTAAAAGGATTACCATACAATGATCCAAAATGGGAGCAGTTGTTAGAGCAGTTATCGATCAAAGATATGGAACAGCTGATCGGAATGAGCGGATGGCAGTCAGTTCGGATCGGATCTGTCGGAAAACCGGAGGTATTGGATGTAGACGGACCGGCAGGACTCAACGGACTGATCAACGGAACAAAAGGAAATCAGTATACAAGTGCGGTTGTAGTGGGCTCAACATGGAATACAGAGTTACCGGAAGCATTTGGTGAGGCTTTGGGTGATGAAGCGTATGCGAACAAAGTATCTGGAATTTATGGTCCGGCTATGAACATTCATCGTACACCATTCAGCGGAAGAAACTTTGAATATTATTCAGAGGATGCATTATTGTCCGGTAAGATGGGAGCAGCAATGGTTCGCGGCTGCAACGAGAAAAATGTGTATACCTATATCAAACATTTCGCATTGAATGACCAGGAGACAAATGCGATTGGCGGTGCAAACTGGTGTAATGAACAGGCGATGAGAGAAATCTATCTCAAACCGTTTGAACTTTCTGTCAAAGAAGGCGAGTCAAAAGCAATTATGACGACATGGAGCCGAATCGGAGCAACATGGCAGGTGCAAGCAACCATTGCTTCAGAATGTTTAAGAGACGAATTGGGGATTGAAGGATTTGTCATCACAGATAATGCGATGATGGGCGATTTTCAGAACGCAGATCAGGCAATTGCAGCAGGAAATGATATGATGCTGAGTTCTACTCAAAGGAGATCACCATCGATGAGACAGCGAAGGCCGTCAGCTCATGAGAAAAGCCTGTCACAACATTTTATATGTAGTTGCAAACAGCAATGCGCTGGAACATGCAAGAGTGGGAGTTCCGGGATGGATTTACGGATATGTTGCATTTGATGCCGTGATGCTGGGACTGATTGCACTTGGATTTATGGGCTGTACAAAAAAGAAAAAAGTAAAAGTGAAAAAAGAGAAATGTTAAATATATTGAATCAATTATAGAAGATAATTGAGCAATACTCTTTCTATATTTGTAAAAAATCCGAGAGGAATCCTTTAATATGTGGATTCTTTTCGGATTTTTTTGGTATTTTTAAGAAAGCAGAAGTTTCGTAAGTATACTCAGGCAGACTTTATTTTCTCCGCGTTTTGACATAGCTGCCTGTGTGAACAACTTTAAATCCTAATTTTTTGACGACACCATTTGAAGCGGCATTGTCCGGATCAATCTTAACCGTGATCCGTTTTCCGTTATGTGCTTTTGCGTAGGCGATCATACCCTGTATCATCTCTGTGGCATAGCCTTTGCGCCAGTGTAATTTGTTGACACAGTAGGCAATATCATATACAGTTTGATCTTCCAGAGGGATAAAACTGCAGGTTCCGATTCGTTCCCCTGTAGTTTTTGATTCTGCGATCAAATAGCAGCAGATGGGATCGTCTCCTAATGCTTCTATTTCTTTTACATATTCCGGATCAATCGTTTCCAGAGCAGGATCGCCGAGATATTCTCCCATTTCGGGATCGTTCCAGATACTGATTGCAAATAAGGCATCATCTTTTGTGAAAGGACGCAAATATAAGCGATTGGTTTCGATTTTTTCAATATTCATAGTGAGTCTCCTTTGCGATGTTTTATTTTATGAAATGGTGTCAGTAATTTCTTTAAGTATACCATAGAGAAAATCGCAGTGTTTTCTTTTTTTTAGAAAAAATTTTTATTTTAATTTATAGATTCACCAGAAATTCTATGTTAGACTATAGCTATATCGGATGCCAAACACGCTGATATCACAGCAGTCGAAAAATCTTTCAGGCGTATTGCCTTATCTTAAGCATCCAGATTCAAATCAGTATTCTGATTCAAGAGCAGTTTCAAAAAATCAATCAATCAACAAAAGGAGAAGTATGTGTATGTCAGAAACATTAAAACAATTATTTCCGAATATTCGACCGAAGAAGCAATTATAGGAGAGATCAAGAGTGATGAGAATCTGCTCGCAGAATATGAGAGCTGGACAGAACTACAGCAGAGAGATTTTCTGAAGTTCTGTTCAGGGATGCGGGGAGTCAAGGTGTTGTATGACGGGTTTGGAAAGGAGATATTAAGCCCGATCTATCATCCGGAGCGACTGGAGGAGCTGTTGTCCTGTATCCTGGAGACAGAAGTGAAGATCCGTCAGGTTATACCAAGTGACGGAACGAGAATTGCAGATGAGCAGAGTCTTGTTATTATGGATATTGTGGTAGAGCTCATGGATGGAAGTCTGGCGAATGTAGAGATTCAGCGTATCGGATATCTTTTTCCGGGAGAGCGGTGTGCGTGCTATTCCGCCGATCTGCTTCTTCGGCAGTATAAGAGTGTCAAGAGCAGAAAAAAGAGAAATTTTACATATCGTGATGTGAAAATGTATATACAATCGTATTTATCGAAAAAAGTACAAAAGAATTTCAGGAATTCCGAATACCTATATCCATCGGGCAAAGCAGCAGTTTGATACCGGACTTTCTGTGAATCTGCTGCAGGAATACGTTTTGGTGCCGCTTGACATTTTCCGGAAAACCACGCACAATAAAATTATCGAAAACAAGCTTGATGCATGGCTTACCTTTTTAAGTAATGATACTTCGGAAAAAGTAAAAGAGCTGGTCGAAAAGTATCCCGAATTTAGAGACATGTATCAGGAAATTTATGACATTTGTGAGAATGTAGAAGAGGTGGTACGTATGTTTTCAAAAGAATTGCAGGAACTGGACCGTAATACGGTGAAGTTTATGATTGAAGAGCAGGAGAGAGAAATTAAGGCGCAGAAGGAGCAGCTAAGGCAGAGTGAAGAAGAGTTGCAGAAGAATCAGGAGCAGCTGAAGAAGAATGAAGAAGAGTTGCAGAGGAGTCAGGAGCAGCTGAAGCACAGTGAAGAAGAGTTGCAGAGGAGTCAGGAGCAGCTGAAACACAGTGAAGAAGAGTTACAGAAGAATCAGGAGCAGTTAGCACAAAAGGATGCACAGATTGCCAGACTTCTGGCTCAGATTGAAGAGAAAGATACGTAGTTGTTGGTCCATTTATGATGATAGAACAACCAGTTGTGCAGAAATCTCCCCGTTTCTACGGATTTGTGATAGAGTAGTCTTCAGAAAAATGAAGAGATAAAGAAGTGAAAGGTGAGAGATATGAAACACGCAGAAATCATTGCGAAAATGACAGTTGAAGAGAAAGCAGCGATATTGAGTGGAGCGTCCGAGTGGGAGTCAAGAGAGATCAAACGACTTGGAATTCCGGCGGCGTTTTTTCAGATGGTCCTCATGGAGTGAGGAAACAGGAAGGAGAAGGAGACCATCTCGGATTGAATGCATCTGTTCCGGCTACCTGTTTTCCGACGGCAGCTACGATTGCGAACAGTTGGGACGAATCGTTGGGTGAAGAGATTGGAAAGGCTCTTGGAGAAGAAGCATCAGCATTAGGCGTAGATGTACTTTTGGGACCGGGACTGAACATTAAGCGAAGCCTCTGTGTGGAAGGAATTTTGAATATTTTTCTGAAGATCCTTATCTGGCGGGAAAGATGGCTGCATCTTATGTAAGAGGAATCCAGAGTCAGGGAATCTATGCATGTCCGAAGCATTTTGCTGTTAACAGCCAGGAGCTTCGCAGGATGGCAATGAATTCGGTATTGGATGAACGGACACTGAGGGAGATTTATCTGACCGGGTTTGAAATTGCAATTAAAGAAGGAAAAGCAAAATCCATCATGACCAGTTATAACGAGGTCAATGGAGTCTATGCAAATGAAAATGAGCATTTGTTAAAAGAAATTTTAAGAGAAGAGTGGGGATTTGACGGACTTGTAGTCACTGACTGGGGGGCTTCGAACGACCATGTAAAAGGAGTTGCCTGTCGATCTAATCTTGAGATGCCGGCGCCGGGACTGGATGCGGCACGAGAAGTTCTGGCAGCGTTAGAAGAGGGAAGCCTTTCCATGGAAGAACAGGATCAGTGTACGGACGATCTTCTGGATGCAGTACTGACACTGGCAAAGAACAGAGAAAAGCGTGTGCGTGAATTTGACAGAGAAGCTCACCATACGCTTGCGAAAAAAGCTGCAAGAGAGAGTATTGTGATGCTCAAGAATGAAGAAAAACCGTTCCAGCTGCTTCCTCTCAAAGAAAATACAAGAGTGGCACTGATCGGAGATTTTGCATCTGTTCCTCGTTACCAGGGGGCAGGTTCTTCTCTGGTGAATCCAACGAAAGTAGAAACAATGGAGCAGATGATCAGCAGCTATCCGATTCAGTGTATCGGTACAGCGAAAGGATATCAGAGAACAGGAGAAGCAGATGAAGTACTGAAAAAGGAAGCAGTGAATCTTGCAAAGATGGCAGATGTGGTTATTTACTGCTTCGGTCTGGATGAATTGAGCGAATCAGAAGGTCTGGATCGTACGCATATGCGGATTCCGCAGAATCAGGTGGAGCTTCTGGAAGCAATGGCAAAAGTAAACTCCAATATTGTAGGTGTATTAAGTGCGGGATCTGCAGTTGAGATGCCGTGGCATTCCTGCTGTAAGGCATTGCTGCACGGATACCTTGGCGGACAGGCTTCTGCAGGAGCCATGCTGGATGTGCTGACCGGAAAAGCCAATCCGTCCGGAAGACTCAGTGAGACATATCCGGTTCGCTATGAAGATACTCCGGCATTTAAATATTTTCCAAGTACAGAGCGTAATTCGGAATATCGGGAGAGTCTGTTTGTTGGATATCGTTACTATGATACAAGTAAAGTGAGAGTGCAGTATCCGTTTGGATATGGTCTGTCGTATACATCGTTTGAATACTCAGACTTGAGAGTAACGGCGGATGGAGTTGAATTTGTACTGACCAATACCGGAAAGATGGATGGTGCGGAAGTAGCTCAGATGTACGTATGTGCACCGAAAGGAAAGATCTTCCGTCCGGATAAAGAATTAAAGGATTCGCAAAAGTATTCCTGAAAGCAGGAGAAAGCAGAAAAGTACAGATTTTGTTTGATGATAAGACATTCCGTTACTGGAATGTAGAGACAGACAGCTGGGAAAAGGAAGCAGGAAGATATGAAATCTGTATTGGCGCATGTGCATTGGATATCCGATTGAGAGAGACACTGGAAATAGAAGGAACAACTGACACAATGCCATATGACGCTGAAAAGATGCCGTCATATTTTTCGGGAATTATCAGAGATGTACCGGATGCAGAATTTGAAGCACTTCTGAAGCAACCGATCCCGGATGGAAAGTGGAGCGGTGAACTGGGAATGAATGACGCGATCTGCCAGATGTATTATGCAAAGAGCAGACTGGCAAGAATGATCTACAAGATTCTCACAAACCTGAAAAAGAAAAGTGAGGATAAGGGAAAACCGGATCTGAATATCCTGTTTATTTATAATATGCCGTTCCGAGGGATTGCAAAGATGACGCATGGGGCGGTCAGCATGAAAATGGCAGAGGGTATGGCGGAAGTGGTCAACGGACATTTCATGAAAGGTATGAAAAAAGTACTCGGCGGTTTCTTTGAGAACCGAAAAGCAAATAAAAAATATGAGAAAAAGCTGGGAACTGGAAAATAAGGAACCTGCGAATAAGCAAAAGGAGAAAGCCAAATCAGGACTTTCTCCTTTTGTGTTTTAAGATTTCTACAGGAATCAGCACCTGCAGGGTAAACCAGTTGTCTTCTGCGTGAAGTGTCATAGAGCCGCCATATTTGCGGGCTGCCTGCTGA
>ENA-OQER01001389-OQER01001389.1-human-gut-metagenome-genome-assembly--contig:-NODE-1389-length-11723-cov-1.648586_pt1 | contig 11723 bp, 15 predicted proteins | sample MGYA00242797_ERZ504639 | MGnify/ENA primary metagenome ERZ504639 (study PRJEB26092, sample SAMD00036306) | human gut metagenome | host: Homo sapiens | study: EMG produced TPA metagenomics assembly of...
CGGAAACGAAAACGGTGCCGAACGGGATCAATCGATGCAAGGATCCGGTTTGTTTATCAGAGCCTGTACGAGGTTGCAGAGTTTCTGCATCCATCCGGGGAAGATCCATTTTCAATGCAAGGAAAAGAAGCGGTGAAAAATCTCTTCCGGAACTGGAAGAGGCCGATCTAAACTGGATGTATGACACGATGATGCGCACTATGTTCTATAAAGGCTGTGATATCCGCGATGGAGAACAGATGTATCGTTTGTATGGACAATGCAGAAAAAAAGTAAAACAAGGATTAAACGCCTGGAAAAAGCTGCAGTGGAATGTGATAAAATGTTTTCCATAGATAAAAAACAGATTATGTTTATAAAGAGAAAATGAAGTGACTGTGACAAGTTTTTAGATTTCGTTCATTGCTTTTGCTGAAAGAAACTTGTATACTGGAAACATCTCTGAAAGGAATCCCTTTCAGTTATATCTGAACCGGCAACAGCTGGCATTTCGGATTTTTCCCCAGTAAAGAAGCAAGAAAAAGCGAATGGAAACCGGAACGAGGTCTATCATCGAAAATTAATCGAAAGAATTAGTTATGAAAAGTCCTGTTTCCCCGGTAAATTCATTCGGAAAACAGGAGGAATGTGAATGGAAAAAGAGAAGACAACGCAGTTTCTGATGAGACCGAAAAATGACTTTTGTTTCAAACAGTTGATGGCAGATGCACAAATCCGACAGGCATTTTTGTCGGCAGTTACGGGGATTCCCTATGAGGAAATCGAAGAGACAACACTGTTGCCCACCAGTCTTGAGAAACAGTATAAGGAAGACAAGCTTGGAATTTTGGATGTTCGGATCCAATTGAAAAACAGCGGTCAGGTCGATGTGGAGATGCAGGTGGCAGCGTACGAGTACTGGGCAGAGAGAACTTTATTTTATCTGTCAAAAATGTTTACGGAACAGATTCATGAAGGCGAAGGATATGATGTGCTGGAAAAATGTATCCATATCGGGATTCTGGACTTTGAAATATTCGAAGATACGGATGCATTCTATTCCCGGTTTCACTTATGGGAGGACAGCCGGCATATCAAGTACAGTGACAAGCTGGAATTGCATGTATTGGAATTGCCGAAGCTGGCAAAGCACCAGTATCCGGAGACAGAACTGCTAAGTTGGATGCAATTTATCAATGCAGAGACAGAGGAGGAATTCAAAATGGCAGCAGAGAAAGACCCTTATATTGAGAAGGCCTATGAGAGTCTGGTGCATCTGAGTGCAGATGAGAGGGCACGGTTAGAGTATGAGGCAAGAGAAAAGCAGATCCGGGATCACCAGTCTTTTCAAGAATCTATAAAGAGACGGGATATAGGCAAGGGGTGAAAGAAGGGGAAGAAAAAGGTAGAGAAAAGGGCAGGATTCAGGAATGTATTGAAATTCTACAGGAGATGGGAGAAACGAAAGAACATGTTTTGCTTCGATTGAAGGAGAAGTTTAAGCTCTCAGATACGGATGCAAATCAATATTTAGAAAAATACTGGAAAGAGTGAATTGATATACAAGAAAAAGCAACATTTCATGTTTTGTTGACATGGAATGTTGCTTTCTTTCATGGTGGAAGTTCTCTGTATATAAATCATACTTGTTTTCGGGCTGATTGTGAAATTTTTTGAAACACTGTCAGTAGTCTTCGATTATCTTCTGGATCCATGATGCAGAAGCGAACAAATTCTCCCTCTAATCCGGTGAAGGAAGAACAGTCCCGGATCATCAGCCTTCCCGGATACAGGCTTCAAATACGTCAGATGAAGTCAGTCCATCTTTTTGGATCTGTACCAGCAAAAAGTTGGCATAAGCCGGATAAACATAGAAAAAAGGAAGTTCACGCAATTTTGTATACATGTATTCACGCTCGGAAAGTATCAAATTGCGTGTCTTTTTATATACTCTTTGTCTTGAAACAAAGTTCGCCGGCAAATGCGCCAAGGCTGTTTAATGACCATGGAATCTGTTTGCTCTTCAATTTTTGAGAAATTCAGCATTTCCGGTGATACCGTACCCGAACCGCATACCAGGAGCGGCAAAAAATTTGGAAACACCACGCAGTACCATCAGATTCTGGAAATTTTGGGTCAAAGGAACTGCGGTGACGGCATCTACATCAGGTGCAAACTCCACGTACGTTCATCGATCATCACAAAGATGTTGTGATCCTGACAAAACTCCAGCAGCTTTATCAGCTCCGGATGAAAAATTACGGAAGAAGTCGGATTGTTCGGATTGCATAAAATAAGAAAATCAATCTGCTTTTTAGCCAGCGCCAGACACAGTTCCTCTACAGACAATTGGAAATCCTGTTCTGGTTTCAGATAAAAGCAGTCGATCGTGCTGTCTGAAAATCCAAGTTCTCTGGAGTATTCGGAATAAGTGGGTCCAAGGATCATCGTATGCTTTGGACGGCGCTCTTCAATCAGCAGGGAAATCAGTTCACTGGAACCATTGCCCGGCAGGATAAAGTCTGCAGGAATCTGACAGTATGTGGAGAGTATGTTTCTAAGACTGGTATAGCTCCGATCCGGGTAGGAAGAGAGCAGATCCAGATGAGCTGCAAGAGCTTTTTTTACCTGTTCGGAAAGTCCGAGCGGATTTACGTTAGCACCAAAATTGACAATATCTTCTTTTTTTTAATCCGTAGTGTTCGCACACTTTTTCAATATCACTTCCGTGAAATTCCAGTTTTGTATTCATGTATACAATCCCCTTTTAAATTCTTTGATTCCACCGTTGCAAGAAATACAGTGTTGATGTTATAATACTTTATTATAGTGTGTTTACAAAAAAATGCAACGTAAGAAGAATGAGCAGGTGACGAATTTGAAGAATAAAATTAAACGCCTTTCAAAAGGAGATTTTCATATTCCACAGCCGGAGATTATTTTCCCGGAGACGCGGATCATCATGCGTGTCGGAGAAGGCGAGATGTACAAAGGAAGCTTTTCTCTCCAGAATCAGGGAGAGGGGGACAATCCGTGGACTGGTTTATCCATCGTCTTTTCGGGTACGCTGTGAGGAGCAGGGATTTGATGGGAATCCGGTGAACATCTCTTATACATATGACGGATCCGGTCTGGTTCCGGGACATGTGGAACACGGAAAATTTACCATTGTGTGCAATGGCGGAGAGTATGAGGTGGCATTTACTGCCATTATTGAAAAGCCGTTTGTAATGACAACTTATGGAAAAGTACAGAGTCTGGAAGATTTTAAGAAGCTGTCTTTTCGGGATCCGGCGGAGGCAGAAAAGCTGTTCCGTTCCAGAGATTTTTATGAGATCCTGAAGTATGAGGATAAGCGGATTCAGGCATTGTATGACAATATGAGAAAATGGGAGCTGGATCAGCAGGCGTTGGAAGAGTTTTTGGTGGGCTGCAAGCAGAAAGAGAAGATTTTTCTGACGCTGGAAGAGGAGAGCAGGGCATTTATTTCTCTTCAGGAATCCAGAAAAGATACCTTTACGATCAGGAAGAATACGTGGGGATATCTGACCATTGATGTACGTACCGAAGGTGAATTTTTAAGTGTGGAGCATACCAAGGTTACTACGGAGGAGTTCATCGGGAATGCGTATCGGCTGGAATATATCATCGACTATACAAAGCTCCATCGGGGAAGCAACTTCGGCAGATCATCCTGGAGTCCCCGTATGAGATACTGACCTATGAGATCGTGGTAGAGAAGGATGTCTGCAGAGATGAAGAGAGACGGGAGCGGGATAAAGAGTTTGCAAGTATTTTAAAGCGCTGTCTTGTTTATGAGAGCGGCAAGCTGGATATGAACACCTGGTGCGAGGAGTCCTTAAAGAAGATCGAGCATTTGCGGAGTCTGGATGAGGACAATGAGATGTATCTTCTGGTACATGCACATATCTGTCTTTTGGGCAAACGGTTTGAAGAGGCAAAATGGATTCTGGAATCTTACAATTACAACCGGTTTGCAATCGGAAAAAAATGTAGAGATCAGTTCCTATTATTTGTATCTGACCACGCTGCTTTCCAATGATTCGATCGGGACACGCAGAGTGGCAGAAGAGCTTTCAAAATCCTATATGAAGCATCCCGATAGCTGGAAGATCCTCTGCATGCTGGTGAATGTAGACTCTGAGTACAAGATCATCAGTGAACGTCTCAGAGCTTTGGAGCATCACTTCTATGAGGAAAAGACACGCAGTATCTGGTTCTATCTGGAAGCCTTCCGGTGTTTCCGTGAGAAGAGTTCTTCCTTGAAAAAACTGGGCATCTTTGAAGTGCGGGTGTTGTATTTTGCAGCCAAACACAAACTGATGACAAAGGAACTGGCATTATATACAGCCAATCTGGCAAGTCAGCTGAAAAGCTTTGACCGCTATCTTTATGAGACTCTGGTGCTTTCCTACGGGATGTATGAAGAGTCCATGATCCTGACTGCAATCTGTACACTTCTGATCAAGGGAAGCTGCATGGAAAACTGCTTTTTTAAATGGTATGAAAAAGCAGTGGAGTCGGAATTAAAGATTGCACAGCTGTACGAGTTTTATATGGCTGCGATCCAGCCTGGCAGAGTCAATAAAGCACTGCCGCGTTCCGTGTATCTTTACTTTATGCATGGAAATAATCTGGATTTCCATAAACGGGCGCTTTTGTATTCAAACCTGATCACTTATGAGGATGAATCCAGTGAGATTTATGCGCATTACAGAGATGAGATGGAAGCGTTTGCGTGGAATCAGCTGGAGCGCAGAAATATTGATCCCATGCTCCGCATTATATACAAGCGTTTTCTGACAGAAGATTCTATGGAAGCAGAGCAGATCAAAGCACTGTATGATATCTGCCATGCTTATGAGATCACAACAAAGGTACCGAATATGAAATTTATTCATGTGATCGCAGAGGATGGAACGATCACGCAGAAGGCGCGTAATACGGACAAAGGGGCAAGGGTAATTTTTGTATGCAAAGACAGACCGGCTTGTATGGGAAAAGCAAGGATGGAAGACATTATAACAGATTCTATTCCATATGAAAGCAAAGCGCCTGTTCTATGAGCTTCGTTACATGGATATCTGCAAGCGGTATATGAACAGTCTGAAGCAGAACCGTCAGGAGGAGAAGGTAGAAGAGCTTTCTCTTGAGACTGTGCGCAAGTATGGCATTGAAAATTACGGGGGAAGAAGAGATCATGGGACTGTGCAGCCGTACGATCCGTGAAAACAATTATGAATGTGATGATTTCCTTACCTACGTGTGTTTTGAGATGTTTAAAAGAAAGCAGTTTGACAGAGTGATCCTGACGTATCTTGCGAATTACTACTGCGGAGCGACTACAGACATGAAACTGCTCTGGAGAGAAGCAAGAGAGTATGAGGTACACACTCAGAAGCTGGCGGAGAGGATCATCACACAGATGTTGTTCTCGGAAGAGTTGTTCGGAGAGGTTCCGATCTTTGAAGAATATTATGAAGAGGGAGCTTATTTCAGACTGCAGCAGGCATATCTGGCGTATATGTCCAGAGAATATGTAGTGGAAGAGCGCAGGATGAGCAGAAGTATTATTGATATCATCTGTAAGGAATATGAAAAGGGTGAAGAAACGATCGACATCTGCAAGATCGCCGTATTAAAATATTATTCCACCAGAGAATATACGACGACTGTGCGTAAGACTCTGAAAAAATTCTTACAGGAGCTGTGCGGCAAGCAGATTTATTTCCCGTTCTTTCTGGCATACGAAAAGGAATGGCTCATTGAGCTGCAGCTTTGGGATAAGACGCTGATCGAGTACAAAGGGCAGAAGGGAAGCCGTGTAATGCTCTACTATCAGCTTCAGAAAGAAAATTCAGAGGCGGTAGATTATGCTACAGAGGTGCTTACGCCGATGTATGAGAATCTCTATGTGAAGAAATTTGTGCTGTTCTCCAACGAGCGGTTGAAATATTATTTCAAGGAGACCATTGATGGCAACACTTACCGAAGTGATAAAGAGTGCTGCATGAAGGATGCTGTGTTTGGAGAATCCGGGCGATATGGACGACTGAATGATATTTTACTTCAGAGGGCAGTGAAAAAGAAGAAAAGATGAAAGCATATGCACAGGAAGATGCAATCGCCGCGCATATGTTTGAACAGTATTAAGGAGGCTGACTCCTATGGGACAAGGCAATATTATAGGTTACGAGATCAATGAAAAGACCTGTCAGATCAGTTTTTATAATGAAGAAATGGCAGAGCCGGAGACGATGGAAGTAGATGCGGATAATTACCAGATCCCTCTGGTCATCGGAAAGCTGCGTGATACCTGGGCATACGGAAAAGAAGCAAAACGTCTGGCCAGCTTGAAAGAAGGATTCACCGTAAACCGGTTACTGGATAAAAGCCTGGCAGGGGAAAAAATTGAATTTGGAGAAGAATCCTATGAAGCAGTGTGGCTGCTTGCTAAATTTATCGAACTGTCGCTTCAGTCGTTTCCCAAGATCAACGGGATCGTGTTCAGCGTTCCGGAGCTGACGGAAGAGCTGGCGCAGATGCTGCGGGGAATCGCAGTACGGATGAATATTGATAAACGGCATATTTTCATTCAGGATTACAAAGAGAGTTTCTGCAATTATCTGTTTTATCAGCCAAAAGAACTCTGGCAGTATGAGGCGGCGTTGTTTTGCTGTGACAGAAATGAGATTAAAGCGTATATGCTCAGAAGGCTGAAGCCGGGGCTTGGAGGCGGAAGACGATTTTTGTGACAGTGGACGAAGTGGCAAGTGCACATATAAAAGAACTGGCAGCCGTGTATCCGGTGCTCAATGCGGACAAGGCAAAAGATGCGGATATGAGATTCTGCCGGTTTATTGAAGGCGTGTTTGACAAGCGGATCGTATCTTGGTCTTTCTGACCGGAGAGGGATTTGAGAATAACTGGTATCCGACTTCTCTGAGAGTCCTGTGCAATGGAAGAAGGGCGTTTATCGGAAACAATCTGTACAGCAAGGGTGCCTGTTATACCGCATACCGCAAGATGTTTATGCACATTGAGGATCCGGTTTATCTTTCCGAAGACAAGCTGACAGATCAGATCACTGTGAATATGCGGGTGAATGGACAGGAGATGTGGTATCCGATCGTATCCTGGGGATCGCACTGGTATGAATCCAACAATCAGTGGGAAGTGCTTTTAGAGGATACAGAAGATATCGAGCTTCATATTGAGTCTCTGGTACAGGGTACGTTAAAGACGGAGGTGATCCCGCTTGGAAGGCTTCCCAAGAGAGGCGAGTATTCCATGCGGCTTCAGATCGAGACGTTATTTTTAGATGAAAAAACATGTAAGATCACGGTGCGGGATGTAGGATTCGGAGAGTTTTCCCGCCGACCGATTTTCAGGAAGAGAAGATTATACATTTAGGAGGAAATGATGGGAAGTTTAATTCTATGTCATGATCAGCATGCGGCCCATCCGTATGAAATTACGAGGATCCACTGTAAGATATTTACAATGGAAGAGCTGTGCTATTATCTCTGCAATAATCTCTACCTGATCGATTATACGATTATGAACGAGCAGCTGTGCGGATGGCTGGAAGAGGACATCGGGAAAAGGGAGCTTGCAGACCAGCTTCGGGATGTGATCCGGATGCGGGGAAGTGTGGAAAAATTTGTACTCACGATTTTGAAGAGTTCCGGAATCTACAAGGAAGCGGAGATGATCCGAATCCAGAATGTTCTGGAGCGGCTCAAAACCAGAAGGACATTGAGCGGCAGAAATACAAAGGAGACAATCTTCTGGAAAGTGGAGAAGTGGAAGAAGCGATCCTTGTGTATCAGGCAATCTTAAATGAAGGGGAGGATGAGAATACAGATCCCAAGTTTTATGGAAAGATCTATGCAAGTCTGGGGTCTGCCTATGGAAGAATGTTCCTCTATCAGCAGGCGGCACGGATGTATGACAGGGCGTATCAGATCTGCGAAGATCCAAAGTTGTTAAAGCCGTATTTGTATGCGTCTTATAAGTATATGTCGATGGAGGAATATCATATCCTTCTTACGAAAAATGACACCTATGCGGAGATCAATACAGAGCTGCGCAGCGAGATGAAAGAAATCCGGGAAGGAATCCAGATGGAGATGTCAGAGCAGCTGACAGACAAGTGGAAACAGCAGTACCGGAGGAGTCACATATAGAGTATTTAGTAAAAGTATCCAAATCAGAGTGATCAGATTTGGATATTTTTGAATTAATGTGATTGATTTTGACTGAAAATGATTATATTATAAGGATAAAGGAAATGAAAATGATTGAAAATGAAAGAAAGGATGAGGAAAATGCTGGCAGAAGAGCGGTTTCGCGAAATTCTTAAGATCGTAAACGAAAAAAAAACAGTGACTGTAACAGAGCTGACAGAACTTCTGGATACTTCAGAGTCTACGATCAGAAGAGACCTGACACAGCTTCATAAAAGAGGAGCCTTGTTGAAAGTCCACGGGGGAGCAACTGTACTGAATGGGGCATATACGACAAAGGATGCAAAGGTTTCAGAAAGAGAGGGGCTGTATGTAGAGGAAAAACGCAGCATTGCAAAGCTGGCAGCGGCTCTGATCGGTCAGGAGGATTTTGTTTATATCGATGCAGGAACGAGCACAGCGTCATTGGCAGAGGCGATTTCAGAGAGGGAGGCCGTGTATGTGACGAATGGAATTCTGCATGCAAAGTGTCTGGCAGAAAAAGGCTGCCGGGTGTTTTTGCCGGGAGGCGAGCTGAAAGAGGATACACAGGCTTAGTCGGAGGAGCTGCGGTAGAGTGGCTGAATAAGTATAACTTACAAAAGGCTTCTTTGGCACGAATGGAATTCATCTGGAGAAAGGGTATACGACACCGGATATCAGCGAAGCACTGGTAAAAGAAGCTGCAATGAAGAGATGCAGAGAGGCATATGTTCTGGCAGATTCGAGCAAATTCGGTCATGTATCATCCGTCACATTTGCGAGGTTTGAAGATGCACAGATCATTACGGATCATATCAGTGATCCGGTATTTCAAACATGCAGTAATATAGAGGAGGCAGAATCATGATTTATACAGTGACATTCAATCCATCATTAGACTATGTAGTACAGGCAGAACAGCTGGTGCCGGGAGAAATCAACCGGACAACAAGTGAAGCAGTTTATCCGGGAGGAAAAGGAGTCAATGTTTCTGTGATCCTTTCCAATCTGGGTCTGGAGAGTACAGCATTTGGATTTACTGCGGGATTCACAGGAAAAGCATTGCAGGAGATGCTCCTGGAGTTTGGCGCAAAGACAGATTTTATACCGCTTGCAGACGGGCAGACAAGGATCAATGTCAAGATCAACGCAGGACAGGAGACAGAGATCAACGGACAAGGACCAAAGATTACAGAAACAGCGATCCAGGAGTTGTTTGAGAAGCTGAAATCCTTGAAGGCAGGAGATGTACTGGTTCTGGCGGGCAGTATTCCGTCGACTCTGCCGGAGAATATTTATGAATGGATTCTGATGTGTTTGAAAGATAAGGATGTCAAAGTTGTGGTAGATGCTACAAAAGATCTGCTGTTGAATGTATTGAAATATCATCCGTTTTTGATCAAGCCGAACAATCATGAACTTGGAGAAATGTTCCAGACGACGCTTACTACAGAAGAAGAGATCATGCTCATGCGAAAAAGCTGCAGGAAAGAGGTGCAAGAAATGTACTGGTTTCTATGGCAAAAGACGGAGCGATCCTTGTGACAGAAGACGGTGAGATATACAAAAAGCAGCCGCACAATGGCACGGTTGTAAATTCTGTCGGTGCCGGAGATTCTATGGTGGCAGGATTTCTGGCGGGATATCTCAATACTGGCTCTTATGAGCGTGCACTGGAGCTTGGAACTGCAGCGGGAAGTGCGACGGCATTTCAGTCCTGGCTGGCATCCAGGAGGATATTGTAAAACTGCTGGACAGACCGTACAGCGAATATCAGATTTGAAAGGGAAAAGGTATGAAAATCACGGATCTTTTGAAGAGAGAAAGTGTGGAGCTTTCCAGAACACCCGAAAGTAAGGGACAGGCCATTGATCAGATGGTAGAACTGATGGCAAAAGGAGGAAATATCAACGATCTACAGCGTTATAAAGAAGGTGTGTTAAAGAGAGAAGAGGAAGGAACGACAGGGATCGGAGAGGGAATTGCCATTCCTCATGCAAAGACAGATGCCGTCAGTGCACCGGGTCTTGCTACGATGCTGGTTCCTCAGGGTGTGGATTATGATGCACTGGACGGACAGCCGGTACATATGATTTTTTTTGATCGCAGCACCGAATACAGAAGATAATGTGCATCTGGAAGTACTCAGCCGTCTTTCCATGCTTTTAATGGATGACGAATTTCGGACAAATCTGCTGGATGCAGCGGATGTAACAGAATTTCTGGCACACATTGATGAGGCGGAGAGAAAGAAATTTCCTGAAGAGTACGGAGAAGAAAAACAGACGCAGGATCAGCCGGAAGAGGGATACCGGGTACTGGCAGTTACTGCATGTCCCACAGGGATTGCCCACACATATATGGCGGCGGAAAGCCTGGAAAACAAGGCGAATGATGTTCCCGATTCTGGCAGGATATATCGCCATGGCGCTTGCGGACAGACCGGCATTGATGCCGGAATCGTAGGAGGTCTTCTGGCAAAAAGCGGTATGACAATGGCTGCAGAGGAGGCCGGCTGGGTGTCTTCTGGTTTCTTTGGCGCACTGATCGCAGGTTTTGCGGCAGGACTGATCATGCTCGGTTTAAAGAAATTCTGGAAAAGCTTCCAAAAGCGCTGGAGGGAACAAAGCCGATGCTTTTGTATCCGTTTTTGGGAATCGCGGCAATGGGAGCCTTATGGTATTTGTGGTCAATCCGCCGGTCGGAGCGTTCAATGAGTGGCTGAATCAGGTGCTGGCAAGTATGGGAGAATCCAGCAGAGTCCTGCTCGGAGCAGTGCTTGGAGGTATGGTTCCGCCGATTGGAATTGCTCTGGCGACACTGTTTTTTAAAAACCGGTTTACAAAGAGTGAACAGCAGACAGTGGCAACGAATTTCATTATGGGACTTTCCTTTATCACAGAGGGGGCAATCCCGTTTGCAGCTTCCGATCCGCTGCTGTTTCTGGCTGCCGTTGCGGCAGGTTCTGTCGTGGCAATGCTTGGAATCGTTCTGCTGAAAAAACCGCTTGCAGCAAAGTGAGAAAATGTGCAAAAAAAATCAGAACAAAAATTGCGAAAAAGTGATAAATAAAGCACAATATATAAGAACATCTTATTTATCTGTTGAGAAATAAATAATAAGCCACAGGAAATACAAGGCAGAGGGAATATTGATTTTCCCTCTGCCTTGTATTATAATCTATCTGCGGGATGTGCCGATAATCCCAGATCGAGTGAATGAAATTTAAGAAAAAGGACAGGTGTGAACGTATGAAAAAATTAGAACAGCTTTACGAAGGAAAAGCAAAGAAAGTATTTGCGACAGAAGATCCGGACGTTGTGATCGTAGACTATAAAGATGATGCGACAGCATTCAATGGAGAGAAGAAAGGAACAATCGTAGGAAAAGGTGTGATCAACAACCGTATGACAAACTACATTTTCCAGGTTCTGGAAAAAGAAGGTGTTCCGACTCACTATGTAGAAGAACTCAGCGACCGTGAGACAGCTGTAAAAAAAGTGGAGAGTACGT
>ENA-OQER01001390-OQER01001390.1-human-gut-metagenome-genome-assembly--contig:-NODE-1390-length-11717-cov-1.659793_pt1 | contig 11717 bp, 25 predicted proteins | sample MGYA00242797_ERZ504639 | MGnify/ENA primary metagenome ERZ504639 (study PRJEB26092, sample SAMD00036306) | human gut metagenome | host: Homo sapiens | study: EMG produced TPA metagenomics assembly of...
TGGTCACCGTTCTTGCAACGATTTTCATGCATCCGCTGTTGCGGCTGCTGAAAACACCGGCAGAAATCCTCGAAGAATCCTACAGCTACATTTCAATTCTATCCGTTTTTCTGTTTGTCATGTTTGCTACAACCTGTGCTCCGGTCTGTTGGGAGCAATCGGAAACAGCTTTATGCCGCTTGTTTTCCTGATTATTTCATCGTTGGTAAACATTGTACTGGATTGCTGTTTATCCGTTCTTTCGGCATGGGTGTTCGCGGTGCTGCAATATCTGAACAAGCAGTAAATAATCCTTTTTTGTATAAACTGTTCAGATTATTGTTCATTGTAACTGGTAAGTAGCTGACAGTTATAATTCTATCTTCGCTGAAACAATCACAGTATCCAGAAATATTTCGATTCAAAGCATTATTCCTCCTTTCATAAATTCAGGCATGATTTACCTGTACATCAAGAATAAGAGGAAAAAACGATAAAGTCAACTATAACAGAAAGCAGGGTAGGAGGTGGAACGTTGGAAGATTTGATCAAAGCATTAGATGAAACGGTAGAGAAGAAATACCAGAAGATAAAAGAGACTGGGAAAATCTACAGTGGAATCATGGAATTCTATGAGCAGGCAAGATGGATGAATCCGCAGATTGCAGAGTATGTCAGAAAGAAGATGATAGATCTGGCAATCAAAAAGGGCGACTTGCAATAAACAAGCCGCCAAAGAATCGAGAAAGAAGTTTATTTTAATTCAATACGAACCACGGATTTGGAATTATAGACAACACTTGTATCTCGATTCAAGTAGAAAAAGTCACAGTTAGCAAAGACGGACAAAATAGAAGGAATTAAACCATCGTGAATATGGATCTGAAGTTCGATCGGCTGATCCATAGATGCAAAGTTTTTATTGTCATGGTCTTTTTCAAGAGGTGGACAATATACTACAGGAATCAATCTATCACTCACAGATACTTCTAAAGTGCTTCCGTCTGAGAAAACAATGATAGCTTTATCCATAAAACATTCTCCTTTCTTAAGTACTCGGCTGTTGCAGCAGCCTGTACAACAAGAATAAGAGGAAAAAACGATAAAGTCAACTATAACAGAAAGCAGGGTAGGAAAATACATTGACATTAGGAGAAATTTTAAGAGCAGCGGAGGACTTACTTATATCAGAATAAAAGTAAAAAAATGTGGCTTGATGTTTGAAACACGCTATGAAGCAGAAGCACTGAAAGGACATCAAAATGAAGAATTTGAGAAGTTGAAAGAAAAAGAAGTGATCAGATTCTGCAACAATAGAGTTGACATCGGAGGCACAACTAACGAATTAGAGATTGAAATTAAGGAGGGAAAATGACCATATACAAGATTGGCAACATAACGGTTCACATTCATGGAAATGTGAACCAGAAGAATCTGGAAGAAGCAACGGCAAAATTTTGAAAGCTGTAAAAAGGAAGCAAAAAGATGAGAAAAAGAGAGTTGTATAGCCTGATCGGGAGCGTGATTGCCCCGATCGTAGCCACAGCGGCCGCAGCCGTTCGTGTTCTGGTGGCTGACAATGTACAGTGTACTGTGTGAGAGAGACGTAGCCGGAACGGTCATTGTTGTATGGTGTGCGGTGGTGATCCGCATCATGCTGTGGGCAGAAAAGAAAGGAGAAGAGGAGAAATGATCGGAGTGAGCACGGAACGCGATCCAGCGGGTATTAACTGATGAGACGAGCAGGTTTGAACCCTGCACAGTACATAGCAATAACAAACAAAGAAACATATCTGGATGCTATGAACTGGAAGACAGGGGAAACCGTGAGGATTAGCAAGGCAGATGCGAGCATCATGTAGATTGACAATAAAAATGACACACCTCATTACGAGATGTGCCAAAAGTCCGATGCCATGCATACGAACCACAACCATGGATAGTATAGCATGGCAGCGGACGACATTCAAGGCATTTGCCTTATTTTTTTAACACCGCAGGCGGTATTTATCGGGCTTGTAATAGATATTAACAATTCAGGGAAAAGGAAACCATGCTATGAAGAGAAAGAAACGAGGGATGCGTCCATTAGAGTATGACTATGAAGCAGCATATCAGAACAGTATAGAGATGCTGGACGAGTACTTCCTGGAGCAGATCGCAAAGCAGAACCGGAAAGGGTTGTATGCGTGTAAGGAGATCTATTCCGGAGGCAGCTGGAGATTGAACTGTATCCGGAGTTCTTCCGGAAAGAGGATATACCAGAGGCTGGAAGGAAAAAACGCAACAAGAAAGCCCAGGACAACCTGAATGACAAAAACGCAAGGAAGTATCTGGAGCGTCTGATCAATGCCAATTTCCACACAAGTGATATATGGGCAACGCTTGTATACCGGAGCGGGCAGGAGCCGAAGAGCATGGAAGAAGCCATGCGGAACATGCGAAATTACATAGCAGGCTCAGCTACCGCCGAAGAAAGATGGGACTGCCGAATGTGAAATACATCTATGTGACGGAATACGATCCACACGCAAAGATCCGCTGGCACCATCACATAATTATGGACGGGCTTCTGGATCGGGATACCATCGAAAAAGTCTGGAAGCATGGAGAACGTAACCAGGTCCGCCGTCTGGAGTATGACAAGGACGGACTTTCCGGAATGGCAAACTATGTGACCAAGGCACCGAGAGGAAAGAAACGATGGGCGAGCAGTAAGGGACTGAAAAAGCGATCGAAAAGAAAGTCCATAATAAGCCAGCCGCACCAAAACGGTACCGGAAGTGGGAACGTTTGTTCATGGAATGGTCAAAACAGAGACAGCATAGAAGAAACAGTGAAAATCTGGCATCCGGACTATGAATATACACAGTCGGAAGTGTATTTCAATGATTTTAACGGACTGTTCTACATATATATCCGGATGTGCAGACGGGAATAAAGACACGATAAGATTGGTGAATAAACCATAAAAATAATAAAGAAAGACAAATAATGTGGACAGTGTGCATAAAATGTGCACAACTACAAGGAATAGGGCAGAAATGCGATAAAAGGGAGTCCGCAGAAAGGAGAAACCAGTGGAAGAACATAGAGCAAAAGTAAAAGCATACATAAAAGTGACCAGCTGGCAATATGCCTGGATGCTGGAATATAACGGGCACCGCCTGTACGGGGAAGGAGAAGGGAGCACGCACAGCGTAAACCGGAAGCTGACAGCGATCGAAGCCCTGGCAGATATGCTGGGACACATGAACAGGGGAGCAGTGATCGACCTGGAGATCAATGAGATGAACGTTGCAAACTACATCAACAGTGGATGGCTGGGCAAGTGGAAACAGAATGACTGGAAAACCGTGGGTGGTGTCGGGGTTAAATACGCGGAAACATGGAAAACGGTACGCTTTGAGCCACATGAACTCCGTGCGAAATACGTCCGCGGGCTGGAGATACCGGCATGAGCGGCGAGTGGGACGGCTTCTTGCTACCGAAAAACGGCAGGAAGAAAAAGCGGAAAAAACATGGCAGGAGCATCATACAGGCAGGGAAATACTGCTATCTGTGTGCCAGATTCTACGGAGACTATGGGCGAAAGCCTGTGCAGAAGCACCACATAGTCTTCGGGTGGGGAAACCGGCAGATATCAGAGGAGCTGGGATTGACCGTCTACCTGTGTGACCAGCACCATGAACACGGACCGGATGCCGTGCACGTGAACCATGAAATGGCACGAATTTTGCAGGCAAACGCTCAGGAGATCTATGAGCAGACACACACCAGGGAGGAGTGGATGGAGCGAATTGGGCGGAATTACAAACTATAAATGGCAGAAACAGTTCGAGGAGCAGTGGGGCATCCTGCATAATCGATACGGAAAGCGGGATCTGCTGAGAGAATGGCCGGAGACAACGGCAAAAGTGATGAAAGCATTGAAGAGAAAGGAAGGCAAACAGAATGAACAAAGTAATCTTGATGGGAAGATTAACCAGAGACCCGGATATCCGACATTCTGCTGGCGAGAACAGTACAGCAGTTGCAAGATATACATTGGCTGTAGATCGCAGATTCAACAAACGCGATGGCGAAGCAACCGCTGATTTTATCAGCTGTGTAGCGTTCGGACGCAGTGCAGAGTTTGCCAAGAAGTATTTCCGCCAGGGGCTGAAAGTAGTGATAACCGGTCGGATCCAGACCGGAAGCTATACCAACCGGGACGGTAACAAGGTTTATACGACAGATGTAGCCGTAGAGGAACAGGAATTTGCGGAAAGTAAAGCGACAGCAGGACAGGGAGAAAACGGTAGATCCGAGCAGAGACCAGAGCCGCAAGTAGATGCAGATGGATTTATGAACATACCGGACGGTATTGACGAAGAACTGCCGTTTGCATAGAAACTGATCTGAATTACGGCAAGGAGAAAGGAAGAAGATATGATGTTCACAAAATTTGGCGAAATGAACTCCTACAAGGAGATCAATGAACTGGCGGAAAACCTGTTCAACGAGGGCGATATCAAAAGCTGAAAGAAATGGCAACAGAGAACGGGATTCCGGAAGATATGACAGAAATGTACCTGCAGGGCGAGATCCCACAGCTCTGCGAGGCGATGGATGCGGCACTGGGAAAGATCGATGTCGAGGTCAGAGAGCTGAAGCCGCAGGAGATCATGCTGGACTGGGTGGAATACCTGAGAGGACAGTGTATGGAAAATGAGATGCTTGCGTTTCAGGTACGAAAGAAAGGAAAGAGCCTGGCCGGATGCATCGGGACGTTACTGCAATGGTCCTATACGAACCGGGTATCTGTACATAAGGATGTGATGAAGGCAACAGGAATCAAAGGGAGCTATAAACTTGGCATGTGCCCGGGAATGGCAACCGCAAAGAAACTGATCACAGAGTACTATATGGGAAAGTAGGCGGCAGAAATGAAAAAGAAAGCTATCGAAAAAATCCCATACCTGGGACTGAAACAGGTCAGCAGCGGGCAGGATGTGAAATATATCGGGGTAACGGCACTCAAGATTGTGGGGCATGAAAAGCACCTGTTACTGGAGGTGTACCGAAATGAAAAAGAATCCATGAATATTCCGGTCGTGCGGATCGCCCTGACAAAGAAAGACTTTGGCATTTACTACCCTGACAAAGATACCTGGACCAGAGAACAGATAGCACAGGACTATTATTACAGTTCGGCACTGGTCTGGGATAAGGCAGGAGGACGAACAGAACGAAATACCAGAGCAAAAGCAATATCCTTGCCACCGAAGAAGACATGCAGCGTATCGAAAAATTCTGTGGGGAAAATGGGTACAAAAGAGAATGGTGGGAGCACATATACCGGTTTCAGAGTTCTATCGTGTATGAGGAAAGAAGACGGCGGGAAAACAGAAAGTATGAAAGACGGCAGCAGGCGTTGAAAGACCGCCAGGAGCACACACCGGAACTCCCGGAAGCGGAGATCCTGGAGATGGCAGACAGGTTCTATTTCTACCAAAAACATTTCCTGTACTATAAAAAACGCGGCTGCTGGGTGCGGATCGCCTGTACCAAATGCGGAGGTGTGACAGAAGCGAGATGGAAAGGCGGAATAAGCTACGAGAGTCAGTACCAGAAATGGGTGGACCCGCCGAAAGAGGGTGATCTTGCACAATGCCCGATGTGTGGGAAAATAGGCGAGTACAAATGTCAGGGCAAAGTCAAAGGTTCACATAGCAAAAGGATCTATGCATTCCTTGGACAGAAATACAAAGAAAAAGGCATGGTATTCCGTTACATAGAGCTGATAAAAGAATGGAAACTCGGGCTGGTAGAAGACGGGGAAGAAACGGCCATGTATAATGCCAGTGAAGAAATTTCCGGTATCGAAATAGCAAGGGCCTATTTTGCACCGGGAGAGAAAACACAGATTGATTACCATAAGTGTAACCGCATTGACGGAAAAAATTACTGGGATGACTGCAACCTGTACGGCAACGCCAACATCACGATCCATGCAGGGCGGATCCTGCCGCATACCTACCGTGAAATGCAGGGAACCATATTCCAGTACAGTGCCCTGCAGGAATATGAAAAAATGGTCCCGGAAGTCAACCCGGTCAGCTACCTGGAACGCTGCCTGTATATCCCACAGTTGGAAATGATTGTAAAAATGGGATTAAGCGAGATCGCGGCGTCCATCGTCCGGTGTGAGTGCGGCATCATAGCAGACACAAATGCAAAACGGCTGGATAAATTCCTGGGGATCCGGAAAGAGCGGACACAGCAATTGATTAAAAGCAAGGGCAACTGTGCACTCCTGGAAGTTATGAAGATGGAAAGAATCTGAAACAGAACTGGACAGATGAACAGATCGAACATCTGGAAGTGACAGGACTGAAACGGGGACAGGTCGAACAGGCATTACAGTACATGGGCATACAGAAGCTTCTGAACCGGATAGAACGATATGCCGGATGCAGATACGAAAGCACCTGCTGCGTGCAGAGGAACGGATCAGACACACGGCAGTAACCTACACGGATTATCTGAGTATGCGGTTGTCACTTGGGTACGACCTGACGAACACGGTATACCAACAGCCGAGGGACCTGGAAGCGGCACACAATAAGATGGCAGCAGAACAAAACAAGAAAGAGGCAGAACAAACGTCTGCAGGAAGTAAAAAAGAAATTGCAGGCATCCGGGACAGCTACCGGAAGCTCAGAAACCGGTATTTCTATGAAGATGATGGATATATCATCGGCCGGCAAGGTCAGCGGAAGAGATCGTTATGGAAGGCAGGATCCTGCACCATTGCGTTGGCGGGGGCAGCTATCTTAGGAAACACAATGATGGACAGAGCTACATTCTGATGCTGCGGTCCGCAAAAGAACCGGAGATACCGTACATAACCGTAGAGATCGAGAGGGATACGCACCAGCTCATCCAGTGGTACGGGGCACACGACCGCAAACCAGATAAAGAGCACATGCAGAAGTGGCTGGATGATTATGTGGGGCATCTGAAACAGAAAGATGCAGAAGCAAAGCAGAGGGCACAGAGCGTGGCGTAAGGAGGGAATATGGAGTACACACAGATCACACTGAATGACTGGATGGAGATGAAACAGAAGCTGAAACAGGAACTGCTTGGCGTGAAACAGTCCTTTGTCCGGATCGGGTACGCACTTCGAAAGATCGATGATGCGAAACTGTACGAACAGGACGGATACAAGAGCATTGCAGAGTTCGCGAAATCCGAATATGGACTGGAAGGTTCCACGGTATCACGATTTATGAGCATCAACCGGGAATATTCCATAGACGGCTATTCCGAACGCCTGAAGCCGGAATATGCAGACTTTAACCGTTCCCAGCTGGAAGAGATGCTGAAGCTTCCGGAAGCAGACCGGGAGATGGTCACACCGGACACGGCAAGAAAAGAAATCCGTGACATTAAGAAATTCAACCAGGCAGAACCGCAGGAGGGCATTGCGGATGATGTAACGGATTTGATCCGGCACTTTGGGGAGGACAACGCAGAGACCCTGGAAAAACTCTATCAGTGCGGCATAGCAGATAACCTGTATGACAATATCAACCGATTGGTTGAGATCGTGAACACGGGCGGCAGCAGGAGCTACCGTAAAGGCTGTTCTTCCTGATGTTCCATGAAGACTGCCTGAAATATAAGAAATACGGACAAACACCGCAGAGAATGGAGTACCGTGAATTTTTTGAACGGATCCTGGATGCTTTTGGTGGTGAACCGGAAGAAGAGACAATGGAAGAGGTGACAGAAGCTGGGCATGAAAGAACGGATAGCGAACCTGAAAGAGAAGTGGAAGAACTGGCAGCAGAACCGCAAAGAGATAGCAGAGTTGAGAGAGAAGATCCTGAAAGCGGGGAACATGAACCAGAGCGAATTGAACAGCCAGATCCGAAGTCGAAGAACCGGAAAAAACAGTAATTTCGCCGGCGAAAATCCGAGAAAAGAACAGAGAAAAGAGTTCCGAAAATCATGGAAAATGTGGTTGAAACTGGGGAAAGCGTTCCGAAAATCATGGAAGATGTGGTTGAAATTGAGAAAGACGTTCCGGAAATAAGCGAAAACGTAATTGAAACAGAGGCGAAAGTTACCCATCAGATCAAACTGGTGGCGGAATTCTTCGACGATGCAGCAGCAGGAAGAAAGAGCTTTGAGCTGAGAAAGAACGATCGCAATTACAAAGAAGGCGATGTATTAGAGATGGAAGAAGTAAAAGACGGAAAGAAAACCGGGCGAAAGTGTAGTAAGCGTATTGTGTACATGATGGAAAACTTTGAGGGACTGGAAGACGGATACTGCATCCTGGGATGCGAATTGTTGTAAAGGAGAGGATGATACGATGTTTATACATTTGAAAGATTTTAAAAGACTGCTCAAACAAGCCTACACAGGTGTAGCTTGTGCGTGGCACGAAGAGGGATGATGTGCTGCTTGGCGGTCCTGGCTGGGTAATTGCCACAGAAAAAGAATCCATGGATAAAAAGCAGCTGGCAGCAGTTATTGAACTGACGGGAGAGCTTCCTGGAAAAGGAGAAGCTTTTAAGGCAACGAAGGAAGAGAACCAGTACGAAATCGGCGAGGTCCGCTGGGGTATGATAGACAGAACAGAGAACCGAGAGGAAGAGGAGAAATTAACCGTGACGCCGATTGTGTTGGAAAGATATCCAAATGGAAAAGCCATGAGGGTATTACAGGCAGCAGACGGACGGGTAGAAGTGTTAAATGACAGATTCGTAAAAGCAATTGATTCCACATCGATGAACTTAGATTATGAGTATGAAGTTCAAGGACCGTTCGTTAATCCTGAATTTCCGAAGCAGGTGTACTGGAAAAGCGAAGCAACGACACTGACAGCTATCTTGTACGATCAGGACGAACTGAAAGAAAAAGATATCCTGGAGTATTTGCGGGATATAAAAATAGAAGGGTGAGAAAAAGAATGAACGATAATAAAAACTGTAACACATGCAGATACCATAGTGAGAATGGAACATGCAGATGCACAAGAAGCGAAGAATTCAGTGATGTAACAACAGGAACACATTGTTGTGATTGCTATCAGTTGAAAATGGAATATGACTGGAGAATGTCGGTGCTGGACAGGTTCATGAGAGGAGCGGGAAGATGAGATATGTGAGATTTATGAGCATTGAAGAACTGGGCAAGTATTTGAGAGGAGAAAAGCTGAAAAATCATACCGTCTGGAAAGATAGAGGAGATAAGACGGACTCTGTGGGATTCTGCTTCTTTGACGATTCCGAATCCCCAGAGGAACGTTTGGAATATTATTCCAGAGGAATAACCTGTAGTACGGATGTATGGGCGGTGTTCGAACAGATTAGTGGGGAACCGTTGAGACAATGCACAGGAATATACCGGGATCCGGAAAAAGATAATGCAAGTATTGAACAGAAGATGCTGGAAGCATTTACAGCTGTTCTGTGCGGAAAATTCCTGGATATCCCAACAATGGAGGTAACTGAGTACAGTACAACGGAATATAGCCAGGAGACGCTGCGATTGGTGGCAGTTGGACGAGAGAGCCACATGGTATACACTGGCTGTCGCGTGCAGAAGTGAATGAGTTATTGCCCAGGAAACCACTGACTGTATTTGGAAATTTTGGTGTGGTGGGATATGAATGTCGAAACTGCGGCGTCGTACTTATAAAAAATAGCTCGACCTGTCCATTGTGCGGACAGGCACAGGATTGGAGTGATGTGTGCGATGAAAGCATCTGAGAAGAACGCCAAGCGGCGGGCACATTACAATCATCTGGAGCGTGCGGTAGACGCTGAGGCGGCCAAACGGTTCCAGGAGCAGACGGCTTTATGAACATACCGGACGGAATCGAAGAAGAGCTTCCGTTCGATTAGGAGACAACGATGGAAGACAGATGCGTGATGTGTGGCGAAATCATACCGGAGGGAAGAATGGTGTGTCCGGTATGCGAAAAAAGAGTATTGACCAGAAAAGGAGAACAGACAATGAAAGCAAGAACAATCAGAGAAACAGAGTACACATGGGAGCAGATCGAGGAGATCCTGGCAGCAGGTAAGGCAAGAGAAACATTCGGAGAAGATGGACAGATCACAGTCCAGGTCGAAGGAATTGGAACGGCCCTGTTGAATATTCTGGACTACGACAAGGACAAGGCTGCGGATCCAGACATGCGAACAATGACATTACAGTTCGCAGATCTTCCGTTCGATGAAATGCCGTTCGATGAAAACGGCTGCAACAAATGGGAGAAGTCCAGCATTCGCAGAAACATGAACAGCATCGCCTTCAAGGAGAGATTCGAGGAAGGGTTCAGAAGACTCCTGGTTCCTGTGCTGAAGGAGAACGGAGACAGAGAGGCAACACTGGACACGTTCTTCCTTCTGTCCGTGGAAGAAATGAAGGACAAAGAAAAGAAGTATCAGCGGTTCAGATCAGAGCACGACTGCGTGAAAGTCAATCCGGAGCAGGGGACAGAGTGGCACTGGACAAGATCTGCGAGCAGAGGCAGTGCGTACTATACGTGGTATGTGTCCGCGTCCGGCTACGTCTACAACAGCCACGCAGTGAACAGTTTTCGCTTCGCCCCGGCGTGTGTCATCGGAGCGAAAGCAATCAAATAATCAGTGCCCGCCACGCAGGGCACAGGAGATCGAAAGGGGCGGGAAGATGAGCGATGAAAGCAGCAGAAAAAAATGTAAAACGTAAAGCACATTATGATCATCTGGAGCAGAGTGTTGATGCTGATGCAGCCAGAAGATTCCATGAGCCGACCTATTCACAGCGGATCCCTCACTATGTGAAACAGGTATATGAACAGCTGAAACTGGTAGCAGGCCTGAGCGGGTTCGAGATTGCCGGTCTGAGGGACAGACGGACCGGCAGGGAATACTATAAGGCAGATAACGAAGTACATGAAAGAAAACAGGAGGAAGAGCCGTGATCACGATCAAAACAGAGAAACATACATACACAGCAAAAATGGGGGCGGAGGAAAGCGAGAAGCTGTTCAAGGAGCTTGTCATTCAACTGTTCGGATATACCGGACAGTTGGCCGTTCCGGGAACAGAGGCGGCAGTTATCCCGGAAATCCCTGCATACGAGGCGGAAAACGAGGGGAAAACAGAAGAAATCCCGGATGCTATAAAAGAACTGGAAGAATACATTGAAGACAAGTATGCCGTGGATCCGGTCACAGAACCCGAGCGATCGGGAAAGAAAATGATGGTTATAGTGGTTTCCTGCACATTAAGTGCCAGCACTGTGGAAAGGAAAAAACGCATTGCAGTAAGCACGGGATAAAAGTATCACGAATGCAAAAATTGTGGAGAACGAACAGAGCTGAAAGACCTGGTACGGCTGTATACAAACTGTGAATGTGGAAGAAAAGCAGCATACTGGACAAACATGACAGAAAAGGCATTCGATGTACGCTGTGTTGACTGTGGCCAGCCTGTGGCAGTAATGTACAACAAGAAAAAGAACCTGTACGAGACAATACAGTAGCAAGGAAATGTATGAGGGGAGGCGATGCCGGTGGAGATCAGAAAGCGAGATATGAAGCTGAGCGATCATAATATCTACAAGAGACAAATACAAATGAGCTGAAATACTTCTGTTTGCAATACTGGCAGAAAAAGCAGGAGATTGACAGGAACTATGGCATAGACGGTTTCAGTCAGGACGGGATGCCGAGAGGAACGTCGAGC
>ENA-OQER01001391-OQER01001391.1-human-gut-metagenome-genome-assembly--contig:-NODE-1391-length-11716-cov-1.712400_pt1 | contig 11716 bp, 23 predicted proteins | sample MGYA00242797_ERZ504639 | MGnify/ENA primary metagenome ERZ504639 (study PRJEB26092, sample SAMD00036306) | human gut metagenome | host: Homo sapiens | study: EMG produced TPA metagenomics assembly of...
GCCATGGAGGCCATGCGTATGATCTTCGGAGAGCAGGGGAGATGTCTCTGGATGGAGAGAGGCACTTTCGCAGGTGAAGTGGGAAGCAGAATGGAAGAGATTCTGCCGGATTTTTATGTAGGACGGGCGCTCACAATGTGAGTGCGGTAAGGATGTTTGTGCAGAGTATCCAAAGAGACAGACGAGAAAAGGTCGTGTTATTTTCTGCTGTCAGAGAGAAAAATTACGAAGAGATGATCCGGATTCTCTGTCAGGAGAAGAGCGTCAGCGAATATGTGATCACTCTGATCGAAGATAAGCGGGCTGCACAGACAGAAGAACTAAAGCAGATATTTCAGAAATATACAGATAAACCTGTTGTGGTAAAAGAAGAACTGCACCAGGCACTTACATATCTATTCTCCCGAAAGGCAGGAAAGGCGGTGTATTGCCTCGGATCTCTTTATCTGACAGGATGATAAAAGCGATAACAGAGGAGGCAGGGTGATGCTGGACTATGAAAAAGAACTCAAAAATTTCAAACCGAGTCTGGAGGTAGAAGAAATCGAAGACGCGGTTTATCAGGAAGATCTATCAGATATGACAGATCTTTTGAAACAGGTCATGGACCAGAAGACAAAGTAAAGGATTATGGTGAAATAGATGAACTATACGGAGAAAATCCTGCACCAGTCAAACTACTGGTACAATGATGGGCTGAGGAAGGCGCAGATCAGGGATATGTCCGGTGCGATTACCTCTCTTCGGAAAAGTCTGCAGTACAACAGGGCGAATATTGATGCAGAAATCTTTTGGGTCTCGTGTATTATGGCAGGGGAGAAGTAGCAGAGGGGCTTGTGGAGTGGATCATCAGTAAGAATTTAAAGCCTAAGGACAACCTGGCGGATCGTTTTATTGATGAAGTCCAGAAATCAGCAAAAAAAACTGGAGCAGATCAATCAGGCAGTCAAGAAGTATAACCAGTGTCTGATTTATTGTGAACAGCAGGGAGAAGATCTGGCGATCATCCAGCTGAAAAAAGTGATCGCAGCACACCCGACATTTTTGAAAGCGTATCAGCTTCTTGCACTTTTGTATCTTCATACTGCACAGTATACAAAGGCGCGGCAGATTTTAAAAACGGCAAGAAAACTGGATACGACGAATGACATTACGCTGCGCTATATGCATGAATTGTCGCTGATCGGCGGGCAGAAGACAACGAAAAAATCCAGAGAAGAGAGTGTGGAGTACAAGCTGGGCAATGAGACGATCATTCAGCCGGCACACGGAAAAAGAGTCAGACAGATTTCAGGGAAAGTAACGGCAGGCAATATTTTTGCGGGGTACTGATCGGAGCCGCAATCGTCTGGTTTCTGATCGTTCCTTCTGTAGATGAAGCGAAGGTGGCAAAGCAGAATAAGCAGGTTGTAGAATACAGCAACAGGATCAATGCACTGGAAGCACAGGTCAGTGCACAGACAAAGACATTGGATGAGTACCGGGCACAGGATTCGGACAAAGAAGCGCAGGCGCAGAGCGCGGCCAGCACATCGGAGAGTTATGAGAATCTGATGACGGTATCCAGCCAGTATGAGAGCGGAGAGTATTCAGATGCGACGCTGGCAGATACGCTTCTGAACGTGAACCGGGATGCACTGGGACAGAGCGGACAGGCACTCTATGATGAGCTCTCAACAGAGATTTTTCCGGGAGCCTGTGAGACAAAATATCAGAATGGAATGGCAGCACTCAATGTTGCAAATTATGAGACGGCAATTGATGCACTGGGAAAAGTAGTGCGGATGGATGAGCAGTATGACAGTGGAGCTGCCCTGTTAAATCTCGGGATCGCTTATATGAGAAGCGGTGACAATGAGAATGCAAAGACTTATTTTAATCGTGTGGCGGAGCTGTTCCCGGGAACAGAAAATGAGGCGACAGCCAAAAGTAATTTGAACTCAATGAGTGATACCGCTGCAGACGATACCAAAACGGCAGATGATACGCAGGAATAAGATGGTTGAAAAAGCTACGAAAGAGAAGGATATGCAAAAAAGCATATCCTTTTTTAAGTGCGCTTTTGCGTGCATGTTCGAACGGGCGAAAGGGGATTTGAGACAATGAGTATGGAATATCAGGTACAGGAAAATTGTCTGACGATTTTTCTTCCAAAAGAGGTGGATCATCACAATGCAGAGGAAGTGAAAAAGAGTGCAGATGCGATCATAGAAAAAGAGCATATCAAATATGTCATTTTTGACTTTGAACAGACAGATTTTATGGATAGTTCGGGAATCGGCGTGATCATGGGGAGATACCGAATGATCTGTCTGATCGGAGGAGAGGTGTGGGCAGTCCATGCCAATGCCAGGATAAGAAAGATCCTGACCATGTCGGGAGTCACGAAAATCATGCAAATATATGAGGAGGAACAGGTATGAAGGATACCAATGAAATGGAAATTTTATTTGACAGCCGTTCAGAAAATGAAGGATTTGCAAGAGTAGCAGTAGCAGCGTTTATGACACAGTTAAATCCGACGGTGGAAGAAGTTTCAGATGTCAAAACAGCAGTGTCAGAAGCTGTGACAAATGCGATCATTCACGGATATGATAATCAGATTTGTAAGGTCTCTATCCGATGCAGTGTCAGAGGAAAAGAACTGATGGTAGAAGTCAGAGATACAGGAAAGGGAATTGAAAATATCAAACAGGCAATGACTCCGATGTATACAAGCAAACCGGAGCTGGAACGTTCCGGGATGGGATTTTCTTTTATGGAAGCGTTTATGGATAACGTACATGTAATCTCAGAACCCGGAGAAGGAACCAGAGTTATCATGAAAAAGAGCATTGGGAAAGAAAGGGAGACATGGATCACACAATCGCTTTGATCGAAAAATCACACAATGGAGATAAAGAAGCGAGAGAACAACTGGTGGAAGAAAATATCGGGCTGATCTGGTGTGTTGTAAAACGGTTTTATGGACGGGGAATCGAGGCAGAAGATCTTTTTCAGATAGGGAGTATCGGGCTTATCAAGCAATCGACAAATTTGATCTGTCCTATGACGTGAAATTTTCAACCTATGCCGTTCCTATGATATCAGGAGAAATCAAGCGCTTTTTAAGAGATGACGGAATGATCAAAGTCAGCCGTTCACTCAAGGAACTCTCTTATCGGATCTTTCAGACGAGAGAGAAGATGACAGACGGACTGGGAAGAGAGCCGACGCTGGAAGAACTGTCACAGGAGATGGGAATAGAAAAAGAAGAACTGGTGCAGGCAATGGAAGCCTCAGGAGAGGTTGAATCTCTGTATCGTCCGATCCATCAAAAAGAAGGAAGTGAGATTTCGCTTCTGGACAAGTTGGAAGAAAAAGAACACCGGGAAGAGAAAATTCTGGATCGAATGCTGCTTGGGCAGCTGTTGGAAAAATTAGACGGACAGGAAAGAACCTTGATCTATCTGCGGTATTTTGCGGAAAAAACACAGTCGGCAGTGGGAAAAGAAATGGGAATTTCCCAGGTTCAGGTGTCCAGAATGGAAAGAAAATCATTCAAAATTTAAGAGAGATGACGCACTGAGAAATCGCATTGTAAAGGGTATATTTTTTCATGGATGTCAGATACTAAGGTCAGAATAAAAGTAGGAGGATGATCAAAGTGGAAAATGGAAAACGAAAAATAATGTGGTGTCTGACAATCCTGGTAGTGGCAGCAGTAGCGATCGGAGTAATTTACTATGTGAAGACAAATATGTCGCCGGCACAGCAGACAAAAGGCTACCTGATCCGGAAGGTGGAGGAGATATCCCATGGCTGTTAATCAGGATACGCTGTATGTAAAAGGAGACAGAAATGTAGAAGTGACAAAGCGGGAAGTGACACTTGGAGATCTGGTTTCTATGGAATGCAGTAACCGCGTTATCCTGCCGCATTTGAAGACAATGAAGGTCTTGAAAATTCCGGAAAATGGAGAAAAGCGGTATGTGATCTCCATTTTAAAGATTATTGCGTGTATCCATGAGAAATATCCGGGACTGGAAGTGCAGAATCTGGGAGAAACGGATTTGATCGTCACATATGAAATGCAGAAAACACCGTCGAAATGGGTGCATGTGGCAAAAACGATCCTGGTAGTACTGATCACATTTTTTGGAGCGGCGTTTTCCATGATGGCATTTAACAATGATGTGGATGTGGATAAGCTGTTTGGATATATCTATTACTGGATGACAGGAAAACAAAGCAGCGGCTTTACAATACTGGAGGTCTCCTATTCTGTAGGAATTACGATCGGGATTCTGGTATTCTTCAATCATTTTGGAAAGAGGCGGTTTTCTGTGGATCCGACGCCGATGGAGGTGCAGATGCGTCTGTATGAAAATGACATCCAGACAACATTGATCGAGGATGCTGCACGAAAGGAGGAAGAACTGGATGTGGACAGAGCAAATCGTCCTGGCTCATAGGACTTAGCTCCGGAGTTGCAGTGGCAGGCGGATTATTTGCATTTATCGTAGAACTTGGAGTAGTGGCAGACCTGGCTGACCGGACACATACGGCAGAAAGTCTTTTGCTGTATGAGGATTCTATCGCCCTTGGCGGGATTTTAGGAAATGCCGTGTTTTGTTTTCAGATCATGATTCCTTGTGCAGGCTTTATTCTTCCCTTTTTCGGTGTGCTGTCCGGCATATTTGTAGGATGCTGGGCAATGGCATTGGCAGAAATCCTGAATGTATTTCCGATTTTTATCAGGAGAGTAAAGCTGGTACGCTATATCAAGTGGTTTATCATCGGGATTGCACTTGGAAAAGGCTTTGGAGCATGTATTGGATTTTTGCAATGATAGAAGTTAATAAAATTAATAAAAAATTAACAATAAATTAGTTGAAAATATACAAATCCTATAGTAACATGGAGAAAAATACGGATTTGAAAGGAGTTTACTAATTTATGAAAGGTTATGCAATGCTGAAAATTGGGGAATCAGGATGGATTGAAAAAGAGAGACCTGTATGTGGTCCGTTGGATGCGATCTGCCGCCCGCTTGCAGTCGCAATCTGTACTTCGGATGTACACACTCTCTGGGAAGGCGCGATTGGGGAGCGTCACAATATGATCCTGGGACATGAGTGCTGTGCAGAGGTTGTAGAAGTCGGAGAGTTGGTAAAGGATTTTAAACCGGGAGATCGTGTACTTGTTCCGGCGATCACACCGGATTGGAATTCGCTGGAGGCACAGGCAGGATATTCGATGCATTCCGGCGGAATGCTGGCAGGATGGAAGTTCTCGAACTTAAAGACGGTGTGTTCTCTGAATTCTTCCATGTAAATGATGCGGATGGCAATCTGGCACTGCTTCCATCGAATATTTCCACAGTGGATGCATGTATGCTCTCTGATATGGTCCCCACAGGATTTCACGGAGTTGAGCTTGCCGATGTACAGTTTGGAGATACCGTTCTTGTGATCGGGATCGGCCCGGTAGGATTGATGTCAGTAGCCGGAACAGCACTCAGAGGTGCTTCCAGAATTATTGCAGTCGGAACCCGCAAAAACTGCGTGGAAGCAGCAAAGTTGTACGGGACAACTGATTTTGTAAGTTATAAGAATGGAACGATCGAAGAGCAGGTACTTGCCATGACAGATGGAAAAGGAGTAGACAAAGTTGTGATCGCAGGCGGCGGATGTGAGACCTTTGAATCAGCGGTAAGATGTCTGAAACCGGGCGGAAAGATCGGAAATGTCAACTATCTCGGAAGCGGTACTTATGTGACTGTTCCACGTGTGGAATGGGGCGTTGGTATGGGTCACAAGCAGATCAACGGAGGTCTGATGCCTGGCGGACGTCTGCGCATGGAAAAACTGGCGCTCTGGTAGCAGCTGGCAAACTGGATGTACACCCTCTGGCTTCGCATGTATTTGAAGGATGGGATCATCTGGAAGAGGCACTGTTTATGATGCGTGATAAACCGGCGGATCTGATCAAACCGGTTGTAAAGATTTCAGACTAATAAGGATGGCATGAGAGATGAAGATTTTAGTGGTATCCGGATTTTTAGGAGCAGGAAAGACGACATTTATCCGGACACTTGCAGAACGTACCAAAAAAGATTTTGCAGTGATGGAAAATGAATACGGGGCGGTCAATGTGGACGGAGATCTTCTGGAACAGACGAATGACTTAAATATCTGGGAGCTGACAGAGGGATGTATCTGCTGTTCCATGCAGAACGACTTTGCCACGTCTATCCTGACCATTGCAAATACAGTGGATCCGGAATATCTGATCGTAGAACCGACCGGTGTGGGGATGCTCAGTAAGATCATAGAGAATATCCAGAAGATTGAATATGAGAGGATCACTCTGCTTGAGCCGCTCACGATTCTGGACGGTACGATGTATGATCGTTGTATGTTTGAATTTTCAGAGATCTGCGAGGATCAGATACAGTCTGCAGGCAGGATTCTGGTTTCCAAGATGGAATATGCTGCAGAGAATGAACGGTGCAGTTTGAAACAGAAGCTGATAGCGCTCAATCCGGAAGCTGAGATCTGTGTTTCTCATTATACAGAACAGGGAGATGACTGGTGGGCTTCACTGCTGACATCGTATCTTGACAAAGAGATTCCAATGAAGGAAGAGCGGGAGTTAGATCTGGAAAATCTTGGACTGACGGAAGCCAGCCTGCAATCGGAGCAGGAGCTGATCCTGTTTTTGCAGGGAGTAGTTTCCGGTGTGTTTGGAGATATCTGCAGAGCAAAAGGGTATCTTCCGGCGGGAAATGGATGGCTTCGCTTTGATGTGACAGATCGTACATACAGCGTTACCGGTATTGATACGATGCCGGAAGCAAAAGCTATTTTTATTGGAAGACAATTAAAAAGAAACTGGCTTCGTGAAGTGCTGCAAAAAGAATTATATGTAGAAGTATCAAAACGGGCGATCCGTCCGATGCGGAAACGAAGCGCGGTATAAAAGGGGAGGTGAGATTCCGGATCAGGAGTCTCACCTCTTCTTTTAAAACTGCATCCAGATCCAGTATAAAAGTCCCAGAAGAGAACTGGTGCAGATTCCATAGAGAATGACAGGTCCGGATATGGTAAAGATCTTGCAGCCAATCCCGAATACCTGCCCTTCTTTTTTATACTCGATCGCCGGAGCTGCCACCGAGTTGGCAAAGCCGGTGATGGGAACCAATGCACCAGCTCCTCCCCATTTTGCGATCTTTGGATAGAGTCCAACTCCGGTGAGGATGATACTCAGTAAGATCAGTGAAAGAGAAGTCCAGTTGCTGCAGTGGTCTTTGCTCAGTCCGATCATTTCACAATAATTATAAATACCTTGTCCGATCACACAGATAATTCCTCCCGTGAGAAAGGCTTTTGCCATATTCAGATAAACATTGTGCACCGGTGTTTTCTTTTTTACATAGTCTTCATATTGCTGCTGTCGTTTTTCTTTTTCTGTCTGCTTCAAAACTATCGCCTCCTTTTTCTTATTTCATAGTATCCGAAAAAAACGGAAAAATATTCTGTCACCGGAAAGATTTTCAATCGGATGTATATTTCATCTGGTGAGATGCATACTAACAGCAGAAAGAATTTGCAAAAACAGGAAGAAAAGAGGAGAGAAGATGAATCAGATCAGAGGCAGTCAGAGCATCAGTTCGGGGAAGCTCCCTATTTGATCAGCAGTGCTTGTGTAGCGGGAAGCAAAGAGGCGGAAGGTCCCCTTGGAAAGCTATTTGATATGGTGAACCAGGATGATCTTTTTTGGAGCAAAAACATGGGAGGAGGCAGAGAGTACCATGCAGAAAGAAGCATGTGTACTGGCACTTGGAAAAGCACATATGGATGCAAAGCATGTGCGCTATCTGTATGGCGGAGACTTCTGCGTCAGGGAATCGCCACTTCCATGGGAGTGGAAGAATTACAGATTCCCATGTTCGGATTGTACGGAGCCTGTTCCACATCCGGAGAAGCACTTGCTCTTTCTGCTATGAGCGTGGCAGCTGGGTATGGGGAATATATGCTGGCAGTGACTTCCAGCACTTTGGAAGCGCGGAAAAGGAATTTCGGTTTCCGTTGGGGTATGCATCCCAGCGTCCGTTATCTGCCAGCTGGACGGTGACGGGAAGTGGAGCATTTCTGGTAGGCAGACAGAAAAGCCATGTGAGGATCACAGGCGTGACGGTTGGGAAGATTGTGGACTATGGACTGAAGGATTCCCAGAATATGGGAGCGTGTATGGCACCGGCAGCAGCAGATACCATTTTAACAAATCTGAAGGACTTCGGAAGAAGCCCGACCAGCTATGACCGGATCATTACAGGAGATCTCGGGTATATCGGACAGAGTATTTTACTGGATTTTATGAGTAAGAACGGGCATCAGATGCGGGACAGACACCTGGACTGCGGAATGAAGATCTTTGATCAGGAGAAACAGGATACGCATGCGGGAGGAAGTGGCTGCGGCTGTGCGGCAGTGACGCTTTCCGCTTACATCTTCCAAAGATCCAGAAAGGCGAGTGGAAACGGGCAACTCTTTGTGCCGGACGGGTGCTCTGATGTCTACGGTCAGTTACAACGAAGGGGCAAGCGTTCCGGGAATTGCACATGGGATCGTGCTGGAACATTGCTGAGAAAAGGAGGAGATTAAGATGGAATATGTACATGCATTCTGGGTGGGAGGTCTGATCTGTGCGGCGGTACAGATTTTGATGGACCGGACCAAGTTGATGCCGGGAAGAATCATGGTGCTGCTTGTATGCGGCGGCGCAGTGCTTGGATTTTTGAATATTTACGGACCATTTCAGAAATTTGCAGGAGCAGGAGCGAGCGTACCGCTCCTTGGATTCGGAAACGTACTGTGGAACGGTGTCAAAGAAGCCGTTGAGAAAAATGGGTTTCTGGGAATCTTTATGGGTGGTTTTAAAGCCAGTGCTGTGGGAATTTCAGCAGCATTAATTTTCGGTTATCTGGCATCTCATATCTTTGAACCGAAGATGAAAAATAGACACTGTGTCTTTATGTTAAGGAAATGTAAAGATTTTGTTGTTTTTTGTCGAGTATAATGTTATCGTAATAGTGCGGAAAATTTTATAAAGGGTTTATTACAGGAGGAAACGTATGGATTACGTGAGCATTATTCTCCTTTATCGGGGGACTGGGTATGTTTATCTATGGTATGCAGATCATGGCCCAGGGATTGGAGAATGCAGCAGGCAGCAAGATGAAGAGTCTGCTGGAGGTACTGACAAAGAATAAGTTTTTTGGGGTTTTGCTCGGTGCTTTTTATTACAGCTGTCATTCAGAGTTCATCCGCTACGACAGTGATGGTAGTCGGATTTGTAAATGCAGGGATCATGAATCTTACCCAGGCGATGGGAGTGATCATGGGAGCCAACATCGGTACTACGGTGACCGGATGGCTGGTATCCAGTGTCGAGTGGGCAAAAGCGCTCAGCCCGGCGAATATTGCACCGGTGGCAGTTATGATCGGTGTGATTGTGATGCTGACAGGAAAAAGACGTTCTACAAAGGATATTTCCAGTATCATTGTGGGATTTGGTATCTTATTCATCGGTATTACGACGATGTCAGATGCAGTCGAGCCGCTGCAGCAGTCAGAGGCATTCTGTAATCTGTTTGTAACACTTGGACACAGTCCGTTCCTTGGAATCGTGGCCGGTGCGCTTGTTACAGCTGTGATTCAGAGTTCATCTGCATCAGTGGGGATCTTACAGAGTCTTGCGGCAGCAGGACTGGTTCCGTTTAATGCGGCTGTTTACATTATCATGGGACAGAATATCGGTACCTGTGTGACTGCCATCATGTCCAGTATCGGGGCAAAGAAGACAGCAAAGACAGCAGCTGTGATGCATCTGTTGTTCAACATCATCGGTACGATCATCTTCAGCGTTGTTGCGATCGTATTCTTTAAAGTGATCAATCCGGGATTTGGAGAAGCCTGATCACACAGACAGAGATCAGTACAGTTCACACAATTTTTAATATCGGAACTACGATCCTGCTCTTCCCGGTATCTGACTGGATCATTAAGCTGGCGAAGAAACTGGAGAGAGAAGATTCTGACGATGTGGATGAAGGACAGGTACTTCTGGACGACAGAATGCTGGAGACACCAAGTATTGCGCTCCAGTCTACAGTCAGCGAGATGGTAAGAATGGGACATGTTGTGCGGGGAACCATGAATCGTACAAGAGATGTGCTGATCACCAAGAAGCGTGAGGAGATAGAAAAGATCCGGGAGGAAGAGACAATCGCAGACGGATTGTGCAAGGAATCACAGAGTATGCGATTAAACTGAATACACTTTCCATCAATGAGAAGGAGCATCAGGAGGTGGCGAGTATCCTGCAGATCGTATCGGATATCGAGCGTGTCAGCGATTACTGTGAAAATATTTCTGAATTTGCAGAGAATCTCAAAGATCAGAAAGCATCCTTCTCCGAGATCGCAAGAGAAGAGATCCAGCAGATGGAAGACGTCTGTATCGACTGCTTCCGGTATGCGATCGAGGCACTGGAAGAGCGTAGCAAAGAAAAGGCGATGAAGGTCATTGAAAAAGAGAGTCAGGCAGATGAGCTGGAGATCGCACTGCGTACGGCACATATGAAGCGTCTGGCAAGAAATGAGTGCAGCACGGAATCCGGAATCGTATTCCTGGATGCATTGGTATGTCTTGAGAGAATCTCGGATCATGCGAGAAATATCGCAGAAGAGATTTTGACGGCAGAATAGGGGATTTTACAAAACAAAGAGAGCGGGGCATTTGCAAAAAAGCGGCAAATGCCCCGTTTTTGCGCAGTTTTTTTTTCATATTTTACAAAAACTTAACAAGGAAAAGAAAGGTGATTTTACATAGATTTAACATTCAGATGATGATATATTTACAATTCTTCTGTATCATTGCTAACTGTGGAGAAAAGAAAAAACACTTTTGAAAAAAAGGAGATTAAGTAAAATGAAAATGAAAAAGTTTATCGCAGTTTTGGCAACAGTAGGTATGGTAGCAGCACTGGCAGCAGGATGTGGTTCCGGAGATGATACATCTGCTGATAAAGGAACAAAGACAGAAAGTGCGTCCAGTGACTGGGATTCTTCCAATGATATCACAATCGTATCCAGAGAAGATGGATCTGGAACAAGAGGAGCTTTCGTAGAGCTGTTTGGTATTCAGCAGGAAGTTGACGGAGAAAAAGTAGATATGACAACTGTGGATGCACAGGTTACAAATAATACATCTGTTATGCTTACAACAGTAGCAGGGGATGAGTATGCCATCGGATATGTATCCCTGGGATCTCTGGATGAGAGTGTAAAAGCACTTAAGATTGATGGAGCAGAAGCAACAGAAGAGAATATCGAAAATGGTTCTTACAAAGTATCAAGACCGTTTAATATTGCAGTAAAAGAAGGCGCTGACAATGAAGTTGCAAATGATTTCATCACCTATATCATGAGTACAGAAGGTCAGAAAATCGTAGCAGACAACGGTTATATTCCGGTTGCCGATACAAAAGCATATGATGGAACAAAACCGTCAGGAAGCGCAGTAGTAGGAGGATCTTCTTCTGTATCACCGGTTATGGAAAAACTGATCGAGGCATACAAAAGTGTAAATCCGAATGCAAAGATCGAGCTGCAGACATCTGATTCTACAACAGGTATGACATCGACTCTGGAAGGAAGCTATGATATTGG
>ENA-OQER01001392-OQER01001392.1-human-gut-metagenome-genome-assembly--contig:-NODE-1392-length-11692-cov-2.305231_pt1 | contig 11692 bp, 11 predicted proteins | sample MGYA00242797_ERZ504639 | MGnify/ENA primary metagenome ERZ504639 (study PRJEB26092, sample SAMD00036306) | human gut metagenome | host: Homo sapiens | study: EMG produced TPA metagenomics assembly of...
TTTTATCTTTGTAATGCTGGTGACCAAGATCCTCCAACAGCCCCACAATCGAATCGTCACATAACTCAAACGTAGCAAGTATACTATTCATCTTGCGTGCAAGGGCTTCATTTCCGATTCCAAAAGCTGATCCCTTATATCTCATGTCATGTTCTATCTCATGCCATCCTTCAAACGAATTCGTTCTTACCTGTACTTCAAATGTATCATCTACATAATCTGCCAGATATGGATTAACAATTGTTTTGCTAAGATATGCTGGTAATCTGAATATACCATTAACCTTCATAGCCTTAAATTCATACTCGTTATTTTCTGTAGTTTCCCACATGCCAGGCGATACGAACAATGTATCCAGCAGCTTTCTGCATATATCAACATCATCAACAAAATACAGTATTATTCGAATGCCAACAAGATCCTGCATTTTCTTGTCAGCATTTTCTGTACCAGGTCTGCGGTAATCCTTAAATATAAGCTTGTTGACCATAGAATCAACCGTCTTTACCCTGTATGCTATTCTGTAATAAAAACCTGCCCTCTTTAACTTTTCTTCTATAATACTTAACAGATCATCCTTAACAACCTGTGGCACCACTATCTTCTCTACATTTTCTTTAGTAAATAATTCATTAACCTCATTCATAAGTTATACCATCCAGTTTTTAATATTTACATACTGTTGTATCTGAATATCAGATACCTGATGAATAATAGCTATAGTATACCACATTTTTCCTTTTAGAAACTAATAATTTGCTTAATTTTATATTATATGTTATAATCTAAGCACTTATTACTATATCGACTTTATGATTTGTTCATATTATGATATATACCAGGGGGAATTAACGATGGTTATTCATGAATCAGCTGAAGATTATCTTGAAACAATACTTATGCTTAGTAAAAAACTGCCTGTTGTACGTTCTATAGATATTGCTAATGAAATGGGATATAAAAAATCCAGTGTAAGTATAGCAATGAAGAATCTAAGGGAAGCAGAGCATATACGTGTAACTAAAGAGGGTTATATATACCTTACGGATTCCGGAAAAGAAATAGCTGAGATGATATATGAAAGGCACCAGATTCTTTCATCAAGGCTATAAACTTGGCGTTGATAAAGTGGCAGAAGAAGATGCCTGCCGTATCGAACATGACATAAGTAAAGAATCCTTCAACGCTATTAAGAAAGCTATATCAGCCCAGCTGAAGGAACTTGAAAATAATAAATAACTACTAACAACTAATAAATAATAGCTATAACTAATAACCCCAGTGTGCCGCATAAGAATCATTTCACATTCTGTCACGGCACTCTGGGGTTGTTTATACTGTCTTCTATCCAATATCTGGATATCATGTGATTATCACTTCATATTCCTTATAAGCCTCTGGCACTCTGCTGTCTGTTATGAACTTTACCTCGTCAAGTCTGGCAAATGTAACGGAGCTTATATTGTCAAACTTATCCGAATCTGCAAGTACATATTTACAGCTGCAATGTGCTGCTGCCATTCTTTTTACAGCAGCCTCACTTATATCAGGTGTTGTTATTCCGCTCTTTATGCTTATTCCATTAGCACCAAAAAAGCCTTTATTAAAATTATACTCTTTTAATGCCTCTACAGCACTGCTTCCTACAACTGCTTCAGTTGAGCCTTTAAGCTTACCACCTATAAGAATTACCCTAAAGCCTGCTATAGCAAGACTCCTTGCATGTGTAACTGCATTAGTCACATATGTTGCTCTTTTTTCCTTTATATAATCTATCATACAGCCTGTAGTTGTTCCTGCATCAATATAAACAAAATCATCTGGCTCAATAAGCGCTGCTGCATACCTTGCTATACTCTTCTTAGTCTCCAGATTAATCTCCTTTTTCTGTGATACTGTCGGTTCTTTCCAGAAAATCCGTAGTTAACCGACACTGCACCACCAAACACCTTAACAAGTCTGCCTTCTTCATCCAGTGTATTAAGGTCTCTTCTTATTGTAGACTCTGATATCCCTAGTTCATCCTTGATTTCATTAACAGTTATGCTGCCTTTTTTTTCTAAGTAGCTGCAATATAATCTCATGTCTTTTCTCTGTCAGCATATCTTATCACTCCATTTAGAATATTAATAATATTACTTCATGCTCCTATAAAATGCCATAACCACGATATTTTATGAAAGCTGCGAAACATCTGTATCAAGGATAATCTTTCTTATTGGAAGTATTCTTCCTGGTGATACTGAAAGCTCATCAACACCCATTTTCAAAAACTCTCTTGTAAGAGATGTATCTGCGCCAAGTTCTCCGCATATTCCTGCCCATATACCAGCTTTATGTGCATTATCCACAACCATCTTTATCATCTTAAGTACTGCTGGATGATGTGAGTCAAAGAAACTGTCAAGCTTTGGATTCTGACGGTCAACAGCAAGTGTATACTGTGTAAGATCATTAGTTCCTATACTAAAGAAATCTACTTTTTCAGCCAGCTCATCACTTTGCATAACCGCTGCAGGAGTTTCTATCATAATACCAGTCTGTACATTTCCTGTATCAATCCCCTGCTGCTTAAGTTCATCCCTGACTTCTTTTTCAATCTCTTTTATTCTGTCGATTTCCCACATATTAGCAATCATAGGATACATTATGTTAATGTTACCATATGCACTGGCTCTGTACAATGCCCTTAGCTGAGTTTTAAATATCTCTGTTCTTGTCAGGCATATCCTTATCGCTCTCATGCCAAGTGCCGGATTATCTTCTTTATCCATATTAAAATAATCGCACTGTTTATCAGCACCTATATCAAGCGTTCTTATTATAACTGGTTTTCCAGCCATATTTTCAGCTACTGTCCTATATATGTTAAACTGTTCTTCTTCTGTTGGAAATGTATCTCTTTCAAGATATATAAACTCACTTCTGAACAATCCTATACCAGCAGCATCATTAGCCTTAACAGTCATAACATCCTTAACATTTCCTATATTGGCATATAATTTTATTTTTCTTCCATCAATAGTTATATCTTCCCTGCCCTTTAAAAGCTGCAGAAGTTCCTTTTGTTTCAGCTGTTCATCCTGTTTTTTTCTATAATATCCAAGTTTTTCATTATCCGGATCAACATATAAACATCCACTATTCCCATCAACTATTCCCATTTTTCCATCTATATCATTATCAGGAATAACAGGCGTTCCTATAAGTGCTGGTATACCCATAGTTCTTGCAAGAATAGCTGTATGTGAATTAACAGAACCTTTAACACTTACAAAAGACAGTATTTTGTCCTTATCAAGCTGTACTGTTTCTGATGGTGCAAGGTCCTCAGCCACAATAATAACAGGTTCGTCTGATACCATGGATGAAGCATTAAAACCGCTGAGTATATTTATAAGTCTTTCAGATATATCCTTTACATCTGCTGACCTGCCTTTCATATACTCATCTTCCATAGCTGCAAACATAGCTGCATAATTATCTCCGGTCTGTGCTACTGCATATTCTGCATTAACATGCTGGCTTTCTATGATATTTTCAACTGATTCCTTATAATCATCATCCGTAAGCATAATCTGGTGCATCTCGAATATAGCTGCATTAGCTTCTCCTACTTCTTTAACAGCTTTATCGTAAAGCTCCTGAAGCTGCATGGCTGCCTTATCCACAGCAGCATAATATCTTTTCTTTTCATGCTCTGTATCATCAATATGCACTCTTTTAACCTGCTGCTCCGACTTATTATATACCTTTATCCGTCCTATGGCGATTCCACCAAAAACGCTTTTTGCCCTTATATTCTTTCATAAAAACCTCCTTTCTGCAAGTCTGTATCAAGTATATTCACACTAATACCATCATCACATATTTTCTTCAAAGAATTCCTTCATCTTCTGTGCTGCTGCCTCTTCGTCCGCACCTTCAACACTTATAGTTACTTCCTGTCCATTCTTTACTGCTAATGACATGATAGTAAACACCTTCTTACAATCACCTGTTTTTCCATCCTTTGATATAGTTATCCTGCTCTCAAACTGCTTTGCCGCCTTCACAAGCTCACCTGCTGGTCTCATATGGATTCCCTCAGGGTCTGTTATTGTGTAATTGAATTCTTTCATACTTAGCCTCTTTCCGCTTACGCTTTTATATTTTTATTTTTAATCTTCTACTTTCTTTTTGAGTACTCCTAAAAGGAATGTCGAAACAATAGTTCCTACAGCTAATGCAATCAGATAATATAATGGATTACCAACAACCGGGAATACGAATATTCCACCATGTGGTGCCATAAGTGTACACTTAAATACCATGCTTATTGCTCCTGCTACTCCAGAACCCGCGATACATGCTGGTATAACATGCAGAGGATCTGCTGCTGCATAAGGAATAGCACCCTCTGTTATAAATGCAAGTCCCATAATAAAGTTAGTAGGTCCTGCCTGCTTTTCTTCCTTTGTGAACTTATTCTTAAAAAGGAGTGTTGCAAGTGCTATCGCACAAGGTGGAACCATACCACCTATCATAACTGCTGCCATGATATCGTAGTTACCAGAAGCTATTGCTGCTGTACCAAACACATACGCCGCCTTGTTGAATGGACCACCCATGTCTATAGCCATCATCGCAGCCAGTATAAAACCAAGTATAACTCTGCTTGAGCTTCCCATGCTTACAAGAAATGAATTAAGTCCTGTATTGATAGCTCCCATAACAGGTTCTATAACAAATGCCATGCCAAGTCCGATAACCAGAATACCTACAACTGGATATATAAGAACTGGCGCTATCTTTTCAAGTGCTTCTGGAAGCTTGTCACACAGCTTTCTTAATCCAACGATGACATAACCTGCTACAAAACCTGCTACAAGTGCACCAAGAAAACCTGACTTACCATTAGCTGCTATATAACCACCAACAAAACCAAGTGCAAGCGCTGGTCTGTCACCTATCGCCATAGCTATGAATCCTGCAAGCACTGGTAACATAAAGCCAAAGGCTGCTCCACCTATAGTCTTAAACATAGCAGCAACTGGTGTAATTGTGCCGAAATTAGCTCTTTCCGCCTCAGACAGGCTGTTCATATCAACATTAAGTCCATCTATAAGGAATGCTATCGCTATAAGGATACCACCACCAACTACGAATGGAAGCATATGTGAAACACCATTCATAAGCTGCATATATATCTGATGTCCTATACCACCTGACTTTCCCTTTTTAACCGAAGCTGTTGGTCCATCGTTTCCATCCTTACTCGCTCCCTGAACCTCATATAATGGTGCGTCACCCTTCATGGCTCTCTTTATAAGCTCTTCTGCCTTATTGATACCATCCGACACCTGACATTCTATCACTCTTTTACCTTCAAACCTTGTCATAGGCACCTTTGCATCAGCTGCTACTATAATGCAGTCTGCTGCTTCTATATCCTCCTCTGTCAGGACATTCTTTGCACCACCAGAGCCTCTTGTTTCAATCTTTACTGTACAACCAAGCTTCTTAGCTGCCTTTTCAAGTCCCTCAGCTGCCATATACGTATGTGCTATTCCTGTAGACACGAAGTAACAGCAAGTATCTTAGCCGGCTTACTGGCAGTTTCTTCAAGCCTTTCGTTTATGCTGGCACTTCTTCATCTGCTTCATCAATAACTTTAAGAAATTCCTGTGGTGTTCTGGCTGCCTTGAGTGCATTTGTGAAATCTTCATCCATAAGAAGCACAGATAACTTACTTAAAACATCTAGATGTACGTTATCTTTAGTGTTTGGTGCTGCTATAAGAAAAAGAACATCCACTGGTTCACCATCAAGTGAATCAAAATCAACTCCATCTTTTATAATCATAGCCGCAAGTCCTGGCTTTGTTACAGCATCACACTTTCCATGTGGGATTGCTATACCATCACCTACTCCTGTAGTACTTTCCTCTTCCCTTGCCATAACCTGCTTAGTATAAGCTTCTATATCTCTTATGTTTCCGCTCTTTGCCATAAGGGCTGCTGCCTGCTTTATAGTATCATTCTTATCTTTAGGCGCTGCATTAAGATCAATACTTTCAGGCTTTAAAAGTTCTGTAATCCTCATATATTTATTCCTCCAATCATCTGATTTTAATCTATACATTCATATTGCTGCATTGTTATGTGATTTACATAATCACTATCTAGTACATCGTTTCGTAAATAACTATACCACCTGTACAACTTCAATCCCGCTTACCAGACTATCTACCTCATGCATAGTTGCAAGATTATCTGAAAATGCACTTGCACTTCCAGCTGCTATTCCCATCTTAAATGCATCCTCATAATTATGTTCTTTAAGCCATCCTGTTATGAATCCTGCCACCATGGAATCCCCCGCACCAACAGAATTCTTAAGAGTACCTTTAGGAGCCTCTGCCATATACACTTTATTATCATCCGCTACAAGCACTGCTCCTTTACCACCCATAGATATAAGAACATTGACAGCTCCCATTTCCTTTAATCTTTCTGCATATGGTATAACCGACTCTTTAGTACTAAGAGTTACACCAAATATATCGCCCAGCTCATCCTGATTAGGCTTTATAAGAAAAGGCTTATACTTAAGAACATTCATAAGAAGACTACTTGTTGCATCTACAACAATCATAACCTTCCTATCATCAAGCATCCTCATGATATTCATATAAATATCATCTGGAATACAGGCTGGGATGCTTCCTGCAAGCACTAACACATCTCCTGCTTTAAGACCTTCAAGCCTGTCTAAAAGACTTTCAATATTCTTTTTGGAAATATCTGGTCCTGCACCGTTAATCTCTGTTCCATCTATAGATTTTAACTTAAGATTAATTCTGGATATTCCACTATCTGCTTTTATAAAGTCAGCATTAACGCCAGCTCTGTCAAGTCTTTTACTTATCTCATCACCTGTGAATCCGGCAATAAACCCATAAGCAGTATTCTCTAAGCCAAGATTCTTAAGTACTATAGAAACATTAATCCCCTTGCCGCCTGCTAACATCTGTTCGCTGCTTGTTCTGTTAGTCATGCCAAGCTTGAAATCATCAACTGAAACTATATAATCTAACGATGGATTAAATGTAACTGTATATATCACCTTTATCCCTCCCTTCTGTTCACGTATCTTTAAGTTATTATTATAATAACTCCATATTCGTTCATATTCAATCACCATCATTCACAAACATTCACAAATGCATTTGTGCAACTTGCATAATTTTGCATGGTTATTTATGATTTTTTATGTATAATTATACCCGTTTAAGACTTTTTTGTATACATCATATCCTCATTAATCAATCTTTTTAATCAATCTTTTTCAATCATTCTTTTTTAATTATTCTTTTTCAATCATTCTTTTTCAATTAATCCTGTCCAGATTGTTCACGACAATATGCATTCCGCACATAAAAAGAGACTGCCGCCTCAACGATTTTCAATCGTTAAAGCAACAGCCCATTTTTTATGTTCATATCGGGGCGGGTTCCAAGGTCTTTCCCCCACCTATAAGCAAGCTCACGTGGGTTTAGACCTTTGGACACTGGTATCATTATATTGTCTTAAGCCCGAAAATTCTTGTTATTTCTTTATGACCAGAATATAATCCTATGTTATGTTCTTATCAAGATTTTGTGCTCTGGTGACAAGATTTTTATACTGTTTTAACAAGTTATGCTGCTCCTTTTTGTTCTGTCAGGACATAATAGATGATATATTTAATATATTTGTTACATCTTATGTTCAAGTATACCGTTAAACTTCGCCATAAATACTGTTGTTGTTACTATCGCGGCTATGATATCACTGACCGGCTCTGCTAAGAATACTGCAAACACCTTATCTGAAAGCAGCAATGGTAACGTAAATATAAGCGGAATCAGCAGAATCAGCTTTCTTAAGCATGCCATAACAAGACTTACCTTTGCCTGTCCAAGTGCCATAAATCCCTGCTGGCAGCTGACCTGGAATCCAAGTGCAAATATTCCTGCCATATATATACGCAACGCCCACGATGTATAGCTTACCAGACTGGCATCTGATGTAAACATTCCTGCGAATATCTGTGGAAACAACATCATTACAAGCCAGCTTATACATGTAAATATTACGCATATCTTAAACTGCAGAAAAAATGCTTTCTTAACTCTATCCTTTTTATTGGCACCATAGTTATAACTTATAATAGGCTGTGCCCCCTGACATATTCCCTGTACCGGCATGACAACAAGCTGGTTGGTACTTGTAATGATAGTCATGGCACCAACTGCCATATCCCCACCAAACTTTGACAGACTTGATGTAAAGCTTATAGAAAGAATACTCTCTGTTGACAACATAACAAAGCTTGATATTCCAAGTGCAAGACATGGACCTATTATACTGCCCTTTAACCTTAAATCACTCATTTTAAGCTTTAATATTGTTTTATTACCAGTAAGAAATCTTAATATCCATATTGCACCAACCGCCTGACTTATAACAGTTGCTAGCGCTGCACCCTTCACTCCCATTTCGAATACAAATATAAATATTGGATCTAGTATTATATTAATAACCGCTCCAATCACTGTTGTAAGCATACTTATCTTTGCAAAGCCCTGCGTTGTTATAAAAAGATTCATTCCTAATACAGTAACAACAAATATACTTCCCAGTATATATATTCTTGCATATGAAACCGCATACGTAAGTGTTGCACTGCTTGCGCCAAACCATACAAGAAGTGTTGGTGCTGCCACATAGAATATGACAGTAAGTGCAACTGCGCATATCATAAGAAACGAAAAAAACAGTTTCCCATTATTTTCTGTGCAGTTTCATTATCCTTCTTTCCCATATATATAGCTGCTCTAGGAGCTCCACCTGAACCTGCTAACATTGCAAATGCATTTATTAACATAAGTATCGGAGTGAATAATCCAACACCTGTTAATGCACTCGCACCTATGCCAGGAATATGACCTATATATATTCTGTCTACTATATTGTATAAAAGATTGACTACCTGCGCTACAACTGCCGGAACAGCCAGTTTTGCAAGAAGTGAGCCTATACTTCCTTCTCCAAGATTTGTTGTATCTGACATATTAATCTCCATTCCTGCGTATCTTTTACGCACATTTTGCTTTTATATTATGATATAATGAGCGCAAAAGAAAAGAATGCGGCTGCGCAGCAGACATATTCTTTTCTTGCGCCATTAACGAACGAACAGCCATGCGAAGCAGGGCGAGATAGCGCGCAGCGTGGGTTCGTGAGTGTATGGGTTAAGAAAGAGTAAATTATGATATAATGATGTGAGTGTGTTCACATCATGTTATTAAAACATTAATCTATAAAGAAAGCGAAATCTAATGAAGCATACTAATACAGACATCAAAGCAGACAACTTAAATACCCAATTAAATACTAATACACAATCTAATCCTGATTCCTGCTCACCATATAAATCCTCATCCAAATCATCATCCAGCTATGGCAGCTTTCCTGACGGTACACCCATAAATAGCTGGTTTTATTCGAATTATACCAAAATCAAGTCAGCTTTGCAATCACCACCAGCTACTGCCAGTTCATATATTATAACTGACTATGGAATAAAAGATGATGGTAACATATATACTGAAGAATTCCAGAAGCTTATAAACTCTGTGTACGACAATGGTGGAGGTTATATTATAATACCTGACGGAACATATATGACAGGTGCTCTTTTTTTTTAAGCCAGGAGTTAATCTGTATATAGAAAAAAACGGCATATTAAAGGGAAGTCAGGATATTACAGACTATCCAGTAATAAAAACACGTATTGAAGGTGAAACCTGCCTGTATTATGCAGCACTTATTAATGTCAGCCATGCAGATGGCTTCACTATATATGGTGAAGGAACAATAGATGGCAACGGTCTGCATGCCTGGAAATGCTTCTGGCAGAGAAGAAGCTGGAATCCTGACTGTACAAACAAGGATGAACAGCGTGCCCGCCTTTTATATATCGCACATTCAGACAACGTAACTATATATGGTATTCATATGAAAGATTCACAGTTCTGGACGTGCCACATATATAAATGTACACATACCGCAATCTATGACTGTACAATATCAAGCCCACGTACTCCGGTGAAAGCCCCAAGTACCGATGCAATCGATATAGATGCATGTTCTGATGTACACATAAAGGATGTCACATTAATGTCAATGACGATGCAGTTGCACTTAAAGGTGGTAAAGGAATAAATGCCAAAGCTGATTCTGATAACGGACTAAATGAAAGAATAATAATTGAAGACTGCATATATGACTTCTGTCATGGCTGCCTTACCTGTGGTTCAGAAGCTATCCACAATCGTAATATTATTATGCGAAACATACGCATAAATAATGGTTATAATCTCCTGTGGCTTAAAATGCGGCCCGACACACCTCAGCTTTATGAACATATACTTATTAAAAATGTAACTGGAAAAGTATCAAGCTTTATAAACATTAATCCATGGACACAATTCAGCAATATTAAGAATGAAGCTTCTTTAAAAAACGGCAGCGATAAACCTCCCATCCTGCTATCATATATTAACAACATTACAATGCAGAACTGCACCTGTGAATGTGATGCATATTACAATGTTAAAGAAGACACCTCTCAATATCTTATCAATAATATACAACTGATAGATAATGCTATAACTCTTATGGATAATAAAAACCTGCAGCTTCATAACAATGCTGAATGACAAGTATGTTCTTTGCTTACAAACAATATATGTTTGCCTATTTATAACAAAAGTGCTATAACAATATAGCTGATTAATGTATCGTAAAATATTTATATGCTGTATTTCTTAAAAAATAACATATTATAATCACAAAATTACAGACATTTTTTTAGTTACAATAAATGCACAGGATATATGACAAGAGGTATATATGAATTATATAAGTAACACTATAAATAAAACTTTTAAAAACAAGTATCATAAGGATACTTTAAAAATTGCAATCAATATGGCATGGCCAGCTATAATTGAATCTTTCTTTATAGCATTTGCAGGATTAATCGACTCGCTAATGGTAAGCTCCCTTGGTTCTGCTTCTGTTGCTGCTGTCGGACTCACCACACAGCCTAAGCTTTTAGGGCTGGCTCTGTTTTTTGCACTGAACGTTTCTATATCAGCACTTGTTGCCAGAAGACGTGGCGAACAACGTAAGGATTCTGCCAATGAGATCATGATTACAGCTGTACTCTTTATCATAGTATCTGCCATTATTCTTAGTATATGCTTTGTTACTCTTGCAGGACCAATCATCAGCTTATGTGGTTCCACAGCAGAAACACATGATGGTGCCGTTGCTTATTTCAGGATAATCATGGGTGGTATGATATTTAACTGTATACAGATGGGTGTTAACGCTGCCCAGCGTGGAGCTGGTAACACCAAGATTACTATGCGTACCAATGTAACCTCCAATACAATAAACATTATACTTAATTATCTTTTCATCAATGGTCACCTTGGATTTCCTGCTCTTGGAATAGCTGGTGCAGCGATTGCATCGTCTATCTCGGAAGCAGTAGCTGTTATTTTCTTTCTAGTATATACCAGATTACAATTGATGATCAGAAATACTGTTTTGTTTCAATCATTGAACGTAAACAGGAGTATATTAAAAAAGGTTTT
>ENA-OQER01001393-OQER01001393.1-human-gut-metagenome-genome-assembly--contig:-NODE-1393-length-11679-cov-2.347732_pt1 | contig 11679 bp, 20 predicted proteins | sample MGYA00242797_ERZ504639 | MGnify/ENA primary metagenome ERZ504639 (study PRJEB26092, sample SAMD00036306) | human gut metagenome | host: Homo sapiens | study: EMG produced TPA metagenomics assembly of...
CAGCGTCCGACTGGAATAGCTTAATTTTTGCCATAAAGTCTTGTATAGGCGTTTTAAAAGTTCCTTATCCCAGTTGTCAAGCGTGCTTTCCAAAACTGCTGTATCTTTCATTAAACCGGCTCTCATACTGCGCAAATAAGCCTCTGTCTTGCTTACGTAGCTGTCATATACGCCCGCAATCTCTGTAAGGTACTTTTCCATACTCTGCTTATATGCGCTGAACTCGTCCAGCACGGCTGCGCTGTAGGTGTTGAAAAAGTCCGTAAACTGCTTTGTAAGCACGCTTGCGTCTATCTCTTCCACCGTTCCTGTTACAATGCCGCAGACTGCGCTATTAAACCGCTGGTCTGTGATGTTCTGCGTCTGTATCCTTGTTACACCCTTGCCTACGTAAATATCTGCAAGCGCAAGCTCCCATATTTCCGTAGTGCGTGTTACTGCCGTTGCTGTCGGCTTTGCAGACGGTGTGCTTTCAGCACCGCAATATACATATCTCTTTGCGGCAAATCCCAGCGAACTACTACCCTGTCCACCCTGTTAAGCGCTCCCTCTGCCGTATCCAGTGTTACGCTAAGCGTTGCAGGATTTCTAAAGGCGTAGCCGTTTATAAAGGCATAGCCTGCATTTACTCTTATTTCCATGCCGCTGTAAGCTACCACCTGTAGCCCGTCGCTCGGCTTTGGAAAAATGCCGTTTGCAATGAAAGTAGCAAAGTACCACGCCCAATCCTCGGCTTTATATACCCTGTCGTACTCTCCGTCTACTGCCACGGCATTAAACGGTAAGCTGTTTGCCATTTCTGCTACCTCACTTTCCTAATCTGGTCTACCAGTGTCGGCAGCTGTCGCCAAAAGTCGCCTCTACGGTTTCCTTGCCTTTCTGGTATGTTTCTGTTACTTCTGTAATACGTGCATCTATCTGTATGCTCACTTGGTTTCTTTGCAAGTAATGCGGTCGCCTAAATCAAAATCAGCCTTAAATTTCAAGTTTGAATTTGTATTTATGGTACTTACAAAATTTATGTTCTTTCCGTAGTTTTCCAGCTCTGCGCTGCCTCTCGTTTTCAGCATTGCAATATAGGTATTCAGCGGTATTGTTACTTCTGTTTCCCCCTGCTGGTATTTTCTGGCAATGTCCGTAGCGTCGCAAAATACCTCTACCAAATCCAGCCCCGCTGCGCCCTCGCCGTCCACTGTGGTTACTGGCTGGCTGCCGTCGTCGTCAGCTGCTCCCTGCACATAAATAAAGTTGCCGCAGTTCTCTATACTTGCTGTATATTCCTGCTCATTGACATTATCAAAATCTTTTGAAAATATGCAGGGCGTGTTACCCTCAGTATTTGTGGCTGTAAGGTCATTGCCCTTATACAGATAAAACCAAACATTCTCTCTCTTTCGTTAAGCAGAATGTCGTAGCCCAACTTTCCAGCCTGCGCCCTTGCCTTTACTTCCTGCCCCAGCTGTGCGTATACCTCGTTTGCATATTCAACCGCCACGCCGTCAATGGTTTCCTGCGCCAGAAATGTAAACAATGGAAAACGCCGCTTTGTGCCTGCCTCGCTACCGCAGTTGTTCTTTACCATAAGGTTTATAAGGTACTGGTTTGTACCTGTTGCCACAATCTGCGGATAAATGCAACGCTTATTAAGCCACCAGCTAAGCATATAGCCCTGCGCCTCTAACTGCTCTACGCCGTTCTCGTCTTTGGTAATGTGTACATAGGTTATCTGCGCTGCCCTGCGCCATACGCCGCCGTCAGCGGTCTTTACTTCCTTTTTTCCGTCGTGCTTTGTTATCAAATTGCCCTCTACCAGCAAACGGCTGTTATTGTCCGTAATCGGCGCAAGCAGGCTAAAAGTTCCTACGTCAAATATTTGTATGCCATATCAGGCTTGGCAGTTCGTCTATAGCTCCCAGCGGCTGTACTGTCTTGTCAAATACTCTAAGCTCCATACCGTCACACTCCTAAAAATTCCTTGCTGTAGAATATGGATACTTCCAGAGAATTTACGCCGCTGGCTGCATCATACCTAAACATATTGTCGCCTATGGCAAGCTGCATAAATGTACTGTCTACATCAATGTAGCGGAAATAGTCGGTTTCTACGCCGTCCCTTATCAGCTTAGCACCCTTGCTGCCGTACTTCGTGTTAATCTCTATCACGTCGCCCGTTTTCATAGTGGCGTTAATCTGTATAAATTCCTCGGTATCCACATTAAGCAGTATCGGGTTTGAAACTGTCCCCAGTGCTGTAAACCTTATCCTCATTCCCGTTGATACGTCGCCCTCGTTGTAGCAGTCCACTATTACGCTTTCCGCTCGGTATCCGTATATCATGCTCTTTGTGCTGTCCTTTTCGATAACGCAAGGGAAATGCCACGCAGCCACCCAGCTTGCTATATCCTCTTTTGTTTCTTCCTCTTCCCGCCAGAACGGGTTAAGGCACTCTATTTGTAAATCAAACTCATAAAGTACCTCTTTCTTTAGTATCTTAGCTCTCCATACGCCCTACAATCAATCACGCGCTTAAAGCCGCCGTACTCATACACCAGCGTAGCGCTAAGCTCTGGGTTAAATATCTTAAGCATACGGCGCGCAGTTCCAATGCCTGCGCCTTGTCCCGTGTGTTGATATGTCCCACTACGTCTATGTCCCTCGCCTCGATACGCTGCCCTACGTAGGTGTCGCCGTGCTGTCCCATACTGTTTGTGCTGTAAATGACGCTCGTAACGCCGGAAATGCCCTCTACGTCTTTACTTATATTGCAATGGTATACGCTGTCTACTCCCAGCTCTAACCGCTCGCCCCTTGAATTTATGTAAGTCAGTTTTTCATTTTCCATGTGTTACACCGTCCTTGCTATCATTCTGAACTGTCGAGCTGCCTCTTTCTGCTGCTTTGCATAGTCCGTGGTATTCGCATAAATATACTGATTGACAACTACGCCGCCTGCTGCACTGCCGCCACCTCTCGGCTTTGGCTTTTTGTCGTCGTTATCATACTTAAATTCATTGCCTACATTTACCTTTGCGTCTACGTCAACTCCTGCGGTACGCTGTCCTCAATCATTTTCTTAACGCCGCCAATTTCATTAGAAAAGCCAACGCCGATACCCTGCGCCAGATATACGCCGATTTCGTCACGCATCAGCTTAGACGGGCTGGCAATTCCGAATAAATCTTTAAGGAAGTCGGTAACGTCTCCTACCCAGTCGCTTATTTTGTCTTTTATCCACCTCGTAGCGCCGCTTATGCCGTTCCAGATGCCCTCTACCATGTTTTTACCGAACCCTGCAAACGTACTGCCAATATCCTTAAATACGTCTGTTATTCCAGTAATTACATTTTTCATGCCCTCTACGGCTTTGTTCTTTACTTCTGTACCCCATGTAGCCACTTTGGAAATTGCACCAGAAATGCTGTTATAAATCTTTTGCGGTATTTCCTTAACAATCGTAACAATGCCCGTTACCATGGCGTTCATTACCTCTTTGGCTTTCGTAAGCATATTGTTACCCCCATGTAGCCACTCTGGTTACTGCCCCTACTATGCTGTTCCAGATTTTCTGCGGCAGTTCCTTAACAATCGTAATAACGCCTGTTACCATGCATTCATTACCTCTTTGGCTTTCGTAAGCATATTGTTACCCCACGTAGCCACTCTGGTTACTGCGCTTACTATACTGTTCCAGATTTTCTGCGGCAGCTCCTTAACAATATCTATAACTTTCGTTACAAAATCCGTTATAACTGTGCCGCCTTTTTCCTGCATATTTGCGCCCCACTCTGCTATTTTCTCAACGCCCGCAACGATTGCCTGCGGTATCAGAGTAGGTAGCTCTTTTATTTTATTTATGATTGTCGTTACCAGCTTGCCTGCCGCCGTCAAAATCTTAGGCAGCCCCGTAATCAGTCCTGTTACAATGGCTGCTATAATTTGCGGTATGGCTGCGATTAAAAGCGGTATTGCATCTATGATGCCGTCAATCAATGCAACTATAATATCGCCCGCACTTTCGATAATAAGCGGTATGCCCTCAACCAGTGCATTTATGATAGCCGTTATGATTTCCGGCAGTGCTCAATCAGTACAGGCAGCGCTGCTACCAGTCCCTGTGCCAGCCCCGTAAGCAGCTGTAATGCTGCTGTAATCAGCAACGGTATATTTTCTATCAGCATGGTTACAATGTTCGTAACCACCGTTACGATTGTTGCAGCAATGTAGGTAACGCTTGTGAGATACCTTGCGCCAATTCCGTAATAATCTGTACACCTGCCTCTAAAAGCTGCGGTAAAATGGTAAGTAGCGTATCTATGATTGTCGGTATAATCTGCCCGATTATGCTTATCATTTCCGGCAGCATTCCAACCAGCGTATTAAGCAAGTCCTGTACGCCGCTCATTAAAGGCGGTAATAACTCCTGTATAACCTGTGGTATATACGTTGCAAGCTGCTCTACGATTTCTCCCAGTCCGCTTACCAGCCTCGGCACTGTTTCTATTACCCTCGGTGCTATATTCCCTACCACTGTTACAATACTGTCTACCAGATTGCTTGTAAGCTGTGAGAAATTCGCCTCGCTGTCTGCCATTCCAGCTACCCAGTTGTCCCACGCTGACTCATAGAACTAACCGAACCCTCTATTGTTGTACTTGCCTCTTTTGCCGTTGTCCCTGTTATGCCCATTTCCGTCTGTACGACGTGAATAGCGTCTACAACGTCTGAATATGATGAAATATCATACTTAATGCCGGATAGCTTGCTTGCATCATCAAGCAGTCGCTGCATTTCCTCTTGTGTACCGCCATATCCCAGTTTTAAGTTATCCAGCATGGTATAATTCTGCTTTGCAAAACCGTTATAGGCGTTCTGTATAAGCGATATATCAGTACCCATTTTATTTGCATTGTCTGACATATCCGTAATTGCCACGTTTGCCTTTTCTGCTGCCGCTGCCGTGTCATTATTCATACTGGCAAGCAGCGACGCTGAAAAGCTGGTAACTGTTTCCATGTACTCATTTGCAGACATTCCGGCTGTTTTATATGCGTCGTTTGCATAACCAACAACCGTTATCAGACGACGTTTTGAAAAGAGTTTCTACACCGCCTACAAGCTGTTCCTGTGCTGCGTATCCCTCTATCGCTTTTGTGGTAAGCGCTCCTATGGCTGTTGCCGCTCCCGCAACTGCTGCCGCCGTCGCCGCTGCTGCTGCTTTAAGCGCTGTACCCATTCCACTTAGCACGCTTGTAAATCCAGAAAATTTTCCCTTTGCGTCGTCTGCCTGTTCCCCGCTGTCTTTTATTTCCTTTCCCATTTCGTCAGCGGCTTTTTCTGCTTTTTCCATTTCGTCAGTCGTTTTGCCTAATTCCTGCTCTGTCTTTACAAGCGCTGCTTTCTGGTAATTTAACTGGGTTTCAAGTTTTTTACTTTCTTCGCTATTGTCTCCTGTTGCCTTGCGACATTTTTCTAAAGCCGCCTCGGTTTCTTTTACCTTTTTTGCCTGCTCGTCGTATGTTTTCTGTAGTACCGTCTGCTTTGCTTTCAGCGCATCTACGCTGCTTGCATTGTCCTTATATTCAGCCGTTACAAGTTTCATTTCAGAATTAAGCACTTTAAGGGTGCTGTTAATTTCCTTGCAGGCTGCTTTATACTCTGCCTCTCCGTCAAAACTTAACCTTGTTTTGAGTTCTGCGTCTTATCTGCCATAATTAAAAGCCCCCTAACGCTATGTCTATATCGTCCATGTTTTCTGTAGCTGCTGGTGTTCCCGCCTGTTCCTGTCGGAAAAATGTGCGGGTTATATTCCTTGTGATATTTAAACAGTGTCGTTATCTGGTATGGTGTTTTTCTCCACGCCTCACGTTCCCTGTATCTCAAAAGCACTACTGCAATATACAAAAGCCGTGCAGTATCTAATTTTCCTGCACGGCTGCCCTGTTTCCCTCTTCTGTTGTTTCTTCTCCGTCGTTTTCGTTCTCTGTGTCGCTGTTGTCTCCCGCAGTTCCTCTGTAGAACGATTTAAAAATAGCGTTCTGTACTTCCTGCAAATTTCCTGCGTGTATCAGTCTGCCTACCCTTTTCTCTTCAAGCAGCTGGGCGTTTTCGTCCTCTGCTAAAAGTGCCTCGTTAATAAGCAGCGTAAGTAACCACCTTGTATCTTTAAAAAGGTTTGGGTTATCTTTATTGAATACCTCGCTTAATTTGTCGTAGCCCCCAAACTTTTCCTGTACTTCGTCTAATGCGTTCAGTGAAAAAAGTAAACCATATTCTTTGCCGTTCAGCTCTACGGGAAAAGCCCCGCTCTTTAATGCTCCCATGATATAAAATTAAGGCGCAGCCCATGCTACGCCTCTCTCCTTTCCTGTTTTATACACTTTCCATTGCTGCTGCCTTTTCCGGCACTGCTGTAAACCACGTTTTAGCCGCTGCGCTTTCCTCTGTTCCCACAAAGTCTGCTTTCCACAAGTTATCTTCTTTCTTGTTGTAAAAGATGCCTCAATGTCCGGCGTGTTAAATTTGATACTCTCGCCCTTTGTTTCGTACTTTTCAGACGGTACTTTAAATTTTGCTTTAAGCAGCCATACGTAACGGTATTTACCACCCGTTTTCTTAGCTCTGAACCCTACAGCAACATACGGCGGCTCGTCCTCTTTTCCCGCCCATACTACGCTGTTCTTATCTACTGCCTGTCCCAGCAGCTCTGCCAGCACTTCCGGCGTAAGGTCTTTAATTCCCAGTTTAAGCGTTCCGCTTGCAAACTCCGTGACGCTCTCGCTTAATGTGTCGTCTGCATACAAGCTGCCGTCTGCTGTCTTTACGGATAAATCTGCGCTCATTGCCTCTGCCATTTTCTTAGGTGTCCCGTAGCTCTCTGCTCCGTCTGCCTCTGTGCATACGGCGTAATATAAATCTTTCAGTCCCAGTGTCATTGTTTAATCACTCCTCTTTCAAAATCTCGACTGTGATAGGCACTAACCAGTACCCCGTTTCTGTTTCGTAGCTTTCTGCGTCTATGCTGTTGATATAAACGCCTGCTGCTTTCAATACCTCTTTTGTCTTATCAAGCTGCGCCTCAAAATCGCCCTTATGGAAAAGCGTAACTCTATACATTTCCCTGCGCTCTTTCTCTTCGTCGTCTGCATTTACCGCAGGCGTACCCAGCAGCCGCAGAAACGTATAATATGCGTCTGGCTTATCCCGTCCAGTGTAAACGCCTCTCTGGGCTGGCAACCCTGCGCTTTCTAAAATCTCCTGTATACTCATTCGCCTGTTTCACTCTCCCATATACTGCGCTGTGCCTCTACTACCTTTTCGTGCGCCTTTTCGTTTGCCACTGTCATATAAGGGCGTGCAGCGTGGCTACTTGTGCCGTACTCTGCCACAAAGCCGATTGTTGCATAGCGCACCTTGCTTTTATCTCCTTTTCTGTCGTTTCCATGCTTTGCCCGTCCCTGTGGTATATCTCTACGTATTTCTCCGTATCGTCGCCCTTTACGTCCGTAGCTTTTATGGAATTGATAAAACCGCCCGTTTCATTCAGTCCCATTGCCTGTGCCTCTGCTCTCTGTGCCTCTATCAGCACATCAGCACCAGCTTTAAGCATTTTGGGGACTGCCTCAACTGTAGCCGCCTCTCTCCGGCTGAAAGCGTCTATAATATCTTCCAGCCCGACTGTGTTAAACTCTCCCATGCTTACACCTCGTTTCTGTGGCGTAAAATCTGTAAGCGTAAGCTCTATGGTGTCTGTTCCTGTATCGTAGGTCTTAAGTACAAAATAGCGCCGCCCGTTTACTTCTACTACGTCCTCGCCGCCATAATCTGCCTTATGTACTCGTACTTTGCCTCTACCAGCTTTCCTGTCTGCTGGCTCTTGAAATACTCGCTATACCCCACTGATTTTTTATTACAAAATACAGTACGGGTGCTTTCTTTCGGCTTTGTCGCAAATCCGTTTTTGTTTACCCTGTCTTTTTCGCTTACCTCGCTTATCAGCGTTATTTCGTCTATCCAGTCCATACCTTACCTCTCTTTTAGGTGTCCGTTTCGGACACATAGCCCAAATAAACGCTACCGCAATAGCAGTTACCCAGATATGCAGCATCTGTTTTATGCTCTAAGGCATCTATGCGCCCGTCCAATGTTTCCATGTTTTCGTAAACTTCTGAAAACGTATTATTTACAGCCTGCATATTGCTGCTTTCTCTGGCTTTCATTTCCTGTACCAATGCCTTTAAGCTGGTAAAGCTAAACCACCTCATGCCAGCGCCTCACTTATGCAAACAGGGCTTTTATTTCCTGCTGCGTAATTTCTGTAAGGTCTGCTGCTGTCAGTGCCGTTATTCCTTTTGTGGCTGTAAATTTGCCTGTTTTGTTATCATACGCAAGCCCTGTAATCACATTGCCTGCGCCCGTAACTGTTACGCTTAAGTCGTCCAGTTGGATAAGTCCCGCTACTGCCTCGTTGATTGCTTTTGTTACGTCTGCGGTCTTTGCGTATGTTTTCAGTGCATTTGCAATGGCTGCCGTTACTTCCGTAGTCTTTGCATAACTGCTTAAGTCTACTTTCCAGTCTCCCACCTTTTCCAGTTTACCGTTAATTACCATGTATTCGCTGTAAAGGTTTCCTGCCTCTCCACTGGCATTTTTTTACCATGTAAATTTTCTTTTCTGCGTCGTCCGCTACTGTATCAATATCTCCCGTGCTGTCTACCATTACACGGCTTAAGTGGTCTGTCCCTGCAATCGCTGTGGAAATAGCGGCGGCTACCTCTGTTGCGGTCATTCCGTCTTTAATTCCATAGCCTGCAAGTGTTGTAGCTGCATCTGCTTTCCCGTTTATAAGGCTTTTCAAATCTTCTGTAAGATTTTCTACAGCTACCTTATCAAGCCCCCCCAGCGCCCCTATGTCTCCTTTTTCTGCATAGCGTTCTTTAATTTCCGCTACCAGAAATTTAAGGGTATCGTATGTAACTCTCTTAATTGCCATTACTCTTATTTCTCCTGTCCAAACAAATTCTTAATATCCTGCTCTCCTACTTCGTCGTCCGCAGTATCTGGCGTAACGCCGCCTGTGTATTCACTGGATAGGCTTAAGTGCATTTTAAGACACTCGTAAGATTTCCAGAATTGCTCTGATTTATCAGAGTATCCAAATTCTGCCTTGCAGTATAGCGTAATGGCTCTAATAATCAGTGCGTCTGTTTCTTCCAGTTTCTTTACGCCTACGTCCTGCAAATCCATTTTGCAGGCGGCTATACAGTCGTTTATTTCCTCTGTGATTTTCTCACTGGTGCTGCTGATACGCAGCGCCGCCCGCATTTTCTCGGTTAATGTTGTGGTATCTGCTGCCATAGCCTGCACCCTCTTTCTTACTCTTCTATTACTGCTGCTACGCCTGCCTCTTCCAGAACTGCTGCACGTTCTCTGCTTACTGCGTATTCGTCCCCAGTATCCTTAATCTGGTTTAATTCCTTGTCAAGGAAACAGCGCTGTGCTTTTACTTTTACAAGCTCTGTGGCTGCCTCTTCCTCTTCGGCTTTCGCTGCTGCCTTTCTCTCTTCCTCGGCTTTCGCTGCTGCCTCTGCTGCTGCCTCTGCCGCTGCTCTTTTATCCTCTTCTGTAAGCTCGCTTTCGTCCGGTATGTCTACCTCAACCGCTGCGCAGCGTGTAGCAATTTCTTTCTTTGTTCCCTCTGCATCTACACCCAGCTGCTTTGCCAGTTCCTGCAATCTTCTTTCTTGTAGCTTTCCAGTTCTTTAGCGTCTAAATACCCTTTCATGGTCTACCTCGCTTTCTGGCAGCCAGTGTTTATACACCAGCTGCCTTGTTAATTACACTGCTTCGATTTTCTTTACAACTACAAGGCTGTTTTTGTCTACTACCTTGCCGTCTACAAGCATAATGCCCTTTGTAATCTGGTCGTCTGTGTCGTTGTCCTCATACTTCTTTACGCCCATAGAGTAGTTTGTATTAAGCACGTAGTCCTTGAAATTGAAAAGGAATGCAAAAATTGTATCTTTCGCAAGTGCTGCGCTGTAGCTTGCTACGTAATCGCAAAGTACAACTGTTCTGCCTAAAAGCGTTCTCTCCGGCTTTCCAGATGTTCCATAGTTCACTTTTGCGATAGGCTGCCCGTTCTTATCTGTCATGCCTACATACTCCATAAAGGTCTTTTTACTCATGCACCACACAGCGCCATTTTCATAAGCCATAGGTAAAGCACCCTCTGCCTTAATCAAATCACTGTAAGACGGTGCGGCGCTCTCGATTGTCTGCCCGTCGGCTGGTGTCTCTGCTAAAATTCCTTTCGGTTTTCCTGTTCCGTTTCCGTCAATGATTGCCTGATCTAACGCTTTTGTCATTGCCTCAACAATATTGTTAATAAGCAGTGTTTCAAAAGCGCTGATTGCCATTGTATCTACTTCCAGAGATACGGCTACTGCGCAGCGCAGCTTATGGTATGCAAAAGTAATCATGCCGTCTTTTGCAATATTCTTTTTCTGCTTGTCGCTGCCTGCTCCCTCATTTACCCATGTTGCAGTAGGCTTTACAGTAGATACAGGGATAGAAACGCCGCCCTTGTATGCAGTTCTGGTTACAAGGCTAAAATCATACCTGTGCTTTCCAGCTTTTCTACAATCTGGTTAAGCACTGTGGTAGGGATAACTGCGCCTACGTCTGTGCTTTTGCTTACCGCATCTGCTCTGTACTCTTTCGGCAGCGCCTCGCCTCTGCATACATATTTCATAAATGCTTTGCGGTATTCCATGCTGCCGTATTTGTCGTCGTTATCGCCCTCGCCAGCTGCTCCCTTGAAATTTCTAAGCACTCTCTGCTGTCCGCTGCCGTCTCCCTCTCCGTCGCCTACGCTTTCGCCTGCTGCAATTCTCGCAAGCAGTGCGCTACGCTTTTCTGCTGCTGCCTTAATTGCCGCTCTCTCTTCCTGTAAGCTGTTACCTCATTCTCCAGCGCTGTAATTTCTTCCTCTTTCAGCTCCGCTGCTCTTGTGGTAAGCTCGTTTTTAATTTGCTGCTAATCTTTCCTCAATTTCTTTTAATCTCATTGTTATGTTTCCTTTCTGGTCTTGGATTTTATAAGCTCGCTCTAATCTTTAGTATTGCTGCCCGCCTCTTAAGCAACTCCTGCCGCTCCTGCTCGTAACTCCTACTCGCAAAAGCACGGGCGCTTATTTCAGTATCTCCGTTTGCTGGAATGCTCACGGCTGATACATCATAAACTTTCTTGATTTTCAAAATCGTCCTTGTATGTGTTTCTCTGTCGTAGCTTTCCTCTGCTACGCTAAAAGCCCATGACATTTTATTTATCATGCCCGCCTCTATGTCTTGGTATAGCCCACGGGCTAAATCTGTCTTGCCTAAATCAGCCGCCACCTTAAGCCCTTTATAGTCCGGCTGTAAATCAGTGTATTATTTGACTGTCTGGCAAATACCCTGCCCTCATGGTCGTACTGCATGATAACGTCGCTCATGTCTGCACCGTCTAAAGCGTGTGCGTCTATTCTTTCGTAAATCTTTGTGCCGTCCTCAAATTCATACAGCAAATATGGCGTATCAAACGTAGTGGCGTAACCCTCTACGTAATACTCCGTCTGTATCAATTTCGTTGCACTCTGCGCTGTCAATGGCGCTGCCAGCGCCCTATATTCCGCTCTTTCTT
>ENA-OQER01001394-OQER01001394.1-human-gut-metagenome-genome-assembly--contig:-NODE-1394-length-11679-cov-2.067348_pt1 | contig 11679 bp, 22 predicted proteins | sample MGYA00242797_ERZ504639 | MGnify/ENA primary metagenome ERZ504639 (study PRJEB26092, sample SAMD00036306) | human gut metagenome | host: Homo sapiens | study: EMG produced TPA metagenomics assembly of...
TTTTTTTCGACAAAGAACATATATAAGCGCAACGAAAGCAAAAAGAGCAGTTGCCATTATATGTCTGCTATTTGATTGTGGAATTTTTATGAACATACAAAAAAGTGTTACAATCAGTGTTGGGATTTCTATGATTGATAAAATAATAATAGATGGTAAAAAATCTTTTTCTCCTCCCTTTTCATATCAATTCCTAACACAGCTACAATACAAAGAGGAATTATTTCTGACATTAATTCAAAACCATAATTCATATGCAATCTCCTTATTTTTCTTAATGTCCCCACCGCCTAGACCAAGAAACATTTTTTTCAAAAGAACTTTTTTCAGAAGAATCAGAATAAAAATCGCCTCTGTATCTATAATATATTTTTCCAGTTGAATGACTAACACATCTTTCACCGTCAAAATAAATGCTATCTGGTATGTTTGAAATTTCTTTTTTATCCTTATCTTCTTCTACACTGATAGTATCTAACACAAAATTATTTTTTTCACATCATTTTAGTCTGCACAATCTTTTGTAAGTTGCAACTAACATTAGTTTACTACTATTATCAAATATGTCAATGCTTCTTCAAATTTCATCAAATATTAATTAAATATTAAATAAAGTTTTATATTATTTTCTATTACAAATTTCGCATCATATATTGTATTACTTTAATCATGGAACATCTGCTGTTCCATGATAATGTTCTCCTGATTTTTCATACTTTCCGATCCACTGTGCTCTGTTTTCATAAAAAACAATGCTCCTGCAAGGAAAAGAAATACGATCGCGGATACCCCGATGTTTATACTCCCAAAAGCCTGGGAAGCCAGTCCGACCACCGTCGTTCCCATAAAGGATGCTCCTTTTCCGCAGATATCCATCAGACCAAAATACTCTCCGGAACGCTCCGGCGGAACAATTTTTGCAAAATAAGACCGGGACAGTGCCTGAATGCCCCCCTGGAACATTCCCACAAAAATTGCCAGCACCCAGAACTGCCACTGTGCCTTCATAAACACAGCAAAAACGGTAATCCCCGTATACGCAGCAATACAGGTTAAAATCAGCTTTCCGGTATCGTATTTTTCCGCAAGCCTGCCAAACAGAATGGAAAACGGAAATGCAACAAACTGTGTCACAAGCAATGCAAGAAGCAGTCCTGTGGAATCCAGCTCCAGGGCAGAACCATACGCCGTTGCCATATCTATAATCGTATAGACTCCATCAATGAAAAAGAAGAATGCTATGAGAAACAGAAAGATTTTCTTTTGTTTCCGTACACTGCGCAGCGTTTCTATGATACGTCCAACGCTTTCCCTTATGGCATGCGGTTTCCGCTCTACATAATGAACCTGGCGATACTGCTTCATTAAAGGAAGCGACATCACAAGCCACCACACCGCAACCACTGCAAACGCAATCATCATCCTGTTTCAAAAGAAAGTCCCATTTCTGATACCCAAGTACAAAAACAAGACTTACGATGAAAGGAATACAGCTTCCTGCATTTGTGGGTGGTGCATGTATAAAATGCAGGTAAAATTTATATAATTTGACCTTTTCCCAAACGTAGCATATAATAGGAAAAACCAATGGAGCATGTATGATTCTTGGGGGGATATCCATGATTACAATATTAGCGAAAATCTTTATCAAAAACCGTCCGGCAAAAGAACAACGGCAGGCATATGGCACCCTGTGCAGTATCGTTGGAATCTGCTTAAATGTCTGCCTGTTTGCCGGAAAATATTTTGCCGGAATGTTAAGCGGTTCCGTTGCCATCACAGCGGATGCGTTCAACAACCTGTCCGATGCCGGTTCCTCTTTTATTACACTTGCCGGATTTCTTTATGCCGGGAAAACTCCGGATTCGGAGCACCCGTTCGGACATGGGAGGTTTGAATATGTATCGGGATTTGTTGTAGCGATTGCTATCCTGATGATGGGATTTGAGCTTTTAAAAACTTCCTTTTCCAAAATTCTGCATCCGGAAGCCGTAGACACAAGTCTGCTTGCCATGGGAATTCTGGTATGCTCCATTCTGGTAAAAATCTACATGTACTGTTACAACCATTATATTGGGAAAAAACTCGATTCGGATGCCATGCAAGCGACCGCCATGGATTCGCTTTCCGACACCATTGCCACCTCTGTGGTTCTGGCAGCCATGATTATTATGCGCCTGACATCCATCAATGTCGATGGATTTGGCGGTCTGCTGGTAGCCATTTTCATCCTCTATGCCGGAATAAAAGCGGTCAAAGACACCATGGATCCGCTTCTCGGAAAAGCTCCGGACCAGACATTTGTCCCGGGAAATCCGTGCCATTGTCATGTCCCATCCCAAAGTACACGGTATCCATGATCTGATCGTACATGACTACGGTCCCGGCCGCCGCATGATCACCCTGCATCTGGAAGTTCCGGGGGACGAAGATGTCTTTCAGCTCCATGACATGATTGATCACATTGAACGGGAGCTGGATCAGAAACTCGGATGTGAAGCCGTCATCCACATGGATCCGATTGAAACCAATAATGCTGCAATTGCCCAGATGCAGCAGCAGGTAGAACAAAAGGTTCTTGAAATTGACCGCCGTATTACCATCCACGATTTCCGCCTGATCAACTGCGATACCCACACCGGCATTGCCTTTGACGCGGTCATCCCCTATGGTATGCGGATCCGTCCGGAAGACCTGAAGAAAAAAATTGAAAACAAGCTTCAGGAAATCGAAGGAAACTACCAGTTTATGATTCATGTGGATCAGAGTTATGTACCTGTATAAAAATAACGGTTCGCAGATTTCCGCGAACGTTATTACTGACAGCTTTATTTATTGCATGCCCTAATCCTCTGCAAAAAATGCCTGCATAGTTACATTTTCCTTTGCTACCTCCACAAGATTTACACAACTGTTTCCGATCCGGTCAATATTATGGAGCACATCATTAAACGGAATGGTAAGTTGGAATCGCACTTTCCCTTTCCCACTCTGGCAATATGGTTTTTGCGCATTTTTCACCCAGCTGCATGATGTCTTCTTTTTGCCGCATCAGTTCTTTGATATCCATATTCACATCCCCGGAAATCGCCTGAATGCAGCTTCCGAAAATCATCTGGATCTGTTCCATTGCCTTTTTCAGTTCTTTCAAAGCATCTTTGGAATACTTATGTTTTCCTTTATTCTGTTTTGCCACGGTTTCCATGATTTCCCTCGTCAGCTGCCCGATCCGGTCAATATCACAGAGAATGTACTGCATACCGGCACTTTGTGATGCCTGTTCCTCGGTCAGCACACCTCCGGAATACAGTGATGCAAATAATCATTGACCGAAGCATACAGCTTCTGCAGTATTTTCGCCTTTTCTTCTACAAGTTCTGCATTTTCTTTATCAATCTTTCCGTTTCTGTACCGCAGTTTTCCGATCATTTCATCTACAAGTTTTGCACAGTACATTACTTCTTTTGCCACCAGCTGCAATGCTGCTGCCGGCTGTGCAATCAGCTTGTTATCCAGATATTTCGGATTTTCATCTACTTCGACTTCCGTTTCCTTTCCCTTTCCATCCGGTACAAGTTTCATCACAATCTTTACCATCAGAGGAATGAGCGGAATCCAGATCAGCGTCATGACAAGGTTAAATCCGGTATGTGCATTTGCAATCTGCCGTGAAATCACATCAATTTCGTTTCCCTTCGGCGAAATGACTGAATCAGGGCTGCATACGGTTTTACAAGAAACAGGAATAAAATTGCTCCCGAAATATTAAATACACAATGGGCAAACGCCGTCCTTCTGGCATCTTTTGGCTGTCCGATAGATGCCAGCACTGCGGTAATCGTTGTACCGATATTGTCTCCCAACAGAATCGGGATGGCACCTGCCAGTCCGATGATACTGGTCACACCGTCCGGTCCTGCCTGGGCTGCAAAATTCTGTAATACGGCAATCGTTGCACTGCTGCTCTGTACAACAAGTGTCATAACGCACCCACGCATACCCCAAGAATCGGAATATGGGATACTTTTCCAATCATGTTGACAAAGAATGCACTGGATGCCAATGGTTTCATGACATCGCCCATCGTCTCAATTCCAAGGAATAACAAACCAAATGCGAAAATTGTCTGTCCGATATTTTTCACCTTTTCTTTCTTTGAAATAAAAGAAATAAGAAATCCCGCAAAAATGAACAGATAAATATAATCCGTTATTTTAAATGCAATAATCTGTGCCGTCATGGTCGTACCGATATTGGCACCGAGAATAATGGAGATCGCCTGTGGCAGCGACATCAGTCCTGCGCTGACAAAGCCGATTGTCATAACCGTTGTTGCGCTGCTGCTCTGTAACACCGCTGTCGTCAAAGCACCTGCAAGTACACCAAGAATCGGATTTTTTGTAAGCAGGGCAAGGATTTCTTCATCTTTTCCCCTGCTGCTTTCTGCAGGCACTCGCTCATCATATTCATGCCGTAAATAAAGATTGCCAGACCTCCGACCAGTCCGAAAATAATTTTCATCGTCTCGTTCACTTATGGTTCCTCCCCATTTCTTTTCATAAACTTACACTCCGTATACTTTTTTTTCTGAGATTGTAATAAGTTTATCATCGGAGTGTAAAATCAAACCATCCCAGAATGTAAACTCTGTGTAAAATTTCCGTTAATGTTGTAAAATTGCTGTAAATTTGCGTAAAGTCTGTAAAATCCATGTAAATCAGCATTTTCAGGCTCTATGACTTTAAACCCATTGTAAAAATATTTCCACAATGCTAGAATAAAATAGTTACAAAGGAAAATGTTTTGGAAAGGGAAAACACTATGCTATCATGTCCAAACTGCGGAGGAAATCTCAAATTTGACATTCCTTCCCAGCAACTCTCATGCGAGCATTGTCACACACTGTTTGATCCTTATGATTTTGACGGGAAAACAAGTGATGCCGAAGAATCAAAGACATTCGACGGAGATTACGAGGTCACGATCTTTACCTGTCCGCAGTGTGGCGGTGAAATTTTAAGTACCGACAATGCAGCTGCCGGTTTCTGCAGTTTCTGCGGAGCCTCCACGATTCTTTACAGCAGAATCAGTCACGAAAAACGGCCCAATTATATTATTCCGTTCCAGAAGACAAAGGAACAGTGTAAGGAAGCGTACGCACGCCGTATGAAACATTCCATTTTTGCGCCAAAAGAACTCCGCGATCCTTCTTATATAGATAGTTTCCGCGGAATTTACATGCCTTACTGGGCATTTTATATCTCCCAGAAAGGTTCTCTCTCGCTCGATGGAAAAAGACTTCCCGCCGCGGTGATTATATTATTACCGATCACTACGCACTTACCGGGGATCTGGATGCCTACTACAAAGGTCTTTCCTATGATGCCTCATCCTCTTTTGATGACAATATCAGTGAAGAACTGGCTCCTTATAATTTAAAAGGCATGAAAGCCTTTACCCCCGCCTATTTAAGCGGATTTTACGCGGACACTTCCGATGTGGATGCAAAAGTATATCAGGGCGATGCCGAATACACTGCATCTGCGGAAACAACCGAGCGTATTGCTTCTGACGGGACATTTGCCGGTTTTACCATGGATACCATCCGTCCTGAACAGCTCCATACAAAAACGGAAACCATCGACAGTACCATGTTTCCGGTATGGTTTCTATCCTACCGCAAAAAAGACCGTGTCGCTTATGCAACGGTCAACGGACAGACCGGACTGGTCGTTGCGGATATTCCGATTGATCCGAAGCGTTATCTGCTCGGTTCGCTACTCTTAGCAATTCCGATCTTTGCGCTTCTGGCATGGTCGGCGATCCTGCAGCCTTCATCCCTGGTAATGACCACTCTGCTTTTGTCATTGCTCGCCGCCTGTGTCTATTTCTACGAATGTGTTTCTATCCGTCAGAAAGATACCGGTGCAAATGACCGTGGCAAAATGTTCATCCAATCGAAGAAAGCTTCTGCTGCAGACAAACCGAAAACCCCTGAAGCCCAGCCGGAGCCAGCCGCAAAAACGAATCCGCTTGGCTGGATTCTTCCTCTTTGTGCTGCGGTACTTTCGTTTGGGGTATGGTTCCTGCATCCGGTATCGGATCTCTACTATTACGGAGCCGCAATTCTTTCCATGGCTGCCATCCTCGTGTCGTTCATCAGTATTATCCATGCGTATAATCTGTTGTCCACCCGCCGGCTGCCACAATTTGACAAACAGGGAGGTGATGACCGTGCGTAAAATAAAACATATCCTTACGGCATTTGTATTTTGTCTGATACTCTCCGCCAGCACCATACCGGTTTGTGCATCCGCAGTTTCCGCTTCCAATGAGGAAACCGGCTACGTTTATGTGCTGGATGACTCTGCCGATTTTCTGACAGACTCCCAGGAAAACAGTCTGCAAAAGCAGCTGTATGATCTGACCGCATACTGTAATGTGGCTTTTGTAACCACAACCGGACACAGTAAATCTTCCACCGAAGATTTGCTGCAGATTATTTCGATGATGTCTTTGGTCCGCATGCCAACGGTACGATCTTCGTCATTGACCGCTGCCTGAATGAGATTTATCTCTACAGCGATGGACAGGCGCACAAAATCATCACCAATTCCCGCGCACGTTCAATTACCGATAACACTTATACCTACGCGCGCGATAAGGATTATTATACCTGTGCATACAAGGTCTTTACCCAGATCGAAACGCTGATGCAGGGCAAACGGATTGCAGAACCGATGCGCTACCTCTGCAGTGCGCTGCTGGCCATTGTTGCTGCACTGTTTCTCAATCTCTTTTTCGCGCTGTGGAGTTCACGTTCCCACACGGCAGACCGCAGACAGGTGATGACCGGATTGTATGCACAGATGCAGATCCATAACCCACGCACACAATTCATCCGCCAGACGCGCACCTACAGTCCGGTATCTTCCGGCAGCAGCGTGGTGGCCATTCCGGCGGCGGTGGTGGTGGCGGCGGTCACTCCGGTGGTGGCGGCGGTCACAGTATATAATCCTGTAGAAAATGCGCATTTGTGGTAAAACGGTGCTTTAAAAATGCGCATTTGCAGGAGTTTCTTATATTTTAAGCAAAACTATTAATAAGGGCAGTTTTTAAACTGCCCTTATTTGAATCATATGTCATTTTTAATATACCTTCCACTTGTCAGATAAACGCTTCATTATTTTTTTGTAAGAAAACTATCAAGTTCCCCATATACTGTATTATCTGAAGATATTAAAATTTTTCCATTATCTGTATATAAGTAGTTCAAATATTCATATGGCAAGTCTATCTTGTTAAGCTTATTATGGCGACTGTCAATATTCCAGATTTCTCCTGTATCCCTAGAATATACCAAAGCATAATCTGCTTTTTTTATCTCTGCCAGGTATCGCAATATCCAAATCTATCTTATTTATTATTTTTGCAACGGTTCTCCCCGATGCTACACGAAAAAGTACTCCACTCCCACTAAATGTTCTTATAAAACCATATTTTCCAGACATCTCAAACGTCAAAATTGTAAAAAACCAAATTTGTAACCCCATTTTCATATTTAGAATAAACAATATTATCATCTACAAGACATTCTATGTTATCTATGTATTCGTTATCCATTCGAAGCGACTTCCACGTATATCCACTATCACTTTTCAAATCTGTTTCAAAAATATGATTATCTATTGTTGCAGTTTTATTACAGCCCAAACTAAAAAAACATATGGTAATGGCTATTAATAATAAGCCGACTCTTTTTTTCATTTTTAATAATCCTCCATACCCCCCCAAATGCTTCTTTTATCGTATAAATAAAAAATAAGCGAAGTAGTGCAACCGTATCAGGTGGACTTCTTTTAGAGCAGCTTCCGCAGCCCCTTCGGGTAGTGATTCTTCATCACAGAACCTGCAAGTTTGCCCCAGCCGAGACTGTATCCATCTACCGTGATCAGATACCAGCCCTTCTCCCCTTCTGCCGGAAACGTCTGCCCGGCAGATACGCGCGTGCTTCATCCACAGACAGATTCCAGCTGTGACATGCTTCCTGCGGAGAAATTGCAAGCGCCAGTGCGTGTGCCGGTTCCAGCCGGTTCTTTTTAACTGTGCCAAGATGCAGACCCGGACGCAGCACATGCAGCCGTCTGGTTGCCGGCATATGTTCCGGCATCAGATACAGCTGCTCTCCAAAAAGAAGCAGCCTCCCGGCATCATCTGCCGGTATCTTTCCAAGAAACTCCTGTAATCCTGCAAGATACGCTTTTGCTTCTCCCTTTGCCAGCGGTTTTTCTTCTCCATTCGCACAATATCCCCGGTAATTTTCCGAAACGGTTCCCTCTTTTTCCAGAACCGCAACGAAATGTCCCTCTCCGTGCAGATGATGCGGAAATAACCGGATCGTATCGCCAATCTCCGCTGCCGGATGTTTTGTCCATGCCGCTACACCGTCTGCCATTCCCGGATATTTTTTCACCGGCACAATATGAAACTGCGGATGCTGTTCCAGGAAACGGCTGATCGTTCCCTCGTTTTCCTCCGGTGCAAAGGTACAGGTAGAGTAAACCATACGTCCTCCCGGCCGGAGCATGGTGACCGCACATGCAAGAATTTCCTGCTGCCGCGCCGCACAGACCTGAACATTTTCAGGACTCCACTCCTCACATGCCTGCTCATTTTTACGAAACATTCCCTCCCCGGAACACGGGGCATCTACCATGATCCGGTCAAAATATTCCGTAAACATTCCCGCAAGTGTCTGCGGACTCTCGTTTGTCACCATCACATTTTTTACACCCATCCGTTCCATATTCTCGGAAAGAATCTTGCCCGCGCCGGATGAATCTCATTGCTGACAAGGAGCCCTTTTCCCTGCATCGCTGCCGCAATCTGTGTACTTTTGCCCCCCGGTGCCGCACATAAATCCAGAACTTTTTCGCCCGGCTGCACATCCAGATATGCAGCCGGTGCCACGGCGACTCGGCTCCTCGAAATATAGTACACGCCCGCCTCGTGATACGGATGTTTTCCCGGCTGATCTTCCTTTTCGTAATAAAACCCGTTCGCTTCCCACGGCACCGGCTGCAGATGAAAGGAAGTCTCCTCTGTAAACCGGTCTGTGTCGGTTTTTGACGGATTGATCCGCAGTGCCTGATAACGCGCATCTTCGTAACTGTTTAGAAATGCCGGGTATTCTTTCTCCAGCATTTGTTTCATTCGATCTAAAAAAAAAGTTGTGGAAGCATATCATTTCTCCTAAATTTCTCCTAAAGTTTTCCAAAAAAAACTTGGAAAAATATCCAACAAATAGTAAAATATAAATATGATAAAACGAAAGTACATGAGAACAAGACAATTAAACCGGGCATGAAGCTCGATCATCCGGTCGTTGACCGTCTGGGACGTAATCTCGTTGCCAGAGGTGCCGAACTGGATGATATATGATTGATTCCCTGTTGAAACTGGTATTATGTCTGTTTACATCCAGGAGGGGGAAGAAGAGGAAAACCCAGAACAGGTTCCTACTTCTCCGGAAGCAGAAAAAAATATCGAACGGCTCCGTACCGAAGACCGCGCAAAAGTTACTCTTTCTGCCAGTATCCGTGAACGTGTCTCTACCGGTATCCAGTTTATCTACAACAATACAACCTCCGAGGAAATGGTTGCCACCACAGAGAGCATTGCCGATGACCTGATGCGTTCCATTAAAAGCATGATGCCATCGCAATTGATATCTCCACGCTCAAAACCAGTGACGAATATACATTCAAACACAGCGTGGATGTAGCAACCATTTCCATGATCGTTGCCAAGCAGCAGGGACTCTCTCCCGAAGAAGTACGGGAAATCGGTGTCTGTGGTTTGCTGCACGACATTGGAAAAACCAAAATTCCAAATGCTATCTTAAACAAACCGGGCAAACTCAATGATGACGAATTTGCATTATGCGGCAGCACTCGACATACAGTTACAACATGATCAAGGATCATGCGGAATTTTCTCCGGCTGTCTGCTTGGTGTTTTGCAACACCATGAAAAGATCAATGGAAGCGGATACCCGATGGGTGTGTCTGCGGAGAAAATCTGCCCCTATGCCAAGATTCTGTCCGTAGCGGATATCTATGATGCCCTGGTTACCGAACGCCCCTATAAAAAAGCCTATTCCCAGAGAGATGCCGTGGAAATGATTATGTCCATGACCATGGAACTCGACATAACTGCCATGAAGAGCTTCCTTGAAAGCATGATTCTATATCCGGTAGACAGCATCGTGGAGCTAAGTAACGGTGAACAGGCGCGCGTGGTCAAAAATATTCCGCACTATATTCTCCGTCCTGTGGTTGTCGGGCTTACCAGCGGTAATGTTTACAACCTTGGAGAAGATATCAATTGTGCCAATATCATCATTCTTTAAACAACAGGGAACAGCTTTCGCTGTTCCTTTTTTATTGTGTTACCTCTTCACTTTCAAAAGGCTGTGCCGTCTCCGGCAGAAACGCATCGTAAATATCCACATGATCATAGATACAGCGCCAGCTGCTGGTGGATCCTGCAGTCACACAGATATACTCTTTCCATCCGGTGTCTGTGCCATACTTGCCGCACAGCTTCCGGACTGATTCACAAAACCTGTCTTTGCCCCGATAATTTCACTGTGTGTATCCTTATCTTCAATTCTCCGCAAAAACCAGTTGGATATTGTAATCCCATCCGGATGTGGTTTGGATTTTGATGTCGTATAGGTTCGCGTTCCAAGAACTTCCCTGCACAGATCATTGTCCATTGCGGCTTTTAAAATCATTGCCATATCATACGGCGTACTGTAATGGTCATCATTGTATATGCCGACACAGTTGGTAAAATGTGTGGTCTCCGACAATCCCATTTTTTCCAGTTCCTGATTCATCATATCCACAAATGCTTCCTGTGAACCGGCCACATAAGTTGCCAGAGAAACCGCAGAATCTGCCCCTGATGGCAAAATGGTTCCATAAAACAGATCCCTTACCGTTACCTGCTCATCCACTTCGTATCCGGTATTGCTGCAGTCATTACTATAACTGAAATCTGTGGCATCAATACTGATGGTAACCAGCTCGTCCAGCTGCTCTGGCTTAATATTTTCCGCTGCTACCAGCACGGTAAAGATTTTGGTCATAGATGCTGGAATCATACGTTTTAATGCATCTTTTCCAGCCAGAATCGTTCCGGCATCCACATCAATGAGAATTCCCTGCTTGCTGACAACGGACTTCGGAAGCGATTTTGTCTCTGCGGTCTCCGTAGCGGAATATCAAATACTTCCTCTGTTCCGTCGGTATTTCCGATGCCTGCTCCTGCTGCGTCGCTCATCATCTTTGATCTTTTGTTCTTCTTTCAGATCCTCACGAATAAATACAAGATCATCTCTCAAATATTTCATCAGCAGGTCTTCTAATTTGCTCCACATCACCGGCTTTGAAAGATACGCACAAAATCCTTCTCTTAAAAATGTCTGTTCAATTCCTTTCGTCACATCAGCAGTTAAAGCGATCACTGGAATATGAAATTGTACATCTTTCTTTAATTCCCTGATCGTATCGATCCCATCCATCTGCGGCATCATATAATCAAGTAAGATCAGATCATATATATTTTGCCTGACTTTGTGGACACATTCCTCTCGCTGGCTGCTGTATCCAC
>ENA-OQER01001395-OQER01001395.1-human-gut-metagenome-genome-assembly--contig:-NODE-1395-length-11662-cov-7.647768_pt1 | contig 11662 bp, 15 predicted proteins | sample MGYA00242797_ERZ504639 | MGnify/ENA primary metagenome ERZ504639 (study PRJEB26092, sample SAMD00036306) | human gut metagenome | host: Homo sapiens | study: EMG produced TPA metagenomics assembly of...
CCCTCGGGGTGAGCAGGGTGACGTCCATGCCAAAGCGGGGCAGCAGCTGATCAGCGACTGCGGGCAGGACAGCGGCTTGCCGTAAGAGGGCGAATAGGCCCAGGTGACGGCAACCTTCTTGCCCTTGAGGTTCTCGAGGCCACCAAACTCGTTGATGAGGTAGAGCATGTCGGCAGAGGACTGCGTGGGGTGGTCGGAATCGGACTGCAGGGAGATGAGCGTGGGACGATGATCCAGAACGCCGTCCTCGTAGGCCTGCTGAACGGACTCGGAGACCTCGGCCATGTAGCGTCTCCCTTGCCGATGTACATGTCGTCGCGGATGCCGATGACGTCGGCCATGAAGGAAATCATGGTAGCGGTCTCGCGGACGGTCTCGCCGTGAGCGATCTGGGACTTCTTCTCGTCCAGGTCCTGCAGCTCAAGGCCGAGCAGGTTGGCGGCCTTAGAGAAGGAGAACCGCGTACGGGTGGAGTTGTCGCGGAACAGAGAGACGGCCAGACCCGAGTCGAAGATCTTGGACGAGACGTTGTTCTCGCGCAGCTCGCGCAGGGCGTCGGCGACGATGTAGAGCGCCTTGAGCTCATCGGTGGTCTTGTCCCAGGTGTGCAGGAAGTCGCTGCCGTACATACCCTTAAAATCGAGGCCGTTCAGCTGCTCGACGAGCTCGGTAAACTTGGCGTCCATGTAAATGTCCTTTCTAAAGGTGAAACGATCGCAATGAGTAGATGTGCTCCGGCATGCGCGTGTGGCTAGAACATGCAGAGCGTTATGACGAGGACCCGCTACCGTTGAGGAAGCATGGGAGATAACGACCGCGGGCCCCAAGTCAATAGAAGGCGCCGGGGGCATAAACTGTCCCCGGCTCAACAAGATCGAGGAATGGGACTAGTCGATCTTGTTGTTGGTCAGACCGGCGCGGAACACGGTGGCATCGCCATCGGCCTGACTCGGATCGTAGAGGTTCAGGGCAGCCACATACATGGCGGCAGCGGTGACCAGGTCGTCCTTGTAGGTGACCTCGTTGGGAGCGTGAGCCTGAGACTCGGCACCCGGGCCAAAGCCCACGCAGGGGATGCCGTAGCGGCCCTGGATGGAAACGCAGTTCGTGGAGAAGGTCCACTTGTCGCACAGCGGGCGACCGGTGCGCTTGTCCATGCTGGGCTCGCAGCCGATGCGCTCGTCACCGAACATGGCCTTGTGGGCGTCGACGAGGGCCTTGACGTGCGGAGCGGTCTCCTTGTTGATCCACGTGGGGAAGTAAGCCTCGGTCTCGTAGACCTCGCCGGTCCAGGACGGACGGTCGTACATGTACATGGAGACCTTCACGTCGTCGCCGTACTTCTTGGCGGCCGGCAGGTTGCGGATCTCGTCCAGGCAGGACTCCCAGGTCTCGCCGGCGGTCATGCGACGGTCGATGGAGATGGCGCAGGAATCGGCCACGGCGCAGCGACTGGGGCTGGTGTAGAAGATCTGGCTGACGGTGCAGGTGCCGCGGCCCAGGAAGCGGGCATCCTCGTAGTGCTCGGGGTTGTATTTGGGGTCGAGCATCTTGACGAGGCCCTTGATGTCGGTCGACTCGTCGCAGCCGTTGTTGTTGAGGGCGCGGACGTCGGCGATGATGTCGGCCATCTTGTAGATGGCGTTGTCGCCGCGGTCGGGAGCAGAGCCGTGGCAGGAGGTGCCGTGAACGTCGACGCGGATCTCCATGCGGCCGCGGTGACCGCGATAGATGCCGCCGTCGGTGGGCTCGGTGGAAATGACGAACTCGGGCTTAATGCCGTCCTTGTTGTAGATGTACTGCCAGCACATGCCGTCGCAGTCCTCTTCCTGGACGGTGCCGACGACCATGATCTTGTAACCCTCGGGGATGAGGCCCATGTCCTTCATCATCTTGGCAGCGTAGGTAGCGGAAGCCATGCCGCCCTCCTGGTCAGAGCCGCCGCGGCCGTAGATGATCTCGTCGGTCTCGTAGCCTCATAGGGATCGGCGTCCCAGTTCTCAATGTTGCCGATGCCGACGGTGTCGATGTGGGAGTCGATGGCGATAATCTTGTCGCCCTCGCCCATAAAGCCCATGACGTTGCCCAGGCCGTCGACCTTGACCTCGTCATAGCCAAGGCTCTCCATCTCGGCCTTGATGCAGGCAACAACCTCACCCTCCTCGCAGGACTCAGAGGGATGGCTAATCATTGCGCGAAGAAAACGCGTCATATCAGCACGGTGGGACTCAGCAGCAGCCTTGATAGCGTCGAAATCGAGTTCTTTAGCCATTGTTCATAACCTTTCAAACGAAGGAATCTACCTGTGAGGTGGCGGAGCGATACCTATTTACTCCGCCCCAACGATTAGCAAGTGGGATATTCGCCTTCCCAAACAATGCGGCGATACTGGTCGGGATCGGTGTCGCCTCGGTGGAGAAGCAGAGCACGGAGCTCGTCTTGTCCAGGCCGATGAGCTCCTTGAGCTCGGCGTACTCGGGATCGAGCATGAGGGTCTCGACCAGGCCGGTGGTCACAGCGCCGGACTCGCCGGAGATGACGCGCGGGTCGCCCTTCTCGGGGGCGCCTAGGGTGCGCATGCCGCGAGCGGTGACCCAGTCGGGGCAGGACACGAAGGCGGGTAGCGTGGTTGCGCAGGATATCCCAGCCCAGGATATTGGGCTCGCCACAGCACAGGCCGGCCATGATGGAGGGCATGTCGCCGTCCACGATGCGCGGGTCGCCGTCGCCGGCGGCAGCGCCCTTGTACAGGCAGGCGGCCGGAGCGCACTCGACCACGACGAAGGTGGGCGGGTTATCGGGATACAGGTTGGTGAAGTAGCCCACCACGGCGCCGGCGAGCGAACCCACGCCAGCCTGGACAAACACGTGCGTCGGGCGGTTGATGGCCATCTCGCGCAGCTGCTCGGCAGCCTCGGAAGCATGGTGCCGTAACCCTCCATGATCCAGGACGGGATCTTCTCGTAGCCCTCCCAGGCGGTGTCCTGAACGATGACGCCGCGCTCGCAGGCGTCGGCCTCGGCGGCGGCCATGCGCACGCACTCGTCGTAGTTGACCTCTTCGATGGTCACCGTGGCGCCCTCGGCGGCGATGTTATCGAAGCGGGGCTTGGTGGAACCCTTGGGCATGTGCACGACGGCCTTCTGGCCGAGCCTGTTGGCAGCCCATGCCACGCCGCGGCCATGGTTGCCGTCGGTGGCGGTAAAGAAGGTGGCCTGGCCAAAGTCCTTGGCAAGCTGATCGGAGGTCAGGTAATCGAAGGTGCACTCGGCAACGTCCTTGCCGGTCTCGTCGGCAATGTAGTTGGCCATGGCAAACGAGCCGCCCAGGACCTTAAAGGCGTTGAGGCCAAAGCGATAGCTCTCGTCCTTAACGCACAGGTTGGACAGGCCCAGGCGCGCGGCCTGGCCGTCCAGGCGGGCAAGCGGAGTGACGGTGTACTGGGGGAACGACTGGTGGAAGGCACGGGCCTTCTTCACGTGGTCGAGGCTCATGATTCCCAAGTGCTTGTCATCGCTCTTGGGCATCGTGTTGCCCGCCCACTGGATCTTATCGGCCATACGGTGAACTCCTTAAGTCCTCTCTTGCCGGCCCCCGCATACGCGTTTCAGCCCATTCCCATTCATGCGACTGAACTTTTATGTGGATGCCAAACAAAAAGTTTGTTAGCACTGTTCTATCACACTTTTTGATTGGCAAACCTAACAAATTGTTTGTTGCCGTAATCGGTACCTTTTCGCCGACGAACGGTTACATAACGCAGCAACGCTTTCGTTATTTGCGAACAGGTGTGGTTTATGGCAAAGTATGCCCAAACTAATTTTTAGGAAGGCACCCATGACCCCGTCACAGATTGAGTTTTACAAGCGCCTCGCACACGGTCTGGCGCTCCAGTTTGGCCCCAACTGCGAAGTCGTCGTCCACGATCTGGAGACCGAGGACGTGGACCACTCCATCGTAGTGATCGAAAACGGCCACGTCAGCGGGCGCAAACTGGGTGACGGTCCCAGCCATATTGTGCTTGAGTCCATGCACGATGGCACCACCGACGTGCACGACCGCGAGCCATACCTCACCAAAACCGCCGATGGCAAGCTGCTCAAGTCCTCGACCATCTTTATCCGCAACGACGAAGGCAAGCCCGTCGGCATTTTGGGCATCAACTTTGACATTACGCTTATGAAGGCTTTTGAGCGCTCGCTCGACGCTTTCACCGGCACCGGCGGCACGGGCTATACCGAGCCCGAGCCCATCACCAAAAACATCGGCGACCTGCTCGAAGACCTACTGCGCGAGTGCGAACAGTTTGTGGGCAAGCCCGCGGCGCTCATGACCAAAGACGAGCGCATTCGTGCCATTGGCTACCTCGACCGTCGCGGTGCCTTCCTCATTTCCAAGTCGAGCGAGCGCGCCTGCGAGTTCTTTGGCATCTCCAAGTACAGCTTCTATAGCTACCTCAATGAGGCCAAGGCGGCGACCGGCGACAAGTAGGCACTCGCTTGGATTGCCCCTCCCCTTTTGGGCGCGAGTTCTGGAAAGCACGAATCCAAGACCGAGCCGCTTGGGAAGTTCCATATAATCGATGTCATTAGTATTTCGAAAGGATGGAACAGAATGGCGTTGAGCAAGGCATCATGCACCGGTCGCGGATTGATTCCGGCAATTGGTGGACATGTGCACCGCATGTTCGATGAGGGTGAAGACGACCTGTTTTCGCTGAGCCTTGACGATGTGATGGATGATCGCCCGTGGACCGCCGACGAACTCATGGGCGGCGGCGGGCTCGCCCGTCAAGCCCATCCCGCACTTGCGCCTAAGACCGCATCTGCGCCGACTCCTGCCGCAGCCGGCTGTTTCGACGCCCGCGCCTACACCCGCACCCACTTCGCGCCCACGCCCGCTCCCCGCCCCGCAAGCGACCCGTCCGAGACGGCGGCATTTCTCGCAGCAGCGACGCAGGGCAAATCGGCCGACAGCACCGTTATGTACAGCGCCCAGCAGTTGCCTGTTCCTGCGGCACGCAAGCCTCCGGTCGCAAGGCTCGATGAGCGTTGCCCGTCAGGTTGCCTACGATTCCTGGGCCGCAGCCGATCTGGATGAGACCTCTACCGGCATGCCGGCGCTCGACGTTCCAGTTAACCCGCTTTTTGCCGCCAACACGAGCGCCGCAGACTATGAGGGCGGTACGGCGTATTCCGATTATTCCGATGGCTATGCTGGCAACGGTCGCATCGAGACAGAGGATTATGGCACCGCATCGAGCGATTATCCCAACGATCCGTACGCTGCCACGCCTGCACCGGAATATGACCCGGAGGCCGCGTCCGCGCCGGCGTATACCAAAAGCACGGGCGAAGAGCGCTTCGCCGATTATTACGCCGAGGAAAAGGCGCTGCGTTTCTCGGAATTTCCGCAGCTGTCAAGGTTGCCTTTATCGCCATTATCATTGCCCTGCTCGGCGTCATTGCGTTTGAGGGATTCCAGCTGTTCCGCGGCCCCACCCAAGCGGAGTCGGAGACCCAGCAAAAAGAGGACGATAACCAGTACCTGGACATCAACACCCTCAAGGGCGACCCCAACGACGGAGACGACGAGTAGCGAGAGCTGAAGGCGGCCGCTGGATCCCGCATCCAGCACCGGCTTCTAAGTGCTGTTTTGTCATCCAGCTACACTTTTCCGAAGTTTTAAGGTGCCTATTTCGACACTTTTCCGGATTTTATACTCTGTCCCTCCAGATGCGCTTTACGGTGCAGGCATTGGAAGAAGGGCCATGTGCCGCTGGCGGCCCACATGTTCTGCAGATCAAGCTGCTCGGAGACGATTCGCGCGAGCCATCTAGCTGGAAGCTCTTCGCCGACGGCGCGTGCGTTGCGGACGGATCCGGCGCCTTTGCCCGCGAGTGCTTCTGCGAGGGCGCCGAGGTGTTTTTGGACCTGTGCCGAGATGCCGTCGAGCTGCCGAGCTGCGTCAATGGAGCCAGAGGGAATACGAGCTGCTGAGCGCCGCGCGTGGGGTTGCTATGGCGTAAGCGAGAGATCTCAGCAGTGTTACTAACGAGCAGAATCGATTTTTGCAATCAAATCGTTCGCCCATGCCACGGCATCATCGACAGTCGGCAAAACGTTAAGTCCTTCCGCCTGGGAGAAATACAGTGAGTCCCAGCCCACTCCCCTCGAGATCATTGGAGGCCACTCCTGCTCCGCACGATACGTAAAGAGTCTGATACAAACCTCTCGAGTTTTTAGGTAATCAATTTCCCCGTTGGAAATTGCAATCTGGAGATCTATCAGATCATGGGCGCGCTCGCTGCCGGGGCTGCTCGCAGCATGAAGTTTCTGGGCAATCTAATGCTCGAGCCTCATGCACGGAACCGGCCCCGGTTCGGGAAACCCGAGACCTTTCAATATTGCCGCAGCTTCAGGCGAGGAAACCATATCGGGATCGTCGGCGTCGCCGATTTCGTTATGACCGACCTCAAGCGGCAGCGTCATCCACGATTTACCATTGTAGGCAATCTTGATTTCGAACGGACGCATGACGTAAGCAGTTGGAATTCCCTTCGGAGATGCGGGCTCCCTCGGAACAATGGCACCCGAGAATCCGTTCCAGCCTATAGTGAGCGGATCTTCAAGCTTCGTCATGTAATCGTTCAGTGAGGATGCCCTAGCGGTATCGAGGTCGCGCGAGAACCGCGTGACATCCTTCCCAAAGCGAATCTTCAGGGCATTTCCACCCTTTGCGGCTCCATCGGGTAGCATCTGCCCAACAACAACGGCCGCAATGAGCCTTTTAACACGGCCCGGTTCTTCGCCCAAATCAGTGCAGAGTCGGTCTATCGCTATGTCAAGGTTATGTCTGCTGGTTGGCTTCTTGACTTCCTTCACGACAGCTCCTTCATCAGTCTCTCATGCTCATTGGAGGTAATAAGGCCCTCGGCTTGAGCGTGCTTGGTTGCCTCGATGAGGCGTTCGGTCATAACGGACCCCTTACAAGCCTCAATCGCATCAGCAACGCATTGAGAAGGGATTCCTTCATAGAACGTCGTTTTCGCATTCTCTGGAGCGGGCACTGTTTTTACCCAAGCTGGCAGTTTGCGGCGAATACGCTTTGGTGTTGCCACGGTCACGGCACGAGGATCAACAAGTGCAAGTGCATGCATAGAAAGCACTGATTCGCCCCACAGGAAACCCTCGTCACCAACAAGAGCCACTGCCTCCGCAAAGACGTCACGGGGCGTCGGAACCCATTGGGTGAGCTTGTACACTCCATGTCCTCGGCGCATCAATTTCCCAGTGGCACACCATCGGCTCAGTTCTCCGGTGGTTACGCCAATCTCGCGTGCCTGCGCAGCAGTCACGATGCCGTAGCCATCTGCCGCCAGTTCGAATATTTCATCAAAGTGTTTCATGTCAAAAGACTAACACTTTTGTATGTCTTTTGACATAGACATGGTCTTAATCAAGCATTAGAGATCTATTTAAATTCGTATAGCATTGCAATCGCCCTCTCTGAATTCGAAGCCCGCGCCGACAGCATGCGGAACTAAAAAGTACCGGCAAGAACGATATCGAATGAAATCGCTCCCGCTGGCATATATCTTACCATATAAACGAACACGTGTTCGTTCTCATCAATTATCGATTTATCACACGCCCGCTTTAGCCGCTGCCCGCGCGAATCGTCTAGCCGATAGCTCTTCGCCGACAGCGCGTGCATCGCAAGCGGCTCGGGTACCTTTGACCGCGAGTGCTTCTGCGAGGGCGCCGAGGTGTTCCTGGACCTGTGCCGCGACGCCGCGCACGCGGCCGAGCTGCACCAGTGGAGCCAAAGGGAGTACGAGCTGCTGAGTGCCGCGCGCGGGATTGCAATGGTTTGGAAACAGAGCGGTGGCGTTATCGAACTGTCGGCGCCGCCGCCTCACCAATTAGGCTGAAAGCAATCCACTCCACGTGAGCTCTGCAAGTATCTCCCAACCGCCGAACACTCACCGATCGCATCGATCGTTCCCCAATCAGCCGGCAACTGAATCAGCGGCACAGGGTGTAAGGTAAAATGTGTAAACGGATTCAATCATTGCCAAGGAGCGAGTCGATGGGATCATTTTTCAACAAAGCACTCCAGTTCCTGAGCAAGAACTGGAAGAGAATCGTCACATCACTTGGCACCCTTGCTGCGGGCCTCTTCCTCGGAAAAAGCTAGAGAAGCACGAAGCAGAGAAAGAGTTTTCGAAGCTCCAAAAAGTAATCAGGAAGCAAGAAGCCAAACTCATAGCGCTTGAGTCAATACAGAAGAAAAGTTTCAGCGATCAAAGAAAGATACGAGAACTCAAAACAAAAATTAGAAAGCTCGAGACGCAGAAGGATTCGCTTTCAAAACCGCCAAGGAACTAGGTTGAGAGATCTCCAATGTTTAGGAAAAAGAAGGACCCGCTTAGGGAAGTCGATGCGATCCTCCTAGATCATGAGAATCGCATCGCCGCACTCGTAGCAAATGCTGCGCTTCTCGAAGAGACAAATGTGGAAGATAGCCTCACTCCCGAGGATGAAACTGGGGTCGAGGAATGCGCACCGTCACCCATTGTCGTTCCAACCTGGAATGAGATGGTGGCACGAGCGAGCAAATTCGCTTCGGAAGAGGATAGCCTCGACAGCCTCCTGACACAGTCAGACTGTGATGAAATAGACAGCAAACTCGCCGCTCTGAATGAGGAATTCGCCGCACAGCATCGCCTTGACAAGTTTGACATCGGCATTGCAGTGATGTCGGGAATTCTAGCTGCCGCAGTGGACATGTTCCTAGTCGGCGTTCCCGCTAGAACTCACGAACAAGGCTTACGAGCACAACCCCTTGAGAACTACGTCCGCGACCAGTTTAAGAAATGGCTTCCCGAAGACGAAATGAAAAAACTCGCCGCAACGCCTGCAGCAAAGGTCCCGTATGACGCACAATACAATGCCGGCTTTACCGAAACGTGGGTTGAAGGACTATACCCTACGATGCACAGGCTCTACTCGCTAGGCCATGACCCGCTGCTGGGTTTTGTAGTGGGCGTGGGAGACATCCTCAACGGAACCATTACCACCGTCGACAAGACCGGCAACGTAGTAGTTCAACAAATTGGCAGATACACAGATCGCAAGGCATCGACCGTTGCCGAAGCCTCATCAGGCAGTTCATCCATCTCAAAACCGATGTGAACACCGCATGGGTCTCCCGGCGCCCTCATGGGACTGTTCAATATTATGCAGTTTGGCGAACTTGGACGGAGAAGCAAACAGTTGCGAGATTGTCCAAGGCATGTACTACGAAGGCTACGACTTCGAACACTTCTGCGCGCAGAGCATCCCCACCATGCTCGCCGAGATCGCGGTGCGAGTCTCATACTTCTCCAAACGAATCCATGAGGGGCATAGCGTGAAGGAGTCCATCCCGTTCTCCAAGAACAGGGAGAAGCATCCCAAGCTCGCCACTATGCTGTTCCTGGCACATTCAGTTGCCGCGGGTATCGATGCCGGCAGGATATACTTCTCGAAGAATCCAATGGAGCTCAGCTACCCTGAGATGGCCACCTTTGCCGTTTACGCCATGGGACAGCTGAAGTGGTCTTTGGTGAAGAAGCCCAATCTCAGACACAAGCACATCATGCAAGCACTTGATCTCGAGCTGCAGGAACTTGCGAAATCATCCGAAGAAAGGCTTGAAAACATGAAGGGTTTTGAGTTCATCTTCGCTTAAAACTGAGAAGTTGAACCTTTCCGATTTTATTAAAGTCGGAAGCTCCCTCCGGCACATAGGCAGCATAGGCCCGACGTCGCCCGTTTGCAAACGGAGAACCGTCTCGCAGTCTAGCCATCTTCCGGCTGGACGTTTCACGTGCGAGATTGCAATGACGCAATCGGCATCAGTCGTGGCATAGGATCCGCCTGCAATAGCCGCTTGCCGACACGCTCCGTTTTAACGACATTTAGGTGGATATCGTAAAACTAATCGGCCATCTGCTTCAACAGCACTGAAAGGAGCCAGTCATAGGCTTCACACTCGCATCGCGTAAAGTTACGAGTATTTCGGAATACGTTCACAAAGAAATGAGCACCCACATTGAGTCCATCACCGTCGACAGAGGGGCACCTTTATCTTTAAAGCCTGGACCCCGATGAACGTGAATCAGATCAAACGCGCCTGTGCTCGGTTGGCCAAGGAGCAGGCCGGGGATTGCTGATTGATCGTGAAATACCTGACCGCTTTGATCTCGTCCCTCACGGCGCTCATCGGACTTTCCGAGGCGCCCAAGCAGCGATCGAAGCAAAGAAAGACGATATGAGAAAGCCATTTGGGTCGCCTCCCCCGCGGCGCAGCTTCTTTCCGCGGCTCGGGATGCCACAATGGGCTTTGAGTATCGGCCCGTGCGGTAGCCCTTACCGCACCTGCGGGGAGGAGGCTTCCCATGCCCCATGTTACCTCCATCGGCCTGGACGTCCACGCGCGATCGGTCGCCGCCGCGGCGTTCAACCCCTTCACCGGCGAGGTGGTGCACCGTGACTTCGGGACGGACGCCGCCGAGATCGCGGAGTGGGCCCTCGGGTTCGAGGAGCCCAGGGCCTGCTACGAGAGCGGCCCCACCGGCTTCCACATGCGCGCGAGCTGCGCGCGCTCGGCCTCGACTGCGCCGTGGTGTTAGCGTCAATATAATTTTCACCATTTCCACCAACGCATTTTCGCCAATCGCGCCAACGCGGATACGCCGGATTCGCCAACGCGGATGTGCGCTTTCGGCGCCTAGGCGCCCTCCTCCTTCCCGTCCTCACCGCCGATGGACACGTCCTTCAGGCGGTACGACCGGCCCGTTATCTTGATCATCGCGCAGTGGTGGCACAGCCTGTCGGCGACCGCCGAGGCCGTGACGTTGCTGCCGAACACGTCGCCCCACCTGCCGACCGGCACGTTGGTCGTGACGATCGTCGACCGCTTGAGCGCGTAGCGCCTGTTCACCAGCTGGAACAGAAGGTCGGCGCCCTCCTTCCCGATATCGAGGTAGCCCAGCTCGTCTATTATCAGCAGGCTGCAGTGCTCGTAGAACCGCATCCTGCGCGCCAGCGCCTCCTTCGCCGAGGCGTGCTTGAGGTCCTCGACCAGCCTCGAGCAGTCGGCGAAGTACACCTGCTTGCGGGCCATCACCGCCTCGTGGCCTATGGCTATCGACAGGTGGGTCTTGCCGACGCCCGGGCTGCCGACGAGCACGACGTTGTCGCCGCGGTCGACGAACTCGAGCGTGGCCAGCTGCTCGACCAGCCCGCGGGGCACGCTCGGCTGGAAACCCCAGTCGAAGTCGGCCAGCGTCTTTATGTAGGGGAAGTTGGCCATCCTCGTGCGGCGCTCGTCGTCGGCGCGCCGCTTGAGGGCTATCTGGGCGTCGGTGAGCTCGAGCATGGCGTCGACCAGGCTCTTCCTCCCGTCGGCGACGAGCCTGACGTACTCGGGCACCGACGACGCCATGCCCTCGAGCCCCAGCTCCTCGAGATTGGCCGCCAGGCGGTTGAGCGGGCTGGCCTGCACCGCGGCGCTCACAGCGAGCCCCTATCGAGTCGAGCAGCCCGAGGTTGGCGGCGGCGGCCGCCTCGATGTCGCCGGCGGCGTCGCCGAACCAGCGCTTCCCGGCCATGGC
>ENA-OQER01001396-OQER01001396.1-human-gut-metagenome-genome-assembly--contig:-NODE-1396-length-11648-cov-1.983942_pt1 | contig 11648 bp, 15 predicted proteins | sample MGYA00242797_ERZ504639 | MGnify/ENA primary metagenome ERZ504639 (study PRJEB26092, sample SAMD00036306) | human gut metagenome | host: Homo sapiens | study: EMG produced TPA metagenomics assembly of...
TATATAAAAGTGTTGACATTTCTTAGGACACGGAGGAAGATATACGGGACTTGTTTTTTATGGTGCATGTGTTTGTATGTATTATGTTGTTTCAACATGTTACAGATTTGAAAAAAGAGATATTACATACGTATTATGTTCTACAATATTGGTTAATGTGTGGGCAGTGCTTAATTACGCGGGCATGGATCCATTCTACATATACAAGGATGTTCCAGCTGCCATGAAACGGTGTACATATCTTCGCTTGGTAATATAGATATATATGGAATGTATGTTAATATGATGCTTGCACTTGCCATGTTTTCGTTTGTATATGAGGAAAGTACAGCAGGTAAGCTTTTTTATGGTATTTGTGCACTGCTAGGAATGATGGTTCATTGGCATCAGACAGCGATATGGCAGTTGCAGGCATGTTTTTTGCATTTGTGATTCTTATATATTTTGCAATATCAGATTATAACAGATTAATAAGGTATTTTTATGCTCGCTGTAGAATTGTTTATTGCAGGACGTATACTTGGGGTTATATATATATTTAATCGGTTTAATACGAGGATTATAAAAAAGTGTTGGCAGTATTATTGTTTACAAGAATGTATTTGTAGTGTTTCCAGTTGTCTGTTTCATAGCTATATTTATTATCCAGCTGCTTCACGACAAATGTGATTTGTTCGCCAATAAAAAACTGATTGATAAAATAAAAAAAATATATGTAATCATATGTGTTGTATTTGCAGCAGCTGCATGTCTGATGGTTATTATATGTACAGCTGTACAGAGAGGTCCGCTTGCTATTACTGATGACTGGGGCTCAGGACGTGGATACATATGGAAAAACTTGCTGGATGGATTTAAAAACCTTCCATTCATAAATAAAATATTCGGTGCAGGAGAGGCTTCTACAGCATGGGTTTTAAGTGATTATTCTGCTGCTGCCAACAACATATTTAACAGAGGAAGAGTAGACAATGCTCACAATATATGGATTAATATGCTTATAACACTTGGTATTGCCGGTCTTATAGTATATGTTTTACTTCTTGTAGCAGCAATCAGCAATATAAAGAGGCACCTTAAAGGTTCAAGTGAAGTCTGCCATATGCACAAATCAAGATATATGCTTGCAGGTGCAGGTTTTGCTGTTATGATATATTCAATTCAGGGAACGGCTGAAATGCTGGAGGTTATTACATTTCCAATATTTTTTCTGTCTGTTAGCAATGCTGAATTGCAGCACAAAAAATATAAACATAAAAAAACAGGAAGTTAATAAAAAAGAAACAGATATATAAATATCTGGCAGATTAGTATTTTGTAAGGAGAGTGTAAGGATATTATGGCAAAATATATTATGGCTTTAGATCAGGGGACAACAAGTTCAAGATGTATTCTTTTTGATAAGGCTGGAAACATATGCAGTATGGCACAGAAAGAGTTTGAACAGATATATCCAAGACCAGGGTGGGTTGAACATAATCCTATGGAAATATGGTCTTCACAGTACGCAGTTATATCTGAAGCTATGGCATTACTTGGTGCTAAAGCAAAGGATATAGCTGGAATTGGAATAACTAATCAGAGAGAAACAACAATCGTATGGGATAAAGAAACAGGAGAACCTGTATATAATGCTATAGTATGGCAGTGCAGAAGAACAGCAAAGGATGTAAAAGCACTTATAAGAGATGGTTATGGTGAAGTCATAAAGGCAAAGACGGGACTTGTTCCAGATGCGTACTTTAGCGCTACTAAGATAGCCTGGATTCTGAATAATGTAGAAGGTGCAAGGAAAAGAGCAGAAGAAGGAAAACTGCTTTTTGGTACGGTTGACACATGGCTTATATGGAAGCTTACAGGTGGAGCCATACATGTAACAGATTATACCAATGCCTCAAGAACAATGCTTTTTGATATACATAAGCTATGCTGGGATAAAGAGCTTATTAATAAGCTTAATATACCTGAATCAATGCTTCCTGAGGTAAAACCATCGAGTTGTATATATGGATATACAGACAGTTCAGTCATAGCAGGTAGTATACCTATAGCTGGTGCAGCTGGTGACCAGCAGGCAGCACTTTTTGGACAGTGCTGTTTTGATGCTGGTGAAGTAAAGAATACTTATGGAACAGGCTGCTTTCTTCTTATGAATACTGGAAAGGAACCGGTTATATCAGAACACGGACTTATAACAACTATTGCGGCTAGTACCAACGACTGCGTAAAGTATGCACTTGAAGGCAGTGTGTTTACAGGTGGAGCTGTTATACAGTGGCTTAGGGATGAAATGCGTATGATTAAGAATTCTTCGCAATCGGAGAATTATGCAAGAATGGTTGAGGATACTAATGGTGTATATATAGTTCCGGCATTCTCAGGATTAGGTGCACCATACTGGAATCCATATGCGAGAGGCACAATAGTAGGAGTTACAAGGGGAGCAGGCAAGGAACATTTTATTAGAGCATCATTAGAATCTATAGCTTACCAGACATATGATGTACTTAAAGCTATGGAAAGTGATACCGGACATGTTGTAAGTGAATTAAAGGTTGATGGAGGTGCAAGTGCTAACGATTTTCTTATGGAATTTCAGTCAGATATACTGGATGCATCTATCAGAAGACCAAGATGCATAGAAACAACAGCACTTGGGGCTGCTTATCTTGCGGGGTTATCAGTTGGCTTTTTTAAGAATGAAGATGAGATAAAAGATAACTGGCAGCTTGATACTACATTTGAAAGCAGCATATCACCTGCTAAAAGAGACAGCCTTCTTATGGGTTGGAGAAGAGCTGTTAAATGCGCTATTAATTATACAGAAGAATAAAAACATATTATACAGATGTATAGATGTCGTGGTCAAAAGCCCCCGACATAAATATTTATGATATTGGAGGAAACTTGATTGGATAATAATGTAGGGAAGGCAGCTAAAGTTATAGAACAGGTTAATAAAGTTATACTTGGAAAAGACAGGAAGGTCAAGGAGATTATGACAGCATTTCTTGCTGGTGGACATATACTTCTTGAGGATATACCAGGAGTTGGTAAAACAACCCTTGCAACTGCATTTTCAAAAGCTATGAAGCTGGACTGTAAAAGAGTTCAGTTCACACCTGATGTTATGCCATCAGATCTTACTGGATATTCTGTATACAGAAGTGATCTTGGACAGTTCGTATATCAGCCAGGCAGTGTATTTTGTAACCTGCTGCTTGCTGATGAGATAAACAGAACATCACCCAAAACACAGTCAGCCCTCCTTGAGGTCATGGAGGAAAGAAAGGTATCAGTTGAGGGAATAACAAGAGATGTTCCTGATCCTTTTATAGTAATAGCAACGCAGAATCCGTATGGCAATGCAGGTACGCAGAGTCTTCCAGAAGCACAGATGGACAGGTTTATGATAACGATGTCTATAGGATATCCTGATTTTGAAAGTGAGATGGATATGGCAATGTCAATTGGAAAAACAGGACGGACAGATATGGTGGAGCCGGTTATAACAGCAGAAGATGTTAAGGAAATGCAGGAAGAGATATATGAGGTATATATGAATAAAAGCATATATAAGTACATAATTGAACTTGTTACAGCAACCAGGGAATCAGAATATATAGAAAGAGGTGCAAGCCCAAGAGCAACAATTGCACTCGTAAAAATGTCAAAGGCTTGGGCATGGCTTAATGGAAGAGATTATGTTATTCCTTCTGATGTAGGTACACAGTTTGAGTATGTGATTTCACACAGAATAGTACCTGATATGTCAGCACGTATGGAAAAGTTGTCAAAATCAGACATAATAAATAATATTGTAAAGTCTGTAAAAAGGCCGGTTGTTGGAGAAAAGAGCGTAAACTGAGGATGAAAGAATATGATGTCTAAAGTATTATTAATCTTTTTTGTTGTTATTTCGTGGTATGTTGCAGGAATGGTCCATTCATTTGCATTGATGTTATATGCAGTATGCCTTACTTCTTTTATGCTTGTTATGCATTTTGTTACAAGTATATATAAAAAAAGAGTGTCATTTGCTTTTGCTTCTGATTATGCAAGTGCGGTTGAAGGCAGAGATTATCTTGTCAGGGTTAATATAAATAATAATCATGGTCTGCCAGTAAGTAAAATCAGACTTGATATTGAAGTGTCATATGGTTTTAATGGAAATAAAACAAAATATATGCTTACAAAGAAAATATATGGAAGCTGTCATAAGAAAAAAGATTCTATAAATTTACAATAAGGATGCCTTATGCAGGACCGGCATGTGTATATATTAAGCGTGTATATTTTTTATGATTATACAGGTGTGTTCAGAAGAAAGGCTGTAACTGACAGTCATATGAATATAGCTGTGCTGCCGTATATTGAGGATGGCAGTATTTATATGGAATATGCTGCATCTGCAGCTGAGGCTTCCCAGGATTTATATGTTAACAGAAGTGGAAATTCAGTTGATGATATAAGACAGATAAGAGAATATCAGACAGGCGATTCCTACAGGCATATACACTGGAATCTAAGTGCTAAAACAGGGAGCCTTCTTGTTAAAGAATTTTCGCAGGAGACAGATATAGAAGTCAATGTGTTTGCAAAGGTGTTTATAGATGATTTATATGATTATAAGAAAATGGGAGATTTTTATGACAAGCTTGCAAATGAGACAATGTGGCTTATTAACGATAAAAGTATAATTAATCTTTTGTGGTATGATTATGAATATGATACGTTTATTAAACATCGTGTGAATAACAGAAAGGATTGCGAAGATGTGCTGTATGCTCTTTTTCTGTATCACGAAAAATGCAGGGTTAATAATAAAAAAACAGGCATGAATAAAGAGCTTCCATCTGCATATAAAGAAGGAAACATAGTTGTGGTAGATACTAGTCTTAAGGTGAGTGTTAATGGCAGTATAAAAGTATAAGTTATAGCGGAATGGAGAACAGTATGAAAACAGATATCAGTATAACGGTCAAACGGACAGAAGATAGTGGCTACAGAGGAAACATGTATCTTGGTTTTGCTGCGCTTTTTTGTGGCGTTCTTTCTGTTCTTCTGTTTATAAGTGGATTTAATGCTATAGGATATACGGGGGAACTTGTGTATCTGTCTGCGTTTTTGTTATCTTTTATATTCTGTTATGTGTATTACAATAAACCACAATTGTCAGTTGTATTATGCGTAATGATTTTTATAGGTATATTTATTGCGGTAATAACTGGACTGGATGATTTGCAGCTACAGGCGTATTCAGTATTTACGGCTTTCAGTGAGGGGAGAGCGGCTGTCAGGAATATAACTAAGCTTATGTGTGTGTTTACACCATTGCTAGTTGGTGTGTTTTATCTTTTTGAGATAGTTTTTAAGGTGCATTTTGTTTTGTCATTTGTTATGGTTTCTTTTTTACTGGCTTCACCTTTTCTTAAAATATCCATATCAGTCTTTAACATTTTTTATTATGCTTGTATACCAGATTTTGTTTATCTGATGAATAATCTGGATAAAAGAAAAGAAAAACTCTGTATTCATCACATAACAGTAAACAGCAGAAAAAACATTATGGGAAAATGTACAGTCATGTGTGCTGCATTGCTTTTTGCATCATTTGTTCTATCAGCTGTTATTATGAATACAATATCTGAGCCAGTATATAATTCGGTAAGCGGAATAGAAGAGGTGGTTTATAAGGTATCAAGTATAGCCAGTAACAGAGCCTCTGATATCAGCATGAATGGAAGTATAAGTACAGGAAACAATTATCAGACTGGGGCAGAACAGATTAAACTTACAACACAAAGAAAGCCGGAAGAGGATGTATATCTTATAGGTTACAGAGGTGGAGAGTATACAGGTAATAACTGGAATAAGGCTGATGATGTACAGATATGTAATGAACTGGATAAGAAAAAGGGAAATACATATGCCAGATATAGCTCAATATATAGTACATCTGAGGTGTTTGGAAACCTGTATTATCTTGGCAATTATATTATGAAAAGTAATGGACTGGCTGTTTCAAAGGATAAAGACAGGAGACTTCAGCTTGATATAGCTTATACAAGTGATAAAAATAATATAATGCTGGAGCCATATTGCAGTAATCTGTATCTGGCACAGAAAAACTCTTATGATGAGTATAGTGTTATGTATTATGAACAAAAGGATATGGTTTCTTTATGGGATTCAGATAATATAACTGATTTAACGAAGAAATCAAGGATGGATGATTACATAAATGTGCAGTCTAATTATAAAACTGCAATGAAATCTTACTATACGCAGTATTCAGATGATATTACGCCACAGCTGGCTTCGTATGTTAAGGATAATCCCCTTTCATCACTTGAAGAAAAAACAACATTTATATTATATACACTTATGAGTAATACAAGCTACACAAGGACTCCTGGATTATGCTTGGAAATACTGATGTGGCAGATAAGTTTCTTTTTGAGTCTAAAAAAGGATATTGTGTCCATTATGCAACAGCTGCAACACTTATGTACCGTATGTACGGAATTCCTGCAAGGTATGTAACAGGGTTTAAGGTGTCTGCTGACAGTTTTAAAGAAAATGCTGATGGGCAGTGGAGTACAGCAGTTACAGATTCAGCACAGCATGCGTGGACAGAAATTTTTATAGATAATTATGGATGGGTACCGGTTGATGTTACGCCAGCAGCAGATGGAACTATGAGGGTTTCTTATCCTGGATATAATATGGAAATATTTAACCAGATAATGCAGCAGAATAACTGGACAGCTGATATGCCAAGTATAAATGATATATCAAAGGAAAAAACAGAATATGTAAGAACTTGGCAGGGTGCTGTTAAAGCAGCTATAAAGAGATTTTTAAGGCTTGTATGGAGAATAATTAAAATACTGTTGCTGTTCATAGCTGTAATTAGTGTAGCAGCTTCGCCTTTATGGTTAAGATTAAGAAGAAATATAATACTTAAAAGACAGAACAAGAAAAAAGCAGTTTCTATATATAAAAGACTGATGTGTATGCTCCATACGACAGGCTATGTGACAGAGTATGATGGCACGGAGGAGGACTTTGCTGATGTGCTTATAGCAGAATTTGCAGAGGATTATAAAGAGGATATGCAGATATAAAAAGGGCAGTAGATGTATCAGTACAATCGGAGTTTTCTTTACATAGGGCAGCATCTTCTGATACGCAATGCGTTCTTAATGTGTACAATAAGATATCAGATATTATATATAACAGGCTTAGATGGTGGGAGAAAATAGTGTTCAGATATGTATATTGTTTTTAGACTTGACTATTCTTAATATTTATACTATTCTAATGGAAGTTTGAAATATATTCATTGGAGGTAATATATATGCAATTAGCATGATACAATACAGCAGGTTTTGGTTTTGTTTGTATTAATATTTGCGGGTTTTATATGTGTGAAGGCAGGTGCGGTAAAAATAGAAGGCAAGAAGGCATTTTCTGATCTGCTTGTTTATTTTGTTGTACCATGTATGATTATTAATTCATACCTGACAGATTTTGATTCTGATATATTCAGGAATATATTGTATGCACTTGGCTGAGTGTACTTCTTATAGCTATAGGTATAGCTGTTACTTTTATATTATTCGATGCGTATTAAAGATGATAATCTTCCAGTTGTAAGATTCGGATGTATGTTTTCTAATGCGGCTTATATGGGTTTTCCGTTGATTCAGGCTTTGTTTGGCAGTGAAGGGCTTATATATGCAAGTGCATTTGTTACAGTGTTTAATATATTGTTATGGACACTTGGATATTCAGTTGTAAGCCGGACAATCAGCTGGAAGATGGTTGTAAAAAGATATTTACGACTCCGGCGACACTTGCTGTTTTGCTGGAATCATAATATTTGTTTTAAGAATTCCAATGCCATCAGTGCTTCATCAGCCATAAGTGCAGCAGGTGCAGTTAACACTCCGTTATCAATGTTTATAACAGGCATGATTATTGCAGCAAGTGATATTAAGAAAATGTTTGCAAATAAACTTGTGTATTTTTCAATAATTGTAAGGATGATAATTATTCCTGCAATATGTATTGCGGTTTTTGAGTTGTTAAATATTCATGGAATGGTTGCCAATATTGTAATCATACTTGAGGCGTGTCCTTGTGCGGCTATCACATCTGTTTTTGCTGTACAGTTTAACTATGATGATGATGTAGCAGCAGCCTCAGTTTGTTTTAACAACGCTTGTTAGTATAGTAACACTTCCTATAGTGGCGTTTGTTATAACAACTTATAACAATTAATTGTTTTTTAATATAATGCCAGTAATTGTGAGGTTATTGGCATTTATTTTTTTTGTTTTTTATGTTATTATGATGTACGTGTCAAAAAGTCACAAAGCGGTTGTGATTGGATAAATGAACATTTTAGGACGGAGAAATATATGAAAATTTTATTTGTTTCGCTTGGCTGTGATAAGAATCTGGTTGATACAGAGAATATGCTTGGAATATTAAAAAATAAAGGCTTTGAGTTTACAGATGATGAATGGGATGCAGATATAATAGCTGTCAATACCTGTTGCTTCATAGGAGATGCCAAGCAGGAAAGTATTAATACGATATTAGAGATGGCAGAGCATAAGAAGGATGCAAAGTGTAAAGTGCTTGTAGTAGCAGGCTGCCTTGCACATAGGTATCAGGATGAGATTATAAAAGAAATTCCAGAGGTTGATCATTTGTCGGCACATCTTCATATGATAAGATAGCTGATATGATTACTTCTGTCTTGAGGAAAAGGGTAATAACTAATTTTGTAGAGGATGCAGACAGAATGCCGATGGTTAAAGAGGACAGAATAGTTACAACACCAGGTTATTATGAATACTTAAAGATAGCTGAGGGCTGTGATAAGAGATGTACATATTGTATAATACCAAAGGTAAGAGGAAACTACAGAAGCTTTCCTGTTGAATATCTTGTTGGTCAGGCAGAAAAGCTTGTTGCAGGCGGAGTAAGAGAACTTATTCTTGTTGCCCAGGAGACAACTCTTTATGGAGTTGATCTGTATGGAAAGAAATCACTGCCTATGCTTCTGCATGAGTTATCTAAAATAAAAGATTTAAAATGGATAAGAATTCTTTACTGTTATCCTGAGGAGATTGATGATGAGCTTATAGAAGCTATCAAGAATGAACCAAAGGTATGCCATTATCTTGATATGCCTATACAGCATGCAAGTGATAATGTCCTGAAACGAATGGGCAGAAGAACTAATAAGAAGGAACTTATAGACATAACAGCAAGGTTAAGACGTGAGATTCCGGATATTGCTTTAAGGACAACACTCATTACAGGCTTTCCAGGTGAAACTTATGAAGAACACCAGGAGGTGATGGAGTTTATTGACGAATGTGAATTCGACAGGCTTGGAGTATTTACGTATTCAAGAGAAGAGGATACTCCGGCAGCATCAATGCCTGATCAGATAGATGAAGCGGTGAAAGAAGAATACAGAGATGAGATAATGCAGCTTCAGCAGGAAATATCAGCTGACAGGTCAGCTGATATGGTTGGAAGTATACTTGAGGTTATGATAGAAGGATACATTGCTGAGGATAATACTTATGTTGGACGTTCATATAAGGATGCACCTAATGTTGATGGACTTGTTTTTGTGGAATGTGACAGGGAACTGATGTCAGGTGATTTTGTTAATGTACTTATTACAGGCTCAACGGAGTATGATCTTATAGGAAAAATAGTTGAAGAATAAATTATTATCTGAAAGTAAAGGGAGGACGAGAAGTTGAATTTACCTAATAAATTAAACAATACTTAGAACAATTATGATTCCGGTATTTCTTATATTTCTTTATATACCAGGACTTGGTATGACAGGAGATGTTTTGGCAGCTGCAATATTCGTGTTAGCAAGTTTTACTGACTTACTAGATGGAAAAATAGCAAGAAAATATAATCTGGTAACCAATTTTGGTAAGTTTATGGACCCGCTTGCTGATAAGCTTTTAGTATGTTCAGCACTTATTGCACTCGTGGATCTTGACAGAATTCCTGCATGGGTTGTAATTATAATTATTGCAAGAGAGTTTATTATAAGTGGTTTCAGACTTATAGCATCAGACAATGGTGTTGTTATAGCTGCAAGCTACTGGGGAAAGTTTAAGACAACTTTCCAGATGATAATGATTATACTTCTTATTCTTAATATTGATTATCCATATAGCAATATTGTTAATATGGTTATCATGTATATAGCTCTTGCGCTTACAATTATTTCGCTTCTTGATTATATAATTAAGAATTATAAGGTATTTATAGATGGCTCTAATAAATAGTCATACTAATGATGTAAATAGTCTGGATGTAAAAGTCATTTCTGTTATCAGAAATGGCTTTTATCTTCATGTGGAGTTAGATATTCTGATCATAGTATCTTATGTTATTATGTTACATATTTAATGTCTGCAACACAGTAAGAATGGAGGTTTTATATTTATGAATATAGAGGAAAAGGTAGTAAAAAGCTTAACGAAAAGAATATGCTTCTTACAACAGCGGAATCATGCACCGCAGGTATGATTGCATCAGCAATTGTTAATGTAAGTGGAGCATCTAATGTGTTCCATCAAGGGTATATAACATATTGCGATGAGGCAAAAAACAGTATGCTTAATGTAAAAAAAGAAACTTTAAAGTTATATACGGCTGTAAGTCCACAGACTGCATGTGAATGGCGCTTGGCGCACTTTCTATATCGGATGCTGACATAGCGGTTTCAGTTACAGGAGTTGCTGGGCCTTCGATGGAAGATGGAAAGCCTGTAGGACTTGTATACATAGGAGTCGCATCAAAAAGAACATCTGGTTATGCAGATACGTTTGATAAGGCTTCAAGAATAACGGATGTTAAAAAATATGAAGAGGTATACCAGCATTGCAAAGATCAGGAAGTACTGTATGCCGTAGATAACAATATCGTTATTGTCCGGAAAACATGTTTGAAGGTGACAGAGGTGCAATACGCGAAAAAGCATGTAAGAGGCTCTTGATATGATTTATACATATATTAAAGCTGTAGATATATATTAAAACATGGGAAAATATATCTTTACTTTCTTATATGTATATGGTACGATGAGGATATCCAATATGTTACATAAATATTTAAAATGATATTCGAATAAATGTTCGAAAAAGCTTGACAAAATACATAGAGTATAATATTATCATAATAAGCGAACAGATGTTCAAGATGATGGAGGTATATATAATTTGGTTAATGAAGATAAGTTAAAGGCGCTGGATGCGGCTATTTCTAATATTGAAAAACAGTTTGGTAAGGGTTCGGTTATGAAGCTGGGTGATTCAACAGCGAACATGAATGTTGAATGTATACCTACAGGTTCATTAAGTCTTGATATAGCATTAGGTCTTGGCGGAGTGCCAAAGGGAAGGTAGTAGAGATATATGGACCTGAATCTTCAGGTAAGACTACTGTCGCACTTCATATGGTGGCTGAAGTTCAGAAAAGAGGCGGTATAGCTGGTTTTATTGATGCTGAACATGCTTTGGATCCTGTATATGCAAGAAATATAGGAGTAGATATTGATAATCTTTATATATCACAGCCGGATAGTGGTG
>ENA-OQER01001397-OQER01001397.1-human-gut-metagenome-genome-assembly--contig:-NODE-1397-length-11630-cov-1.809963_pt1 | contig 11630 bp, 18 predicted proteins | sample MGYA00242797_ERZ504639 | MGnify/ENA primary metagenome ERZ504639 (study PRJEB26092, sample SAMD00036306) | human gut metagenome | host: Homo sapiens | study: EMG produced TPA metagenomics assembly of...
ATCCACATTGCGGACAAATGTATATTTTCATCATAACTGTCTACCGATTATTCAAAGTGCTTTAACACTTCTGCTTTTAATTCTTCCAGCATCTGATCTGCACCATCCAGGGTATCTCCCTTAACACCGACATAAAATTTAATCTTCGGTTCTGTTCCGGATGGACGTACACAGCACCATGCATTATCGGATAACTCATAATACAGGACATTGGAAGACGGAAGTCCGGTAGCAGTCACCTCCCCGGTCTTTAAATCCTTACGGGTGTCTGCCTTATAATCGCGGACTGCAAGTACATCAAACGCTCCAAGCTTTGCCGGAGTACTCTGTCTTGCACGATCCATAATCTGCTGAATCTGTGCCGCACCATCGATACCCTTAAGTGTCATGGTTGCGATTCCTTCCCGGTAATATCCGTACTTTTCATACATATCAATCATGCCATCCCAGAGTGTTTTTCCCTGTGATTTATAGAAAGCAGCAACCTCACACAGCATACATACGGCTGCCGGAGCATCCTTATCCCTTGCATAAGTACCCGGAAGACATCCATAGCTTTCTTCAAATCCGAACACATAGTTCTTCTCTCCTGATTTTTCATATTTCAGCATCTGCTCACCAATATACTTAAATCCAGTCAGTACTTCCACCAGCTCCACATCATATGCTTTTGCGATTGCTTTTGCCATATCGGTAGAAACGATAGATTCTACCAGTACCGGATTCTCCGGCATAGAATTGTTTGCACGTTTCTGTCCAGAATATATTCTGCGATCAGCATGGCTGACATATTTCCGGTAAAGGTTACATACTCCCCGCTCTTTGTATCCTTACAGTATACTCCAAGACGATCTGCATCCGGGTCCGTTGCCAGAACCAGATCTGCATCCTTTTCCTTTGCAAGCTTAAGTGCCAGTTCCCATGCATCCGGATTCTCCGGGTTCGGATACGGTGCGGTCGGGAAATGGCCATCCGCAACTGCCTGCTGTGGCTCAATGTATACATTTTCAAATCCCAGATCACTCAGCACACGCTTAACCGGGCCAAGACCGGTTCCATGCAATGGTGTATAAACAATCTTGATATCCTTTGCCATCTTTTGATGATCTCCGGATGAATGGATAAATTTCTCAGTTCTGCAAAATAGGATTCATCCACATCGTCGCTGATGATCTGATACAGCCCTTCTGCCTGTGCTTTTTCCTTCTCCATGGTCTTTACCATGTCAAAAGAAGTTACTTTTGCTACTTCCGCCATAATACCGGTATCATGTGGCGGTGTTACCTGCGCGCCGTCTTCCCAGTATACTTTATATCCGTTATATTCTCTCGGGTTATGGCTTGCGGTAATAACAATACCTGCAATACATCCGAGTGTCCGGACAGCAAATGAAGTTCCGGAACCGGGCGCAGACTCTTGAACACATATGTTTTGATTCCGTTTGCTGCAAGACAAAGCGCCGCTGCATCGGTAAATTCATCTGCCATCAGACGGGAATCATGTGCGATTGCCACACCTTTCTCCTGTCCTCCCTGTGCCAGAATATAGTTTGCCAGTCCCTGTGTCGCCTGACGGACCGTGTAGATATTCATACGATTGGTTCCCGCACCGATCACCCCGCGCAATCCGGCGGTTCCAAACTCCAGTGTACGATAAAAACGATCCTCGATCTCCTTGTCATCACCGGCAATTGCTTCAGTTCTTCCCTTGTCTGATCATCGAAATACGGGTCATTACACCACTTGTCATATTCCTGTCTGTAATCCATTATTTTCCTATCCTCCTGATCTGCACTCCTTGCGATACATATTCTATGCTTCGCCCAAGATTTTTAAATTCTCTCCACTTGCAATTTTCTGAAACTCAATTGCTGTATGCCATTTTATCACAATCTTGGTTTTTTGAAAAAGTTTTTCACGGAAATATTAGAATTCCTTAAGAAACTCATCCAGCTCCTTTTTTGCCTGCTCATAGGACCGGAAAACAATCCCATGAATGCCACAGGTTTCTGCTCCTTTTATATTTACCGGACGATCATCAATAAATACGCTTTCTTCCGGTTCCAGCCAGTATTCATCACACAGATATTCATAAATTTCCGGATCCGGCTTCATTTTCTTTATTTTATATGAAAAAACAACGCCATCCATAAGCGGAAGAATTTCAGTTTATCCTTTGTCTGATCCAGCATGTTTTCACTATAGTTGGAAAGGATATACACATGATATCCTCTTGCCTTCAGATCGAGAATCCATTCCATGGCATACGGGAACAGTTCCACGGTATTTCCGACGGTTTTATGGATTTTCGTAATTTCGTCTGCCAGTTCGGGTGCTCCCGCAATAAATTTCTGTAAGATTCATCCGGTGTCCCAAGTCCCTGATCGGATGTATCCCACAATTTGTTTTGAAACATTGCTTCATTAATTTTTTTTCTGTTTTTCTTTACTGATTCCCAGACGCTGCATATATGCATCCGGCTCGTAGGAAACCAGAACCTTTCCCACATCAAAGATTATATTTCTTATCATGTCTTTTCTACTCCTTCATCCAGTCTTTTTACTGCCGATTTTATCATACACAAAAACGCCGCATCGTACACACTGGTATCGACACGGCGTTCATTCGTTATGTTCTAGCAATATATCTGAAATGTTGAATTCTCCTCCTTTCCAACACTGAGCATCTGCATCTGCTGATCCAGCATGCCTGCAAACGATGCCTTCTTCTGCTTCATCTGGGATTCCCCATGATTCTCACGTGGAGACTGATAGGTAATCGCAATGATGCTTCCTACGGGTACAATTGTCTGATATCTGTCCTTGATTGCTGCGGTAACGCGCCTCCCTTCCATGATTGGCGTTCTTTTTGTTTACCTACATTATTTATATCGGACATCTTTACCATTTCTTAACCATTTTTCTGAAAATTTATCCATTTTTCTTTCAAACAACATTTTCTGACAAAAAAGAGCGGAATCGCAATGACTCCGCCCTTACTGGCTGACAATTATTTTGTTGTATAATATCCACTATATACGATCTCGTAATGATCAAAATTTGGATGAGAACTTTTTGAAACATAAAATTCCGGTGTTGTTTTTGTTTCTTTCTTATCCAGATAAATTGATCCATTATTTAAGTCTATAATATTTCCACTTGCATCATAGCTGAGAATATAAACCTCTCCATATACATACTGGCTTGTTTTGTTTACTTCCTTTAATTTAAAAGTAATACGTGTATCAGATGCCTGTTCATCTGTGACGGTAACAGAGAGTTTATCTTTTCCAAGTACCTTATATTTCTGATCCGGATTTCTGTCAAATCCCGTAATTTTCACACTGGACTGCGAGATATCAACATCTGCTGCTGAAGCTACATAAATGCGCTCATATGCCGTCTTCCCACTCATAACACGGTAGACCTTTTCCTCTTTTGCCGCAAGTTCTGATCCGGAACTGTCCTTCAGCGAATACTTTACCGCAATTCGGTCAAACGTTGCCTTTGTGTTGTTTTTCAGACTGATGAGAATATAATTTCCATCCAGTTTCTGAAGCTTAAGGTCAAACTTCGGCTCCGCAACCGTTACTTTTATCTTTAAAGACTGCGTATGTCCGTAATAATCTTTCCCTTTTATAGTTACAACCGAAGTTCCTGCTTTCTTTGCAGAATGGTATACTGCTTTTTCGATTTATTGGCTTTTACTGTTGCAACTGCTTTCTTGGTGCTTGACGCACTACTTAAAGATTTCACACCGGTAAGATACCAGGTATAGGTTTCTCCCTTATAAAGTGTTAAGCTCTCATTCTTTGTGGCTGCCTCCACAGATGCCGGTGTCACCAGCGCCAGAATCATGGCAAAAGCCAGACATGCCGTAATTACCCTCTTCATTACTTTTTTCATTCTTTCAATTTCTCCTTTCAATCTTTTCATGGATTTACGCAAACGGTGCAGGCAAATGTTTTCCCGTTTACTTTCAATGTTACTTTGGCTGTGCCGGTACCCTTTGCCGTCACTTTGCCACTGGCATTTACTACCGCAACCTTCGTGTTGCTGCTGGACCAGGTAATTCCTTTGCTTTGTCCGGTCACTTTAAACGTGCCGGTCCTGCCTTTGGAAAGAACCATGGTTACCCGGTTCACCGCAAGTCCCGGGATGGTTGTTGTAGTATATGTTTTATCTGCATTCGCTGAAGTTTCCAGCGTTGATGCTGTATATTTTTTACCGGCGATCACGACAGAATTTTCCATGTGTTTTTTGCCGTTGACCACTTTTGCGGATATGCCATAGTGCTTCATAATCAACTGATAAGCTTCACAAAACCCCTTATAATTTGCCTTGCCCTGCTCGAGTGCTTTCTGTGCCAGAACCGATGTTCCATTCGGGGAAACATTCTGCTGCATCCACTGCTGGGCGGCAACTGCCTTTTCATAATCGCTCATCCCGGAGGTCACATACTGATTCCAGATAATATCAAGCACGTTTTTCTGGGAACGCGCAATCACCGTATAGGGATATGTATAAGTTTTTTTGCCAATGGTTGCCGTTATTTTTACAGTTCCGGCTTTTTTCGCCGTCAGCCTTCCATCCGCATCTACCGATACCACACTGCTATTTGAACTTTTCCAGACGGGTGCCACAGAAGCATTCAATACGACAATGGATCGGCTCTCTCCCACATACAGTTTACTATACCCTGCCTGTATTTGTAAAGATGTCTGACTGCTATAATGAATTTCGTTTGCTTTCGCATACGTTTCCGCCGCAGAACCATACGGAGTAACTATCGTAAGCCTTGCCTTGTTACATCCTGCAAATGCATCTATTCCAATCGTTTTTACGCTGGCCGGAATCTCAATTTGGTACAAATCCGTCTGATTCTGAAACGCCTGTGTTTCAATCGTGGTATATCTTGATGGAATCTTTACCGTCTGCAAATTTGTCAGAATCAGCTGGCCAAGATTCGTTCCGATGTTAGTAACTACATAGGAATTACATTTTGCAGGAAAGGTAACTGTGCTTTTTTCTCCCGTATACATATAAATGGAACAGCCTTTTTTCGTTGTTGCACCTTTTGGAATCTGATAGACAAATCCTGCCGCATCCTGCGCATATGCAGTTCCATCCATATCTTTGACAATCTCTGCAGCCTCTGCGATATATGGACTCCCCGCCAGCAGCACGGTAACTGCCAGGAACATCCCCGCGATCTGCCGGATACTCTTTTTCTTAGCTGTTTGTTCTCGGAACTTCATATCTTTTCCTCACTGTAAATTTCCACTACTGTACGATATTATCCGGAATCTCCAGATCAGCATCTGTCAGGATCTGTCCCTCAACGACTTTATTGACAAGCTGCTCTGCATATTTTACCTGCACCTCATCCGGATACATGACATAGCTTCGTTTCGTAGGCATGGAGTAGGTCGTCGATGATCCGCCTTTTCCTGTAACTGCATAAGACTTTACATTCCAGGCAGCCAGATCCGACAACTGCATTTTTACCAATGCAGAAATATCCTCTGAACTCATACTTGTCGTAAACATCCCTGACATACTATCCATAATTGCTGAATAGTTGCTAAGCACCGTTGTTCCGGAAGAAATCTTCTTAATCAGTGCCTCAATTGCCTGCATCTGATGACGTCCTCTGGAATTATCCCCATCTGCAAAAGATTTTCTCTCCCGCACGTAGGAAAGCGCCACCGTACCATTTAACTGATTGGTTCCCTGATTGATATAAAATCCACCTTCACTTGTCCGGAAGGCTTTCTCCGACTCTACGGTAATTCCTCCGACTGCATCTACTAATGTCTTAAATCCATTAAAATTAATCTGCACATAATAATCCACATGCTCATCATACAGATTTCCAAGTGTGGCCATAGAACAGTCTATTCCATACATTCCACAATGGGTCAGTTTATCTTTTGCACCTGCTGATGCTGCCGTATCCACGTAGTAATCTCTCGGTGTATTAATTAGAAGCACCTGCTTCGTGGACGGATTGACAACTGCCAGAATATTGACATCACTGCGCTGGTGGTAAGAGTAAGGGTTCTGGTATCGGAACCACTGATATAAATGACAAACGGATCTGTTGTAATGGATTTTTCTGCCGTCTGTGAATCCTCCGTCACCACCGTTTCTTCCTCATGATCATACAGGGTACGCGTTCTGGAAGAAAATGTTTCATACCCATCCTGTGCCTCTACCACGTCTACATATGCCACATTCATAAGCATAGCATCTGCATTTCCTTCGTATAATGCCTGCACCATGTCGAGAATATTATCATACACCTGCGTGTGGATCTGTGTCCCGACAGTTTCATTGATCTTTTCGATTGCCTTTTGGGTATGTTCGTAATCGTATTTTTCGGTAATCGCAAACACATAGTCTTTCGCATCCATCAGTGTCTGTGCCGGATCATCCGTCATGACATAAGCCGATACGGTATCTGTTGTTTTTACATTTCCAGTAATATCTCCCAGGGTATTTCCGGCTTTTACAAGCATATAAGAACCACCGATACATACAACCATACATGCAAGTGACAAAAGGATTCCGAATGTGCGTCGGACATAACATGCTGTCTTTTTTTTTGCCTTTTTTCCCGAAATAAAATAGACAGTATTCCATAATCAGCAAAAAAGCAGGATCAATCCAAACAACATCACATACAATTCCGGAAGCATATTCAGCCACAAAACGATTCCGACAGTTGTAAGACTCAATACCAATTGCACCACCAGAATAATTCCGGCAGTTATTTTCCATTTACTTTTCTTTTTTTCCTTTGTTGCTTCCATGTGTTATCCCCAGTTTGCAAATATAGCAACCATCACTTTTTGTTATCCTTTTACCGTTTTAAAATTTTCGTTTTTATTTGGATAATAATTTTTTTATCTTCTTCTCTATTCCCTTGCCGGGATAAATATACTGAAAGACTGCAATCAATAATCCAAATAAAATTATTGCAATTATCGCAAAAGGAATTTTGCTCACCATTTTCATTCTTGCAATTATCCAAATTATAATTAATGAAATGAATGTCTGCACTGTTAAAACCACATAAGCTGTGTTTTTCCACTTTTTTTTTATTAGCGTCTTCTTGTATTTTAATTTTTTTTCTAAGTTTTTGATTCACATTCAATCTTTCATTACAAGTTTCATAAGTTCTTCTGAACTTTCTCATTAATTTTTCATTTTGTTCTTTTAATGAAGTACCCTCAAACTTCTGGATATTTTCAAGCAAAGTTTTGTAATCATAAGGCTGAATGTTACAATTTGGTCCAAGTATAATCTTTTTTACACCAGTAAAAAGTGCCCGATATACGCTCATGAGATATTCCGGATCTTTAACGATGCCCTCTTTCATTGCTTTTTCCAATTTATTAACAATCTTTTCTGCAACAAAATCACAACGTTCTATTGCTCTCTCAGGATACCCTATTCTTTTATAAAAGCTTGATACTTCGTATTCCAGATTAAATTCACAGATGGAATATTCATCGAAAAGGAAATAATTCCAGGGTGAAGGCGGCACGAAATCACCCCATCATATTCTGACATTTTTACAAACAAGTTCTCTGGTAAATTCATATTAAACACACATTTTTCTATCGGTACATTGTAAAATCTGATAAGATAATCCAAAAAAGCTTCATCTCCAAAATTACCACTTGTTATCAATTCATAATCATAGCCCCGGGTTTTTAATATATCAATGACATCCGTCCATAATTTTGCAGATTGTTCTTTTCGTGAAATCAACATGATTATCTATAAATCCATTCGCTCTCATAACAAATATGCCAATTTTCTTTTTCGCATTTTTTTTGCCATTTGACTTTAAAATTGCCTCCTGACCAATAAAATTATCAAATACTGTTGCAGAAAACACAGCCGGATCAGATACAAGACCTATTTCAAAAGAATCATTAACTTTATATTTTTCAAGTTTGTCTATCCCGTCACGTGTAGTGATCTGTTTCACACATCCCATATTAAGTGCTATTTTTAGTCTCTGGCACCTTTTATTTTCTTCATTATATGCCTCAATTCCAATTGCCGAAAAAATAACAGGTTTGTTAAATTGCTGAGCAATTTCAAGAGTTAGTGCTGTTCTTTCATAAAATGTTTGATACAAATAATTGAATACTGGCGCTCCTCCAAAAACAATCAAATCTGCTGTGATATTGCATCCTTGGCATTTTGTAATAATAGAGGGTCTCTTGTTTTCATATATTTTTTTGTAATAATAGAAGCCGATCTACTACTAATTTGATACTCACTTTTGCTAAATCCAAGATTTCTCATTAAAGCATGTAATAATCCAATATCACTATTTTCAATAACTTGATCACCTATATTATCTGAATCTCTATTTGTTAATAGCAAAATCACATATTTATTTTTTAACTCCATATTTCACCCTCTTTTAAAATACGATATAAGTATCAAAACCATACCACCACTTTAACTTATTTCATCCAGCATATCATTCGTTTATAAGCTTCAACTAACCCAATTTCCGGTTTCCATCCGAGTTCTCGCATCTTTGAAGCATCTAGCCACATTTTTACCGGTGGTGCATATCCAAGTGATACACTATCCTCTGGTATATCAATAACCACCTGTATCTTTTCTCCTGCAATCTCTCTTGCAACGAGCTCTGCCATATTCCGAATTGTGATATGGCTATCCTCATTTGCTATATTATATGCTTCCCCAGCTTTTCCTTTCACTAAAAGGGTCATAATAGCGGCAATAGCATCTGCTGTATATACATAATTACCTTCGGACTCTCCAGTCGTATGCAGTACAATATTTTCACCTCGCATCACGCTTCTTGCAAATTGTGCAAACACACGATTTTCTGTTGGAAGAATTCCCGCACCAAAAGTCTGTGCCAGTCTCGCGCTGATTACATTTACTCCATACTGCGCCGCATATGCAGTACACAGACATTCACACATACGTTTTCCTTCCGGATAACAGCTTCGAACATTCTCAATATCAACATAACCTAAGTCCTTTTCAGCAGTTTTTCCACCTACTGTCGGCTGTCCATAAATTTCCATTGATGAAATATAAATAAATGCTTTCGCCTTCTTTTCCACTGCAAGTTGAAGCATTTTTTCTGTTCCATCAATTGACGTACAAATGGTACCTACCGGATCAGACACCATTACTTTCGATGCTGTCACTGCTGCAGCATGAACAATATAATCACAATCTCCTTCACAGTTCACTTTTTCTTTTGTCAGGTCTGCCACAACATAAGTTAACGCATCTGTTTTTTCTTCTGCAAAAATCTTATCTGCCTTTTCAACATTACGTACTACTGCATAAATCTTTGCACCAAAATTCATGGTTCGATTTGCATATAGCAAATATTTCACAATCAAAGAACCAATCAAACCTGTTGCTCCAGTAATCACAAATGAACTATTCCGCAACGCATCCCATGAAATATCCCGTTTTGTAATCTTGTCAAAATCTTCTTCTAAAACATCTTTCATATCGGGTCTCCTAATCTAAAATGAATTTAATCTTCTAAACCATAAATCTGCGCTTCTTCTTTTGCATCCAACAACGCACGCATCGTATAAAAATCATCTGGTGTAGTAATCTTAATATTTTCCTGTGGTCCTTCGATCAAATATAATTTTTTACCATAATACTGCATCATAGAACAGGAATCAATAAAATCAAACTTATTCTCTGCAATTGCTTTACGGTGCGCTTCAATAATTTCATCAAGATAAAAAACTCTGTGGTGCACGAGCCAGACGCGTATCCGCACGATTCGGAACATCCTCGATAGAATTATCCTCTGCAACAACCAAAACGGTTTCTTTTACTTTAACACAAGTAATGGAAGAACCATGCTTCTTAACCGACTCTATATTATCTGTAATTGTTTTCTCATTAATAAGTGGGCGAACTCCATCATGTATAAGTACAATAGATTTTTCTCCACAAGCAATTTCTTCTGCTGCTTTTAATCCATTATAAATGGATTCCTGACCACTTGCCCCTCCTGAAACAACCTTCTTCACCTTATGGATATTAAATTTTTCCAAAAAGTTCCTGCAGATAAGGAATCCACTCCTCCAGACATGCAACTGTAATTGCATCAATTTCCGGATGATTCTCAAACAATTCCAGTGTATGAATAATAATAGGTTTTCCATACACATCAATAAATTGTTTGGGTTTCACGCGACTATTCATACGTTTCCCCACACCACCTGCAAAAATTACTCCAATATTCATGATAACATCTCCCTATTTTTTATTTTATATTATTTATATATGACAATAAGGTAATACCTTCTTTTTCTGATAATCAACCATTATCTCATAAATGCGCTTACAATTATTATGATCATTATAATAAAAAAAATCATCCGCACGGCGCACATATTCATCTTTCATTTTACATCCATTCGCCATGTATTCACACAATAATTCTATCAATTCATCATTATCATGTGCAATTTCACCAAATGCCATCGTATCGTAGAAAAACGTTCCCTCCTCATAATGCTGCGGAATGTCTTTATGATGCAGATATACCAGTGGCTTTCTCATATAGGCAAAATCAAACTGGATACCAGAAAAATCAGTTACCATCAGGCTTGACTCGCGAAACATCGTCTCATAGCTCATGTCCCCAACCGCAGGAATAATATCTACATAATCATTCCTATCAAAATCATTTACCTGTGCGCTCACAATAGGATGCAGTACATATTTAATCCGATAACCGTATTTCTTCGCAGCATCAATCAGTCGCGGGTCATTGATCAAAGAATTAAATACCTGAAAATAAGTGCTTTCTTTAAACAATGGATTGTAATCTCTCTGTTCTCCTTCACTGGTACGTACCGGTACAGCTGCCTGCATGCGCCATGTAGGACTGATCATAATCTGCTTCTTATCATCATTTTTTAAGCCCATCGTAACGTGGTACTCCCCGTAAGTTTTAACGCATCAATAACCTACATAATCATAAATTGGTTTAGAAAGATTTTCTATCTCATATTTCGATGCACAAAAATAAAGTCTGGTATTATCACGCAAACGATTCTGCGCAACCGCAATCTTCTGTACAGACATACCATGTTGTACACAGCATACATGAAAATTAACAAGATCACGTACATAACTTGAATTCGGAAGTCCGTAATTATTAAAAGCAAAAACCGTTGAATTTGAAATAACCATCATATCTGCCATAAGAAATACAAGACGATGCTTAATGCTTCCTCTTACAAGCGGCTTATATCCTGCTTTCTTTAATCGCTTATAATCTGTTGTATGCTTATCAATCAGATAATAATGTTTATTCCCATCTTTTTGGTCAACAGAATATCTATACAAATATTCAGAAGAATCTCCGCCCTTATAAATCTTGTCCAGATACATCCAAATCGGCTTATGCTTCATAATTGGTCGCATCATAAAATATACTTTTCGAATTACAAGAAACAGCCATGCCCGTTTATTAAATGACAAAAACATTTCTTTTGATAACTTATGTTCCTGTTTTCTCTGCTCCCTTTTCCCTATGGCAAGAACTCTGATACCTTCTCCATTCTTTATTGCCATATACTTT
>ENA-OQER01001398-OQER01001398.1-human-gut-metagenome-genome-assembly--contig:-NODE-1398-length-11629-cov-14.568249_pt1 | contig 11629 bp, 16 predicted proteins | sample MGYA00242797_ERZ504639 | MGnify/ENA primary metagenome ERZ504639 (study PRJEB26092, sample SAMD00036306) | human gut metagenome | host: Homo sapiens | study: EMG produced TPA metagenomics assembly of...
CTTTGTATGCCCAATTGTATGATTGCAACCCTCTCCATCTTCATCGCATTCCCATAAAGGTCTTTATTCCATAAAAGTTGTTATAAATGCTGCGAAAATTCTTGATTGTGACATTCCAACCGTAACTATGTTCTGATAATGCTGCAACTCAATGAAATAAATTCATTGATGTCGTTCTTTAGCTATAGCATAAAAATAGAAGCAATATGAGTATCAACAAAGCAATGCTATCTTTAATTGCTGCCATCTGTATCATTTCGTTATGATAGCGAATTGAGTCCTCGTAAGTATTTACATGAGTTCTCACTTTCTCAATAACTTCTTTATTTGGGCATACAGAAAAGTTCTTTTCGATGTATCGAACATTGTGCGACTACAAGATCGTAAGCGTACTGCTCGGTCATGCCAATATTACAACAACCCTTAATCTCTATGTTCACCCGAACATGGAACAGAAGAAAAAGTGCATCACCAAGATGTTCAAGTCTCTTGGAAAATAGGGAGGTACAGATGAAAGCCGAATATAGGGAAGTAATAAGTTTACTGCGCAAGGGGTATTCCATTCGGGATGTGGCGAAGTTGAGTGGTAAAGGGGTAAGTACCGTACAACGAGTGAAGCGATTACTAAAAGTACAATCACAGCAATAATACTATTGATTTTACGTTCTTTTCAAAGAAAGGGGTTGTGTGATAGTAGTTTAAAAGCTAAAAACATTACCTTTGCTTAGGTGAATTTACATATAGTTGGCCAAAAGCGTCAAGAGCTCCTCAAAGCATAAGAGCTACTGGAACCGCAGGGCGTTCAATAGTCTGGAGGGTAGAATAATGATAAAGTGTATTTTAATCTCGTTTCTATTATGTATTACCTTTTCCCAAATGGGGAAAGGTAATACAAATGAATCACAGATTCAAGACATTGAATCTTCTATAATAATAAGAACACAAGAAAAAAAAGTATTTCGTGGTTCAATTGTTAAGAGGATTAACTGAAGAAGGATTTTATACAAGATTTTTAATTGTTAAAAAAAACAAGAAAACAATTGCACGTATAGCATTCCCATCTTCTGAAGATGTAAAGAACTTGAGTGTTAATATAAATAATAATAAATAATGATTGTATTCTTGAATGCAATTATGGTGGAGGAGAGAATTTTTACAGTCGTTATTTTTATTTCAGATGCGCCAAAGATGGGCTGTATTTATATAAAATTGTAGGAACGCATTTCATACCTGATTCCGATAAAAAAATAATAAAAAAAAGATATATACACCCACAGATAAATATAAAAAGAATTAATTTTTTATATTATTTAGAAAATACTCCGTAAAACGACAATCGTGTTACAAGTTATTCTCCTAAAAATATGCGGGCATACACCATCAAAAAGAAAAAATAAGAGGAATAAAATATGAAACCACAAAAAATATATTCTATAATAATAGGATTGGTTGCATACATTATTATATCACATATATTCCATGTGTTTTTTAGAGGTAAAACTGATATAGCACTAAGCTTATTGTATATTTATAATGATATGTTATATATTGTAGGTTATATCTTTACATTTATGGTCTATGGTAGTAATAAGTTTAATAGAATCTTGTTTGGTACATTAAGCATCGCATTTCTGTTGTTTTTTGTATATAATTGGTGGGGCGTTTCATCTATGCCTTATGAGAGATTCTTATATATAGGCTTAGGATTGCTTGTTTATATATGTGAGTACATGTATTTAAAAGCTATACAAAACGATTTGTAAAATAATTTAAAATATGAATGATAATATAATCCTATATACTATTTCTTTAATATGCATAATATTGCTACTAATAGAATGGATTTTTATTAGTCACAAAAAATGTTAATTTTATCGAACTTTATTTTATTTTTACCTTTCTGCAAAGCTATTTGGATGTATTTTATGCCATTAGGACTATTATTCCTTAAGATATTCTTCCTTTAATTCTCTCTCTACGCTTAGAGATGGATGATTATATATCTGCAAACGACATACTTCATTTGGTATTTTTTCATAAGATGGTGTATTTTCTATCCATATAAGGTGATTATCATCTATAGAATAGAGGTATTTTGTATCTGGTGTAGTTATATAATCGCTAATATTTTTAATATAAAGTCTATTTGCTTTTTCGTTATACATATAAGGTAATATGACATATCCTATTTTTTGTGGTGGAATAAAATATAATAATCTAAAAGAAGTTTTCTTACGAATTTTATAAAAACCAGTACATATATCTCCAACGATGTCTCCAACTTTTAAACTGTCTAATATTACATTTGTTTTGCCAATAATATATGTTTTCTCCCATTGCCAAATTCTTTCATTATCCATATATTTATTTAAAGAGTGTGAAGCTACTTTCGGTAAAATAAAATAGTTTTTGCCTTTATATACTTGCATTCTAAAATGAATATTCTCAGAAGGAATATCTATCTTTAAGTTTGTCTTTGAATACCTTTTAGAAAACGATTGAAAAAAAGGAATAGATATTATGAAGAGTGACAATCACTCTTTGCATAATATCTATTTTATTTTTTTGGAGAAATATTAACATAAGCAGATATGTTAGAATTATAAGTAGCACGTGTCTTATGGGGATCTAAATATTGCATATCAAAGACGTTAAATAAATAATATCCATTACCTTGTCCTCCCCATCCCCAATTACAATGCACTAAAGGAAGAAATTGTTTTACTATTTATACTTTTCTTAAATGCAAAGTTACTAAAAATAGTTATTTGTTGATCACAATAAGTCTATATTTAACACTATTTACACCATAAGCCATATGCTATTTTGTTACCTAGGTGCGAGAAATGCGCAAAACACGTTTAAAGGTAGTCATAGGATACTTTTCATAACCTTACTTCCATCATACCACCATACATTTTCTGAAGTTTCTGTCGCAAAGCCTATGTAGTATTTCTGTTTCTTCTCTACAAATCCATTAAAATACTTGGCAAAGTTGAAGTGATGAACAATTCACCTCAGAAGGAACTTGTCACCCATCGCTTCGAGCCTACATCAAAGTATGTTCTTCTTTTCATTGGCGGCTTGGCTCTATCTCTCGTTCTCTCCATTTGGGGCAACCTCACCCAATGGCGAGAGCACCAAGATTGGGAGGAGGCAGACTTGAAGTATAGAGCTTTGAAGATGGTTCTGTCTGCTGATGACCCAAACATCTTATATATAGAGAAGCACTTCTCTGTAAACAGAGACGAAAATATCATAGACTATGTCAAAAATCGTGTTGCAGCTTACGAAGATTCTGTTCTCAAATACAATGAAATGGTACGGATGGCTGCATACAAAGACAGTGTAGCTAATGAACTTCGCAGAGAGTCTAATAGCATAAAACGTACTATTAAAAATTACCAATAATTTTTATCCAATACCCCAATGAGATGGAATTTACATTCAAATCCATTTCATTGGGACATATAATTAAAACTGTTTATTTGTTTCTAATAACATATTCAAATTCATCAAAATTCTCATATCCTAATTCTATTAAGACTTGGCGACTGTGTTTCCTGTCATCTTCGGTGTTGAACTTGGGGATTATGGGGAGACGAAGGATGATCTTGTCTTTATGTTTGGCATGAGTGTTGAGCCAGACAAGGTTGTCGATAACTTGCCGGTTGGGCTTACCTGTGTAGGTTGATAGATGGCAGGATTCATGTCCTTGATGTCGATGATAAAGGAGTCAATGTATGGGGTGACTTTCTCCAAGTGATGGCGAGGTACGTTTAGACTCGTCTCCATCGTAAGTGCCATCCCTCTGGGCATAGTTCACAAAACTCCTTTATGAATGAACTCCACAGAAGCGGTTCACCTCCACCAAAACAGATGCCGCCTCCTGTAGCTAAGAAGTAGAGGTTGTCCATCTCCACGTTCGCCATCAGCAGTTCTGTATCCACCTCCTGCCATACGCCGTCAGCATCAAGGCATTGGGGATTGAGACAGTATTTGCAACGAAGCGGACAACCGTGGAATGCCACAAGCGTGGTGACGCCCTCGCCGTCTATCGTGAGGCGGTGGCGGTCGATGCAAATGAGTGGGGCGGTCTTCATGTTATTCTACTTTAAATGTGAAAGGAACGGTGGCATGTGATTTCACCACCTTTCCGTTTTTCTTGGCAGGAGTCCATTTCGGCATGCTTTTCAGTACTCGGATGGCTTCCTCGTCGAGGATAGGGACAAGACTTTTCTCCACCTTGATGTTGCTCAAACTTCCGTCCTTGTTGACGGTGAAACCAAGGATGACTCTGCCTATTGGCGCGCCTTCCCGACATTCTTTTGGATATTGAAGGTTGGTCTTGATGTATTGCGTCAATGTAGTCGAACCGCCTGGGAATGAAGCCTCTTCGAAAGTATCTTCTCTTTTGATGACGGGAGCCGTTCCTCTAATTCTGACTTCGGGAACGATTCCAGCCACGACTTCCCCTAAGGCACTTTCGTTGAATATTAGAGTGATGATATTGAGCTTGTCTCGGCTCATTTCAGATAGTTTGATGCTTCGGTCTATGAAGCCGATGTATTGCACGGTTATCGTGTCGCCTTGCTCCACTTCGAGAGTGAAGTTTCCATTGACATCAGTTATTGCATACTTTCCCGAAAGTTTAGCGATGACGGAGGCTCCAATAAGCGGCTCATTGTCCTCGTCGCTAATGAGATGCCCTTGAACGAAGAGCATTCCTTTCTTGCTGAGAGAATCTTTCGCTTGGAGTAGGGCGATGTCGTTGGTGGTGTATTTTTGGAACTGGATAGGGATAACCTTTTCAGACTTAGGCGGTGTCGATTTGTAATATTCCTTCTGCGTGGCGCACGATGTGGCGGATGCGGTGAGGGCGTGATGCCCAAAGCCACTCCTGCGACCTTGATGGCTTTCCCTGCCATCTGTCGGAGGTGCAGTTCGTGTTCTAAGTCCCTCACGTCTTGCTCGCATTTCGGGCAAGTGCTTGCATTCGCCCTTAAAGTGGCAGTCTTCGGGTGAATAACTGATTCCGTTGGCATCCGCGATCTGCTTGCGGATGGCCTTGAGCGTGTTGCAAATGTTGCGTCCTCTTGTTGCCATGATTTTTCCTTTTTTATAGTTACTGCACGTGGATGTAGACAGGAAGCGTGTATTTTGATTTCACCGCCTTGCCGTTTTGCTTGGCAGGAATCCACTTTGGCATACTTTTCACCACCCGGACGGCTTCTTTGTCAAGGTCAGAATAGACGCTTTTCTTCACTTTGATGTCATTTAGATTTCCATCTTCATTGACAATGAAACTAACGACAATTTTTCCTTGTATGCTGCAATCGCCCTGTATGTTTGGATAGCGAAAATTGTCTGCAATATATTTCATACACGCCGCTATGCCACCAGGAAATGACGCTTCCTCATCAACATTATCAAATATTTTGCTGTTATTGGTTGAGTCTGTGGCGATGGCGGATTGGACAACGGCGGTCTTGGCTCGCTTGTTCTTCTTAGATGGCTTGCTGTCCTCTTTCAGCGGCATGAATTTCTTGACGGTCACGTTTTTGATAGGCTTTGTGCGGTCGATTTCACCGTTGTACATTGTTGGGTCTATTGAGTCTTCATGCAAGGTTGTCGACAATCTTGTAAGTGTATCTTTGTCGTTTTCTTGTGGTTTCCCATCAGAACAAGCCGCCATGACGACAAGTCCTGCTGCAATACCTGCAACCTTGATAGCCTTTCCTGCGGTCTGTCTACGTCGCAACTCATGCTCCAAATCTCTCACATCTTGCTCACATTTCGGACAAGTTCCCTTGCATTCACCATTGAAATGACATTCTTCGGGTGAATAGTCAATCCCATTTGCATCCGCTATCTGCTTGCGGATAGCTTTGAGAGTGTTGCAAATATAACGTCCTCTTGCCATAGTTTATTTTTTTTATGCTTATGTCCTTTTTTGATAACAACAATTTCACCCATGAGTCCTCCACTTTCTGTCAAAGTGATGACATTGAGTTTTTCGAAATTCATTTCAGAGAGTTTGATGATTCTGTCTTGCATACCAATGAACTTTATGGTGATTGTATCTTTTGGCTCCACTTCAATTGTGAAGTTTCCATCAATGTCTGCTGCCGTTTTCTTTCCTGAAAGTTTAGCTGTGATGAAGGCACCAACAATCGGTTCTTTCGTATTTTCGTCAATAATATGACCTTGGACAAAAAGGACTCCTTTCTTCCTAAATGATTCTTTATCTTTTAGCAGAATAGAATCTTTGGATGTGTATTCTTGGAAGCGAATAGGAATAACTTTCTTTGATAGTAGTGGTGTCGAGTTATAGTAGCCTTTTTGTGTAGAACATGACGTAATAGATGCAGCAAGAGCAATTATTCCCAATGCCACTCCCGCAACCTTTATAGCCTTCCCTGCTTTCAGTCTAAGTCGCAACTCATGTTCCAAATATCTCACATCTTGCTCGCATTTGGGGCAAGTTCCCTTGCATTCACCAGTGAAGTGGCATTCTTCTGGTGAATAGTCAATCCCATTAGCATCTGCTATTTGTTTGCGAATTGCCTTGAGGGCATCGCAGATGTTGTGTCCTTTGGCTTTCATAAATTGCTGTTTTTAGATGTTCAACATTCTCTTTACTCACAAAATGAGTATATTATTAGTCATAATCCCTAAAAATACTCATTTATAATTCTAATTTCAAAAATACGAAAAACAATCCACATACAAGAATAATTTTTGTTATATTATAAGAAATGGGATTGTTTTTAACTTTTTCGCTGCTTTTGATGCCGTATATAGAATTTATCTGTGTTCCAAATATGCTGTGTTGTTTTAAAGAACCTTGTACACAACAAAAAATTAATAATATTTAAAAACAAAGCAAAATATATTGTTTTTCAGATATTAGATTTATCTTTGCATTAATAATCGAAGCGTTCTTTGTATATTGCAAAGTTGTGAAAGAAAAAGAATATTGCTCGGTTCTAAATCGTTAACAGTTACATTCTTTGTTATACTTAATTCACTGATTGTCAATCAATAATAGATTTTGTTATGACTCGAGCAATAAAATAGAGTCAGCTTGGATTCTATTACTGGAACATATTACGGTGTATTACCGTCTGATGTTGAGACAACACTCACGTTAAATGCTGACAGTACCTATCAGTTGGAGCAGGACTACGTTGACCAAAAGGACGGTCATGACGAGGCAAGCGGCGTATTCAAAGTACTTGATGGCAATGTTCTGATGCTTGTTCGTCCTTCAAGCGGTGAGCATACTTTTTATAAGGTGAAGGATGCCAACAGCATTGTCATGACAGACTCGGTTGGCAACGAGCCAGAGGGTGAGACTGCAAAGTTCTATGTGTTGAAGAAGAAATCGTAAGATACACACTACGTATAAAAATCCGTGGATAGGTTAATTTCTTATCCACGGATTTCTATTAGTAGGAAGTAAAAATTTGAACACAGCTAATCTCAACTATCTAATAATAGTGGGAGTCAATAAACTGCTTTTTTGAGAAAAATCTCTCTCTTTGTATTTTTTTATTTCACATCCTTCTTTTATTAAAATACTATCACCACTAAACAAAATAGCTTCATTAAATGAGCTCATATTTAAATTAGAACGCATACAATGAAGCACATGTTTTTTTAAATCATACCAATAGTAGTATCCTTCTTTGAAAAAAATAGCTCCATCGATATCCGATGACACATCTCTGCTTGTTGTATATTTATGAGTTATAATTTTATTAAATCGCTTATCTAAATATGACAATGTTATATACCTGTAGCTTGAAGAACCCGTAAGGAAAAATACATAATCAGTGCCAAATAAAATTTTTGGTACAGACTGTTGCTTTGTCTTGCTATTTAAATAGTAATCAAGAGTATCAATATAATTTGTAATACTTACCTGAAGTGAATAGGAGTTATCTTCTGCAGGTACAAGTTTAACAAATATGCCATTTTTTGCAAATACACTCTTAAATCCTACCTTATTAATGACATCAATGCTTACATTTGTTTCTTTGGCTACCTTATTAGAATCAGAACACCCTAATATCAGTAACAGCAATATTATCATACACCTCGGTAAAAAAATACCGAAGCGTTATGATAATAAAGAGCATTATAAAGGTTTGTTTTTACTTCCATTTACATTTCTAAAGTTTCTATTTAAATTTACACCTTTAATTATAAAGTTAGAAACAGGTCTCCAGAAAATAGTTCCGCCATATGCAGCCGAAGAATTATATAAGACCATTCCTTTCCAATACCCTTGAATTGCTGGACTATAAGTAAGTTTATAACCTATCTTGCTCACGTAGTCGTAGCCGTATGACTTGTAGCCATGAACCTTCTCTAACTGACCGCCGAGATTGTAGGAATAGGTGATTTTCTCCTCATCAGGATAAATCATCTCCAACAGACGGTTGTGGCTGTCGTAAGTCCATTGCGTCACGTAGGTTGCTATCGCCTGGTTGGGCACAATCATCGTGCGTCGAGTCTTTGTCACTTCGCCCATGTTGTAAGCTGAGGTTGGCTCATTGCCCTCCGTGTCGGTGACACGAACAAGACGCAGTATGCCGTATTGCTTGGATTTTATATGGAAAATGTTTCAAAGATATAAGGGAAGTATCCTCTGATAACCCCTGCTGAATTTTAAGGTGGTTTAAAACCTTGTTTTGTTGATACTTTCATATTGCTTCTATTTTTATGTTATAGCTAAAGAACGATTGGCTATTGAATTTATTGCGTTGATTTGCAGCATAATCAGAAAACGCACAATAATATGTCTAACATTTTTTCCATGTCTCACCAAGCAGAGATAACTTGGCGACACGCATATTCAAGTCATACACGTTTTTACGCCAAGGTGTGTCTCTGCGTTCCTGCTCTCCATCCTGCTTCTGTCGCGCCATTCAAATAGGCCGATTACTATGGTACATCCTACGACGATGGTGACAATCGTTATGCCAAAAACCATCCATCGGCAGACATGCCCGGTCTGTTTCTTGTGTTCCATTTTGTTGCTGATTTTTTATAATTCTACTACATTTTGATATGATTTAATTTGTTTGAACTGGCAAAGTTACGGTTGGAATGTCACAATCAAGAATTTTCGCAGCATTTATAACAACTTTTATGGAATAAAGACCTTTATGGGAATGCGATGAAGATGGAGAGGGTTGCAATCATACAATTGGGCATACAAAGACCTTTGTATAATATCTTATAAAAAGGGACTGTGCCATTTCACACAATCCCTTTTTGAAAGAATTTTAATTAGTCTATATTGACTTCAGCTTTATAGCTCTGATAAATTTCTCCTCTATTATTGTATTTAAATAGAAAAGCCGAAATAACAGGCGATCCATAAATGCCAACCATTTTATCTTTTGGTAGGATGTCGCATCTTATCATTCCTTTATATGGCTCCGAAAAATTTGCTATATACATACAAGAATCACAAGTTTCAGGACCGAATATAGATAATAAAGCTTCAGAATATGTTGGAGCGTTCCAAATAAATTTTTTCTCTATTCGATAAGACCAGAGAATTTGTTTGGTCTGAGTATCAACCATATCTGAAAAAATATCCCAATCAAGATCATAAATCGAATCTGAAACACACAGTTCTTTTGAATGGTAATAAACTTGCAGAATATCAAATGCCATATTTATAGCTCTCTGCTCATTTTTATTACCATAAATGATATTCTGAGCTGCTATCGTCAAAGAAGCCCCCAAAATGCACATCAAAAAGAATATTCTCATAATGATTCTCATTTTGTTTTAATATAATGAGCCTTTTTCCCCATGGAACTATTGTACTTCAACGAAGTTAAAGCCGATTCATTAAAAGGAATAATATTACCTTCTTTTGTATGGATCGCTTTATAATTTAACCTTTCTCCATAATTAAACCCTTGTTTGTTGAGTTCATTGCGGATTATATTCATGTTATCAACAACTGGTCCAGTTCCAAAAAGTTCTGTAGAATCATGATAGTCTCCACCTATTGTTGTATGATGAAGTTCATGTAAGAAGGTCATGCCAAAACCAAGCGTATTGCCATCTACACCAACAGCACCTTTAACCATGTTACTGATTTGCTCAAAACTGAGACCTATTTGAGTTCCAGATGTAACAGTACGTTTAGCATGATAGGATACTTCTATCTCGGTTTTGTTGTCAATCATTTTTATCAAGAAATTCCTTGCAGTTTTACTTCCTGCATCTATTTCTTTCCTTTTTTGTTGGTAATCTTATTAACAATAGGTTTTCCTTCATCATTTTTAGCATATTGCAACTTGTTATCCTTGTCCAAACTGAGTTGTAATCCCGTTTGAGAAGCCAAATCTTTTATTACAGACTGAGTTGTTGACAATTTAAGTTGTTCATCAGCCAAACGAACTTTTGTCATATCAATTTCCATACCTGTAGGATCTGTATATTTCAGCGGATTAGAAATAACATAACAATACGTTGACACATTGGAATAATTTTCCTCTTTGGAATCTATAGAAAGCCAAAGACTCAACCTCGGATCATAGTACCTCGCTCCATAGTAATACAATCCTGTCTCCTCATCGAATTCCTTCGCATTGAAAAGATAAGGTGTATTCCAAATGTTGTTGCGTTCCTCAAATTCGAAGGCATCGCGCACGATGGCACCAAGACTGATGAGCGCATTGCTTACGTCACCTGCCGAGAGGGAGGTTTCGCGCACGATACGGTCAACTACCATCTTGTTTGTCAGATGTTGTTGTGACACAGGCTGGGCGAAGTACACCGTCTGCCCCTTACGCTTGCCAATAGGCTGCGTCTTTGATTTTACTTCAAACTCTATCATACTTTTAATTGTCTATGGTTATCAATTATTTAACGTTGTTTTTTCCTATTTCTTGCCCTCTCCGTTTAATACCCATATAAGGGTAATGATGAACACCCTTATAAGGGTATTGGTCGTTACCCTTGTATGGGTAACGGGACATAACGTTATTTAATCAATACATAGGCAACTTTCCACTTTTTTTTATTATAGCATTAATCATATTTCTGAATTCTTCGTTTACTTCGTATATTCCATTCTGACAGTATATATAAAACATTCCTAAATAATATGTATTCAAGATTTGCTCGTTCAAATAGAATATAATTTTTGCTCGAACATTTATAGAAGGATGTATTTCACTTGTTTTTTTAAGAGAATTTATAGTGTCGAAGAATTTGGAAAATTTCATATCTGACACCACGATTATACTATCAAGCGAATGACTGATTAATCCCTTGTCAAACAACTCTGGAGTAATATCAAAAATTGTTCTTAGGTCAGCTTGGGTGTAAACAATTTTGAGCTTGATATTACAAGCACTCAATGTATTAAAACCAAGTAACCATATACCAAAAACAATCAAGCATTTAATACTATTTGTTATCTGTCTCATTATTGTCATTATTTGGATTTAAGTAACTAATCAAAATTAAGCAACAATTCTTTTTATTTACTTCAACTCAAAGGTTGCCATAAGCAGCACCTTATTGCCATCTATGTTATCTTCGTAGAAGAAGCGATAGACGCCTGGCTTGTTTGGCAGAATATCGGGAAAAA
>ENA-OQER01001399-OQER01001399.1-human-gut-metagenome-genome-assembly--contig:-NODE-1399-length-11619-cov-3.531065_pt1 | contig 11619 bp, 10 predicted proteins | sample MGYA00242797_ERZ504639 | MGnify/ENA primary metagenome ERZ504639 (study PRJEB26092, sample SAMD00036306) | human gut metagenome | host: Homo sapiens | study: EMG produced TPA metagenomics assembly of...
CCGCAAACATATAGTCCACGCGTTCATAAAGTCCTCGTCATCCTCCTTGACCTCCATCCCGGAAATCATGTCCACCAGCGTGTTCATGTTTCGATCCTCGGCAGGGCCCTCGAAGATGATATAGGCGATAAGCGCACAATACAAAAGTGTCTCGGCCTTCGTCCAAAACGGATCGCCCTCCTTGCCCTCTCCCTTGGTGTTGGAGATCAGCGCATTGACAAACTTTAGGATGTCGGCCTCGTTCTTGATGTACGCCAGCGGGTTATAGTGCATGGACTTGGAAAAATCAATGCTATTAAAAACCTTGATTTTATATCCACGCTTTTTTTGCAGGAAATAGCCCACCTGCCCGAGGACGCCGCCTTTTGGATCGACCACCACATACGAGGAATGGGCTTGAAGAAGCTGGGGCGTGAGCCAGAACCGGGTTTTGCCCGAGCCGGACGATCCGATGATACAGGCGTTGAGGTTGCGGGCATTGGCCGGGATCTTCGGGCGGGTGTTCATGGTGAGAAGCTCCGTCCCGGTGAGAATGACATTGTTCTCAAACTTTGGATCGACAAAAGGCTGGATGTCTTTAGGCCCGCCCCAACGGGAGCTGCCGTATTCCTCATCCCGGCGATATTTCTTGGCGTTCTTGCTTTTCACATAGATCAGCAGGCGAAAGCCACGGCCCCCACAATGCCCACCAGCCAGTCTGCCGGGTTGAGCCCCGGCGAGAAATCCGCAAAGGCCACGCCGATGGTCTGCATGAGCCCCAGCAGTTTTTCCCCGAAGTTTGCACCAGTGGCCAGACGGTAAGCCGTCCCCATTTTCAAGCAGGCCCAGCCGATGAACAGATACGGGATATTGGGAAGTACATATTTTCTGATTTTATCTGTCCGCATGGGCCGCCTCCTTTACGCGCTCCTTCTGGCGGGGCTTTTCCTTGGCAAGCTGATCCGCCGCCCGTTTGAGCTGTTCCCGGATGGGGACGCGCCGGGACTTGGATTTATCCAGCACCTTCCGGGAGTATTCAGAAAAACAGGCCGTCATCGCGTCGGCCTGTCCCGTCTTGAAGAAAAGCAGATATTTGTCCGGCCCGGTCTTGTAAAAGGCGTAGTCCACATTCCACTTCCGGGCTACCCGGTCAAATACCTTGGGTGCGTCCACCTCAATACTGTTGGTGGCCGTACGTGGGCCATGAGCTTTTTCACGCTCTGTTTGCGTGGGGCGTTTGCGCTCCCGGTGTGCCTTGGCGATTTTACGGCCAACGGCCCGGAGCACATAGGCAAGGCCCCGGGCGGTCAGCTTACTGGCTTTCATGGAAATTGCGATTGTACGCCGGGAAATATCTTCGTCAACCAGCTATACCACCTCCTTGCTTTGGGACAAAGTGTCTCGAAGTGCTAACGATCTTCATGTCCCGGAATGATAGGGTGCCTGCCCGTGTCTCGGGCAGAGCCGTCAATAATTTCTTTGTAGCTGCCATCTGCTCCCGGATGGAAAGCTGGGGGTATGCAAATACCCGGTGCTCTGCGGGAATGTCCTCGATCCCGTGGTACAGCTCTACAAAGTTATTGCTTACTCGGGTCAGATAGCCGCCGGGGGCGAAGTGCCCGCCCTCGTTCAGCCGCATATCCCGCCCGTATGCCTCGAAGTCAAAATAGTTGATTATATCTTCGGGCACCTCCAGCCGCTCCATGTCCTCCACATAAATGCGCCCCAGCGTTTCATCGTCCGATACGCCGGGGTGCAGATCGTAGCAGTCCAGATTGTGAACGAGGTTGATGATGTCGGCCACGCTGGAAGTATGGTCGCCCTTGTTGAGAACGGCCTCCAGCGTTTCCAGTTCACCTTGATCCAGTTCAGAGAGCAGATGGGCCAGATGGTTGAGCTCGTCCAGATTTTCATATTCGCTCAGATAGTCATACAGGCCCAGCACATCACCGTCAAAAGAAACAATGAAAATCTCTTGATACCGAACACCATCCACGCCGATCCGCTTTAGGAGCGCCTGTACTTCTTCGGTGGTAGTGGGAAACTTCAAGGGTTCTCCAACCTCTACGCCATAGTCGGCGTACTTCCCGGCATTAGTAACATAGGCTTCAAACAGGGTCATGCAGCACCTCCTTGATCCCCGCCATAATGTACTCGGCACAGGGCAGGGCGATGGCGTTCCCCAACGCCTTGTAGCGGCTGGCCGCCCGTATTTCCTCGCCGTCCGCGCCGTATTTTGTCCAGCCCTCGGGCAAGCCCATCAGACGCTCGCACTCCAGCTCCGTGAGAAACCGAACAAAGCCCCCGGCGGGATCGTCCTCATACCAAAAGGCAAAGGGAGCCACGCCGCCCGCTAAAAGAGTGGGAAAAGGGTCAGTTGGTAATCCGAAGCTGTTTCGGAACGCTTCTGGCGTCCTATCTTTGGCCGATGCCGCATACGGAAGCATTGAAAGGGTCTGGTGACGGGTACGCGCCCCCCTGTTTCAAGAAAAGTGCCTCGATCTCCTTCGGGGGAGGACAGCCCGCAATCTCCGCCAGCTTCAGAAAGTGGGCGCATTGGGCGGGGCTTAAATAGTATTTCGTGGGAACGTCGGCCTCCAAAATCCGCCACGAGGAAGATACGCTGCCGTCGTGCCAGTCGGGGGCTTGCCCAATATTGGGCATCCATGAGCCGCCATGCGAGGTCAGGCGTTCCCCCTCGCACCATTCCGGCTCCCGCCCATCTTCCAGAAGCAGGCATTGGAACATCGGCGGCGTTGAACGCGGATAGCACGGCTCTAAAGTCCATCCGGTCATTTGAAGAAAACGCTCCCATGACGTTTTCCCAAACAGCGATAACTGGAAATAGATTGTCAGTTGCATCCCTCATTTCTTTGATAATGCGGATCGCTTGAAAAAACAGGCTGGACTTTGCGCCAGCCAAGCCGTCCCGGTTGCCGATTTGGGACAGGTTTTGACATGGCGATCCAAAGGTCAGCACATGGACGGGCGGGATGGCCCCGCCGTCCATGCGGGTGATGTCACCCAAGTGGGCCATATCCGGGAAGTGCCGTTTTGTGATGGAGATAGGGCCTTTTCGATCTCGCTGGCCCATACCGGGGTGATCCCGCAGCGGCTGCCGCCAGCGGGAACACCCCGATCCCATCAAACAGGCTCCCCAGCTTAATCGTCATTTCGTCTGCGGCCCTGTCCCTTGACAGTCAAAATACCCTCAAGGGTGGTCGCTGTGATCCCCAGCCGCTGGGCAACGGCGATGTCGTTTTTCATGGCCTCGGTAACGGTATGGCCGCACACCACCAGCACATGAGAGCGTCGGAGCAGGTCACGGCTCATGTCGATGCCGCTTTTATGCTCCTCGGGAATAGCGTCATTGAGAAACAGGGGCAGATACAGGGTGGGACAGATGGGCGAAAAGCCCGCCTCGTACACAGCGCGGCAGTACCGAGCCGCCTGTTCTGCATTTTCGCTGTCGCCGCCGTACCACGCGGCGGTGACATACGCAAGGGGTCGTTTCATATTGAATACCTCCGATATTTTATAATGTAGGTTCAGCCCAATCCCCCCGCCCTTTCCCAATCATGGGAAAGGGAGCGGCTCTGGAGGATATACCCCCGTCGCGCCGCTGGGAGTAGCACAGCCGGGGCCGCCCGTCAAGGGCAGGCCGCCGCAAGCGGCGGGGCCATGCCCCCTTGACAGGCAGCTCCCGACTGCGCTTTGATTTGGGCGGCGACGGGGGATAAACCACCAGAGCTCTGTGAAAGGGCGTGAAAAACCTCGGGACAAAGTGTCTCGAGGTTACTTCTCCAAATCCGCCTTTTTCTCGGGCTTTTTCAGCTCGGGCGGCTGTTTCTCTTTCCATTCGTCCAGCAGGGACATGATCTGCTCCTTCATCTTGACAGGAGTGACCTCCTTGCCAAAATACTTCTCCAGTTCGGCCATAGAAATAATCACGCCGCGATCCTCCTTTTTCTTTTCACTCAGAATACCGTCGATCACATCGCCGTTGAGCTTGCCCGCCTGATCCAGCTCCCGGAGCCGTTTGGCCTGAGCGTGGGAGGGCGAGGACTGCTCACCGTCGATAGACACGGCAATCAACCTCTGGTTTTTCGGTTTGATGTACGAGATCTCCACGGCGGGCATGAAGCCCAGCCCCTTTTCGTCCACCTTACTCAGCAGCTCCGGGACAAGGGAATTAAGGCGAAGATACCGCATGACCTTTTTGTAGTTCATATCGTGCGCTTCGCCAACGATCTCAACAGAGCGTTTTCCCACATCACCGGGAGCAACGCCGTCCAGCCGCCCGCCTTGGTGCTTGATGGCCTCCACTTCCAGATCAAGAAGTTTCGCCAGCTCGCTGGGGAGAGGGTCGCCGCGCTGCTTGTTGCTGTTTTTCATTTCCCGGACAGCCTCAACATCGGTCATATCCCGGACGATACAGGGCAGCTCCTCCACACCGGCCAGCTCACTACCACGACAGCGGCGGTGGCCCGCAATGATCTCATAGCCCGTCCCGTCCTTTTCGGGGCGGACGGTGGCGGGGGTCATAACGCCGTGTTCCTTGATCGTCCCCACCAGATCCATCATGGCGGCATCGTCCACCACCTTGAAAGGGTGTTCCCGGAAAGTATGGAACGGATGGAGCTCGCTCAACTTGATATAGACGGTTTTGCCCTCCTCAATGGGACGGGGCGGGGGTGCTGGCTCTTTGGGCTCTGCCGGGATCTCAGCAGCCGGGGCGGTATCACCGCCAACGGCTACCGGCTCCGGGGCGGGAGACTCCTCCTTGGCGGGAGCGGCTTTTTTACCTCGGGACACTTTGTCTCGAGGTTTGGGCGGCTGGGCCTCGTCGGGGGCCGCCTTATCCGCCTTGGGTGGGCGGCCTCTGCGGGGCTTTGCCGCCGTCTGCTCTTTTCCAGCCTCGGGCGCTGCCTGCTCCGCTTTTTCAGCTTTCGGGGGACGGCCACGGCGGGATTTTTTCTGTTCAGCCGCAACCTCCTCCTGCGGCTTTTCCTCCGTGGCCTTTTCTGCCGCTTTTGCATCCGGGATGGGATCGACAGGCTCCACAGCGGGAGCATCAACCTCCGGGGCGGCGGGCTCGGCCTTTTCCACGGTATCACGGGCAGCCGCCCGGCGTTCTGCCATCAGCTCTTCGATCTTGTCAAAAGACACGACAACATCACCGGGTTCGGTCATCGTTGCCCCAGCCTGTTCCTGCTGGGGGACTCCAGCGGTCAAATCCGGGGACGGGGCATCGGTGCCGGGAATATCCGTGACAGGCGCCTCGGGAGCAATCGCCTCGCCTTCGGTGGTGGGAATATTTTTGTTTTCCTCCACTTGCTAACCTCCAATCTTTCTGTAATTTTGCACAAAAATGAGCTTGAAAAATTTTGTACTTATTTTTTAGAAAAATTTCTGCCTCCTTCCGAGCTTTCCACGCAAAAAGGCCGCCCGTTGTCTTGACCGGGCGGCCTTTTGCGTAATGTGATAGCTCTGTTTTATTTTGTCGGGTCTGAAAACCCTTGTATTTACAGCGTTCCTAATAGGAAGCAATCATAGGATTGTTATTTCACAGGCATCCAGAAATAGTCGTTTAAATCCTTTTGATGTTGAAGTACTGAAAGTTCTTTTCATGATCAAACATGTTAATAACTTCAAAAGTAATGTGGAAAATGTTGCTACATTGATGATATCCAGTATGACAGAAGATATTTTGGAACTTCGGAAAAAAGTGGATGCGTCTTTCCGAGTCCTGGCAAATGAAGGTGTAGTACAGAAAAATGGTGACGAATATACATTCCTTACTAACGAAGAACAGGACGCAGAAAATGTAATTCGTACCATAAATATTGATCCAAAAGATACTGTTAATTATGTTGCATCTGTTGCCTTTGAAGAGGCAATCGCATTGACCAATAATAAATATAAATATAACAATCGGTACCAATTTGGGTTTAATCAGCAGATTGATGATCGAGTAATTCGAAGCAATCCGGCAAATCATCTGACTTTGCATCTTCTAACAGCATATTGCGGTAAAGATGACGATCTCAGTCTTGGATTGCTTTCAGCGGATGAAAAGAGTGTTGTTGTCCGTATGTCTGATGATTATGCATATCTGACAGAAACAGAAAGCATGAAAAAAGTAGAGGCGTTTTTAGGAAAACCAGACCTTGCTAATTTGACAAATTATGAAGTCATTCGGATTAATAAGCAAAAGGAGCGTAATGACAGAGTAAAGAGAATTAGTGATTATGTGCGTATGGCACTGGAGTCAGCAGACATCTATGTGCGTGGCGAAAAAGTTACGACGAAAGCAAAAGATGTGGTTGCACGAATTAATGAAGCTTTCGGGAAGTTGGTTGCCAGCGAGTTCAGTAAACTTGGGGATATGGAAACAGCTCCGGAAGCATCTGATATCCAAAATATGCTTAAAAAGACAAAAGCTCAAATGACATTAAATCTTCCTGGTATGAGAGAAGAAAATGCGGATGCACTTCGGGAGCTTTTGACGAAAGTACAGGAAGCAGAGCGTTACGGAAGAATTTATTCTATTAAACAGGCATTAACAGATTTTCAAGATGCACCATATGGATATACAGAACTAGATGTGGAATATCTGATTGCAACATTGTACAAAAAAGGTCAGATTGCATTGAAAATGAATAGTGTGATTTACAGTCCGGCAAGCACTAATCCAGATGATGCATATAAATATATTACGAAAAAGGAATATCGGGAAAAAATCAGTCTTGCAATGAAAGAAATTCCGAAGACTCAGTGGATAAAGTCAGTGAAAACGGTTATTACAGACTTTTTGGGACGAACAGTAGTAACAGATGATACAGATGTGTTGATGCGTGATTTCAGAGGATATGCACAGACAAAAAAAGCTTCCATGCAGACATTACTTCGTGAAGAATACCAAAAAAATGAAAACCTGCCTGGGAAAAAACTGTTGGAGAAGTCAGTTCGCCTGATTGATGATGTCCTGCAGATTAATGATCCGATGACCTTTTATAAGAGAGTAGACGAACTTTATGGAGATTTTGATGAAGCGGCAGAAGGACTTACAGAGCTTACGGCATTTTAGAAGGAGCACAGAAGGACAAATTTAATAAAGCATGTTTTGTTTTATCCATTTTCAAAAAAAGTGAAAATTATATTTCAGATGCAGACGTGATTGGATATGCAAAGCAAGTGGAAAGACTGATCAATTTGCCTGAACCATATAACTTTATCAATAAACTAGAGGAATTCGCAATCAGATTACAGAATGCAATTACAGAATTATTGGAGAAAGATGCGAAGAGAATAGAACCAGATGTGTACGCAGATCGAAAAATAGCTATGGAAGCAGTGTTAGAAGACCGTCCATATGCAGATATTGTGAGTAAGAAAATTAACCAGAAGTTTGAGGCATTACTGGATAAACTGAAACGGACAAATGATATTGCTGCATTAAATGGAATCCCATCTGAAAGCAATGCTTTGTTGGAAAATTGTTTGGCAGACATCAAAAATGAAGAGGCAGCGTACCAAAGAGCACAGGTTCAGCAACAGCCTCAGGGGATAAAGCAAAGGAACAACCAGATGTAACGCCTGTAAAAGTAATTCATACAGAACCGATTACTATGCGCACATTAACCAGAGGAAAATCATATTCTATTAAAGATAGCGATGATGTAGAAGCATTCTTACAGGAAATCAGGAGAGAACTGATGGCGAAGCTTGGAGATGACAAGGTTATTAAACTGAGTTAAAAAGGAAAAAGAAAAATGGAAAAAACAGCGATAAAGAATTTTGCAATAGAAGCCAGAAAAATTCTGATGCGATCAGCAGAAGTACAAGCAGGGCTTTATGGTGTTACCAAAGATGGATGCTCAAATCCGATTCAAAAAGGAGCTGGATTTGAAGTCTATCAGACAGTAGCTGGTACAGAGAATAGAATCTATGGAGAAGATATCAGCAAACGGCGAGATCTTGTAGATGCCGTTAACGAAATTGGCTTTGACCAGGTGATGGAAAAAGCAGCTTATACATGGTTTAATCGATTGATTGCTATTCGTTTTATGGAAGTGAACGATTACCTGCCTACTCGTACAAGAGTACTGTCTTCAGTAACTGGAAGTAAAACACCAGATATAGTGACGGAATATAGAGAAGTTAATCTGAATTTGACCGACGAGGATTTGGAAAAAGTTCAGATTCGTATTAAAGAAAATAAATATGACGATGCATTTGAATACCTTTTTGTAAAACAGTGTAAGGAATTAAAGCATGTGCTTCCAAAGCTATTTAAAAAGACAGATGACTACATGGAACTATTATTGAAACTTTCATACATCAATGATGGTGTGGTTCGTATGCTTGTAGATACTATTCCTGAATGCAATTTTAATGTACAGGATGAAGGACAGGTTGAAATCATCGGTTGGATGTATCAGTATTACAATACCGAGCCTAAAAGTGCTGCGTTTGGAAAAAAAGGTAAAATTACAAAAGAGGAGATTCCTGCAGTTACACAGTTATTCACACCAGACTGGATTGTACGGTATATGGTCGAAAACAGTTTGGGGCGTTTATGGGTAGAAGGTCATCCAGATACGTGGGAATTGTTGAAAGATAACTGGAAGTATTATCTGGAAGAAGCACAGCAAGAACCAGAAGTGCAGTTGCAGCTTGCAGAGATTCGCAAAGAATATGCACAATTAAATCCGGAAGATCTGACATTTATGGATTGCTGTATGGGAAGTGGACATATTCTTGTCTACGCTTTTGATGTACTGATACAGATATATGAGAGCATGGGATATTCCAGAAGAATGGCAGTACAGGAAATTTTGAAACATAATTTGTACGGATTGGATATTGACGATCGTGCTGCACAGTTGTCATATTTTGCTGTGATGATGAAAGCATTGGAATATGATAAAAGATTTTTCAACAGAGATGAGCAGCCACAACCACAGGTATATGCCATTCAGGAAAGCAATGCTATAAAAAGAGAACAGTTGAAATATTTTGGAGCTGGATTGTCAGAGTCAGAAAAGGCAATTACGTTGGAACAGATGAATGGATTACTGGATACATTTACAGATGGTAAAGAGTATGGATCTATTCTTACTGTTGAGAGTTATGACTGGGAGCTTTTGAGTCAGTTTGCTGGTAATATGGAAACGCTGGGACAAATGAATTTTGATACATACGGTATTCTGGAGACGCAGAAGAAAATGCTGAATCTTATTGAAATTGGCAAAGTTATGGCTCAAAAGTATTGGGTGGTTTCTACAAATCCGCCATATATGGGAAATATGCCATTGAAGTTGACTGCTTTAGTTCAAAAAAAATATGCAGTTGAAAAATACGATTTGTATGCGGTATTTGTAAAAAAATGTAGAAATATGATCAACAGACATGGTTTGACTTCTATGATTACACAACAAGCATGGATGTTTTTATCTAGTTTTGAGCGATTTCGTGAAGATTTGAGTACTGATTGCCTTATGAGTTTAATGCAACTTGGGGCAAGAGCATTTGAGGAGATTGGTGGTGAAGTAGTCCAGACAGTAGTGTTTGTGATACGAAATGGACATGAAGGTGAATATTTATCGACTTGTGTAGATTTAACAAAATATTCGACACCAAAAGATAAAGAAATTCATTTTCCAAAGAAAAAATATATAATTGCAAACAAAAAAATTTCAAAGATATTCCGGGAAATGTATATGCATATAAAATACCACAAAAAGCATTACAATTGTTTAAAAATAAAAATTTAATCTGATTACTCAGAAATTAAATCTGGTATTGTAACTGGAAATAATGATTATTTTTTGAAAGTATGGTTTGAGTTACCATTTCACGAAATTGATTTTTCAATGAAAGAATTTATTGATAATTCTAATATTAATTGGGTTCCAATGCATAAAGGTGGAGGTTATAGAAAACATTATGGACTTCATGATTATGTTATGAATTTACATGACATATGGGATCCAACTAAAACTAAATCAAATGTGAGACGAGGAGATCCACAGTTTTATTTTAAAAAGGGACTTACATGGTCAACGTTAGCTAACAATTTATCGGTCAGAAGAAGTCCGTCAGGATTTGTTTTTGATACAAAAGGTTCTATGTGCTTTGTTACAGATGATTCTTATTTATCATATTTTGAAGGGCTACTAAATAGTAAGTTGCCTCATACTATATGACATTTTTATCACCTACACTTGATTTCAATCAAGGTGCAATGGGAAAACTACCGGTTGTTATAACAGATGAAGCACTGAAAAATAAAATTGATATGCTTTCAAATACTAATATAGAGATATCAAAAAGTGATTGGGATTCATTTGAAAATTCTTGGGATTTTATAATGCATCCATTAGTGCAATACAATAAAAGGACAAGTGCTACAATAAATAATTGTTCACTAAAACAAAGTTTTCTTTGTTGGCAAGAGGTGTGTCAAAAGCGATTCGATCAATTAAAAGCCAATGAAGAAGAATTGAATCATATTTTCATTGATATGTATGATTTACAAGAAGAGTTGACACCGGATATAGAAGAAAAAGATGTTACTGTAAGAAAGGCGGATTTGAAGCGTGACATTAGTAGCCTAATTTCCTATGCTGTTGGCTGTATATTTGGTCGTTATTCACTTGATATTGAAGGTCTAGCATATGCTGGTGGAGAGTGGGATAGTAGTAAGTATAAGACATTTATTCCGGACGATGATAATTGCATTCCGATTACAGATGAAGAATATTTTGAAGATGACATTGTTGGAAGATTCTGTGAGTTCTTAAAGGTTGTATTTGGAGAAGAGTCTCTGGAAGAAAATCTGAATTATGTGCACAAGCTCTTGGCAATAAGGGAAACACCAGTAGAGAAATCATACGAAATTATTTCTTAAATGATTTCTTCAAAGACCATTGCAGTACCTATTCTGTCACAGGATCCGGTAAACGTCCAATTTACTGGTTATTTGATGCTGGTAAACAAAATGGATTCAAGTGTCTGATTTATATGCACAGATACGATAAAGACACAGTTAACCGAGTTAGATCAGAATATTTGAAGAAAATGCAGGATGCTATTGAAGGAGCATTGAAAAATGCAGAATATGCAGTAGATAATTCTTCCAGTGCTGTAGACCGGGCAGCAGCGACCAGAAAACGAGATAAATATATTAAGCAGTTGAATGAAATCAGAGCGTATTATCCGGCACTCTCACATATGGCTTTACAGAGAATAGAAATTGATCTGGATGATGGTGTAAAAACAAATTATGCAAAATTCCAGGGTATTGAAACAGTAGATGAAAATGGAAAGAAACAAAAGGTTGATTTACTGGCAAAAATATAAGGAGCAATATGAAATTTACGATTGGAACAGTTTCTGGATATCTGGAATTTACAGAAGATATCAATTTAATAAAGAGTTCATTGCTTTATGCAGATGAAATTGAAATGATTGGGATGCTTGAATATGCGGTATTCAAGTATCTTCCAAATCGAGTCAATGATGCTAAGAGTTAGAAGAACTGATGACTAATTGGGTACCTTTTTTAGAATCAGTTGAAGTTCCTGGAAGAACTGAAATTTTGACACAAATAAGAGACATTGCAGGAATCAATTT
>ENA-OQER01001400-OQER01001400.1-human-gut-metagenome-genome-assembly--contig:-NODE-1400-length-11611-cov-1.689220_pt1 | contig 11611 bp, 14 predicted proteins | sample MGYA00242797_ERZ504639 | MGnify/ENA primary metagenome ERZ504639 (study PRJEB26092, sample SAMD00036306) | human gut metagenome | host: Homo sapiens | study: EMG produced TPA metagenomics assembly of...
AGCGACCAGAGAGGTGAGATCAAGTTCCATTGCGGATATTTTCCGTGCGAAGATCGTGGATGTACAGGAGGAGTCCATGATCATCGAACTGACAGGGACACAGTCCAAACTGGAAGGCTTTATGAACCTTCTGAAAGGGTATGAGATTCTGGAACTGGCAAGAACCGGTATCACAGGATTGTCCAGAGGCTGTGAAGATGTTACATATATTGGCTAGATGAAAACAGTATGCTAAAGGCAGGAGCCTTTAACTATAAAAACAGAAAACTGCGGCAGTGCAGAAAATTTAGGAGGAATGAAAAATGGCAGCAAAACTTTATTATCAGGAAGATTGTAACCTTTCCGTATTAGAGGGACAGACAATTGCGATTATCGGATATGGAAGTCAGGGACACGCACATGCATTGAATTTAAAGGAATCCGGATGCAACGTCATCATCGGACTTTACGAAGGCAGCAAATCCTGGGCAAAAGCAGAAGCACAGGGATTTGAAGTATTTACAGCAGCAGAGGCAGCGAAAAAAGCAGATGTGATCATGATTCTGATCAATGATGAAAAACAGGCTGCAATGTATAAAAATGATATTGAGCCGAACCTGGAAGAAGGAAACATGCTGATGTTTGCACATGGTTTTGCGATCCATTTCGGACAGATCGTACCTCCTGCAAATGTAGATGTTACGATGATCGCGCCAAAAGCACCGGGACATACAGTAAGAAGTGAATATCAGGCAGGTAAAGGAACTCCTTGTCTGGTAGCAGTAGAGCAGGATTACACAGGAAAAGCACTGGATCGTGCACTTGCATATGGTCTTGCAATCGGTGGAGCAAGAGCAGGACTTCTGGAGACAGATTTCAGAACAGAGACAGAGACAGACCTTTTCGGAGAGCAGGCAGTACTTTGCGGTGGTGTATGCGCATTGATGCAGGCAGGATTCGAGACACTGTGTGAAGCAGGATACGATCCAAGAAATGCATACTTTGAGTGTATCCATGAGATGAAACTGATCGTAGATCTGATCTATCAGTCCGGATTTGCAGGAATGAGATACTCTATTTCCAATACAGCAGAATATGGTGATTACATTACAGGACCAAAGATCATCACAGAAGATACAAAGAAAGCAATGAAAAAAATTCTTTCCGATATTCAGGATGGAACATTTGCAAAAGACTTCCTGCTTGATATGTCACCAGCCGGTGGTCAGGCACACTTCAGAGCAATGAGAAAACTGGCATCTGAACATCCATCAGAAAAAGTGGGAGCAGAAATCAGAAAACTCTACAGCTGGAGTGATGAAGATAAACTAATCAACAACTAAGGACAGTGAAAGGCGGAAAGCTGCTCACCCCAATAAGAACAGCCAGATATTGTGCTTGCACAAGTATCTGGCTGTTCTTGTTGAGCAGTCGGCGTGAGGAGGCGTGCAAAAGGAAATACTATGGAAAGAGAAAATGATTTCAGTCAGGGAAGCATTGCAAAGAATATTTTAAATCTTGCAGTTCCCATGACGCTGGCACAACTGATCAATGTCCTGTACAGTGTGGTAGACAGAGTCTATATCGGACACTTACAGGGCGTATCTGCGAATGCACTGACGGGAATTGGTCTGCACTTCCGATTATTACAATCATCACGGCATTTGCTAATTTATTTGGAATGGGAGGAGCACCCCTTTGTTCCATTGCAAGAGGCAGCCATGAAGAAGAAAAGGCAGAGAAGGTGATGGGAAATTCGTGTTCGATGCTTCTTTTCACAGGGGGACTTCTGATGGGAATCAGTCTTATATTCCGAAAACCGCTGTTGTATCTGTTTGGAGCGAGCAGTGCCACATTTCCGTATGCAAACGCATACATCAGTATCTATCTGTGCGGAACCGTGTTTGTCATGATCAGTCTGGGGATGAATCAGTTCATCAATTCTCAGGGATTTGGGAAAATCGGAATGCTCACGTAATGCTTGGCGCATTTACCAATATTGTGCTGGATCCGATCCTGATTTTCGGACTGGATATGGGAGTACAGGGAGCAGCCCTTGCAACGGTGATCTCCCAGGGCTTATCTGCAGCCTGGGTGATGAAGTTTCTGACAGGGAAGAAGGCGATTCTTCGACTCTCCAAAAGAGCAATGCATCTGGAGTGGAAGCTTGTAAAAGAAATCATCTTTCTGGGAACATCGGGATTTGTGATGTCTGTTACAAACGGGCTTGTGCAGATTGTGTGTAATGCAACGCTCCAGAGGTACGGGGGTGATATTTACGTTGGGATTATGACAGTGATCAACTCGGTGCGGGAAATTGTGACAATGCCGGTGACAGGACTGACGGCGCATCGCAGCCTGTGATTGGATATAATTACGGGGCAGGGTGTTATCAGAGAGTAAAATCTGCAATCCGTTTTACTGCGGTCGGATGTATTGTTTTTACAACGGTTGTCTGGGCAGTGTTATTTTTAGAACCTCGTTTCTTTCTTCAGATGTTTACCAAAGAACCGGGAATTTTGCAGTACGGTGTTTCTGCCATGCGGATCTATTTTTGTGGAATCTTTATGATGGCGCTGCAGTTTGCGGGACAGTCTACAGCGGTTGCGTTAAACCGTGCGAAACAGGCCGTCTTTTTTTTCTCTGTTTCGAAAGGTCATCATTGTCATTCCGTTGACCATGCTGCTTCCAATGATCGGAAATCTGGGGACAGATGGAGTGTTTTTGGGCAGAACCGATTTCCAATGTTATTGGCGGTACGGCATGTTTTGTAACCATGTTGCTTACAATCTGGCCAAAGCTGAGAGAAGGAAGTTACTGTTCGCAGTAACAGAAAAAATAGATAATATGGCAAAAAAAGAAATTGACAATGACAGGGACACTGATTATAATGAATTTATATCAGGTGTGTAACTGTACGGCAGGCATTAACCTTACATGGACTTTATTTTAGATGTTTATGTGGGTTGGTGTCTTTTTTTCTGTTTTTCTCTGGAAATAGGATGCACGGGCATGAAATCTGAAATACTATCCATCAAGATCAAATGCATCAAAAACAGAGAAAAGGAGAAGTGGAAAATGAAAGACAAGATTTTTGGTGTTTTACAGCGAATCGGAAGATCCTTTATGCTTCCGATCGCGATTCTTCCGGTAGCAGGTCTGCTGCTGGGAATTGGAAGTTCTTTTACGAATGAGACAACCATTGCAACGTATGGACTTCAAAAGATATTGGGAGACGGTACAGTGCTCCATGCACTTCTTACGATCATGAACAAGGTCGGAAGTGCGGTGTTCGATAATCTGCCGTTGATTTTCGCGGTAGGTGTAGCGATCGGAATGGCGAAAAAGGAGAAAGAAGTATCTGCACTGTCTGACACTGATTGCATATTTTGTAATGAATGTAGCGATCAATGGTATGCTTGTAGTAAACGGAGAAATCACGGCAGACGGAGAAATCGCAAAAAATGTGCTGGAAGGAACCGTTGCTTCTGTCTGCGGGATACAGTCTCTTCAGATGGGAGTATTCGGCGGTATTATCGTAGGGCTTGGTGTTGCGGCGCTGCATAATCGGTTTCACAAGATCGTGCTCCCGAACGCATTGTTATTTTTCGGCGGTTCCCGGTTTGTACCGATCATTTCTACAATTGTATACATGTTTGTAGGTATCGGAATGTACTTTATCTGGCCTCCGGTCCAGAATGGAATTTACGCTTTGGGTGGTCTGGTCACAGGAAGCGGATATGTGGGAACGTTGATTTTCGGTATTATCAAACGTGCGCTGATCCCATTTGGACTGCATCATGTATTTTATATGCCGTTCTGGCAGACTGCCGTGGGAGGCAGCATGGAAGTTGCCGGACAGATGGTACAGGGAGGTCAGAATATCTTCTTTGCCCAGCTGGCGGATTCAGCCAATGTAGTGCATTTCAGCGCAGATGCGACCAGATATTTTTCCGGTGAGTTTATCTTTATGATCTTTGGACTTCCGGGTGCAGCTCTTGCAATGTACCGCTGTGCAAAGCCGGAAAAGAAAAAAGCGGCAGGTGGATTGTTGCTTTCCGCAGCATTGGCTTGTATGCTTACAGGTATCACAGAGCCATTAGAGTTTTCCTTCCTGTTTGTAGCACCGGCATTGTTTGCGGTTCAGGTTGTACTGGCAGGTTCGGCTTATATGATCGCGCATATGCTGAATATCGCAGTAGGACTGACATTCTCCGGTGGATTTTTGGATTTCTTCCTGTTTGGTATTTTGCAGGGAAATGAGAAGACAAGCTGGATGCGGGTGATTCCGGTGGGAATTATTTACTTTATTTTGTATTATGTGATTTTTACGTTCCTGATCAAAAAATTGATTTTAAGACACCGGGACGTGAAGACGATGATACAGCGACAAAGCTGTATACAAAAGCAGATGTCAATGCAAGAAAAGAAAGCAGTAAAAAAGGAGATGCAGGAGCAGCTACAGATCCTGTCAGTGCTATGATTACAGAAGGTCTTGGTGGAAAGAGCAATATCAGTGATGTGGATTGCTGTGCCACAAGACTTCGTATCACAGTAAAGGATGCAGGAAAGGTAAAAGATGAGATCCTCAAGCAGACAGGATCCAGAGGAATTGTAAAAAAAGGCCAGGGAGTACAGGTAATCTATGGGCCGCATGTAACTGTGATCAAAGCGAATCTGGAGGACTATCTGGAAACCGCAGAAGATATGCCTCTGGGAGAAACAACTGCTTTCGCAGAAGAAGCAGCTTCTGAACCGGAAGAAGTGCAGACTACAAGTTCAAAAGAGCAGGATTCAGAGAAAAAAGTAAAGGAAACTGTGATCATATCCAGCCCGATTACGGGAAATGCAGTGGAGCTTTCAGAGGTTCCGGATGAGGGATTTGCCGGAAAAATGATGGGAGACGGAGCAGCAGTAATTCCGACAGACGGGATGATCCTTGCGCCGGAAGACGGTGAGGTTGTGTTTGTGTTTGAGACCAAGCATGCGCTGGGATTCCAGACAGATTCCCAAATGGCACTTCTGCTGCATATCGGAATCGATACAGTGGCACTGAACGGACAGGGATTTGAAGTTTTTGTGGAAAACGGACAGAAAGTGAAAAAGGGGAGCCGTTGATGAAAATCGATATTTCCTATCTGAAAGAACATGCACCGTCTCTTTGTTCACCGGTTCTGTGTACAGAATTAGGAGACAATCAGAAGGTTCGTCTTTTGAAAGAAGGAGAGATAAAGGCGGGAGAACCATTGTTTGCCGTGGATGTTTATGAAGCATAGTATTGATTGCGGAAAATGTTACTGTCCGTATCAATCACCAACCGAAAAATAAAAAAATGAGCGGACCGTTCAGGTCCGCTTTACTTTTTGGCAATATTTTGATACCCTGTTATCAGAAAACAAAAACCGGGGGAATGTCATGTACAGAGTAAGTAAAGTGTTGAATAACAATGGCGTGATCGCGATTAATATGGAAGAAATATAGAATATGTGCTGCTGGGAAAAGGAATTGGTTTTGGGAAAAAAATCAGCCAGAGATTTGAAGCGCCGGATAACTGCACCCGGTATTCTTTGAAAGAAGATACGGAACGGGGGAGTGCAAAAGAACTGGCAAAAAGCATTTCTCCGGAATATCTGGAGATCGCAGATGAAATTCTGCAAAAAGCAGAGATGAAATTTGGCACGATTGACAGGAGAATCCTGTTTCCGCTGGCAGATCATATTTCTTTTGCAGCAGATCGTATCTTAAGTGGGGAACAGATCAGTAATCCATTGACAGAGGACATCAGGGTATTGTTCCACAGCGAGTATGAGGTTGCATCCCAATTAAAAGAAATTCTTCAGAAAAGACTGGGAATTGAGATTGATGCACATGAAATCGGATATGTAGCGCTTCATATTCACTCAGCAATCGAGGATGAGAGTGTATCGGCAGCAATGCAGATGGCAGGAGCAATCCGGGAATGTGTGCAGGTTCTGGAGCGGGAGAGTGGAAAAAAGATCGATGTCATGTCTCTTGCATATAACCGTCTGATGAATCATGTGAAATACATGGTTATGCGGGCAGTGCGGGGAGAGAGCATCAAGTTGGATATGAATGAATATATGGAAGAAAAACATCCGGAGTCATTTGCGCTGGCAGCAGCAATCTGTGAAAAAATTGAACGCGGCTGCAAGATCAGGCTGGAAAAAATGGAAGTCGGTTACCTGGCAATGCATATTGAACGTGTCTACCTGGATACATTAGGCGCGCAGAATGAAGAATAAAACGAAATATTCAGAATTTAATGAAAAATCAAATGAAATATGCTAAAATAAATGTCATAACTTACACGAAAATCTTTCAATGAGAGGAGTGGATACTATGACAGAAGAATTTGTAAACCTTCGTTCCAGAAAAATCCGAAAGCACGTATCAAATTGATGGGTGGACATTTTGCGACGATGAATTCGCACGTGAACACGTATATTGATATGTCTACTGTCAAGACACGGCATAATAATGCAAGAGAGACGGCAGCTACATTGGCAGAAGAGTACAAAACCGGTACTATGGTAGAAACCATCGTATGTCTGAAAAATACAGAAGTGATCGGCGCATTTATGGCAGAACATCTGGCGGATACAGGCAGGATTTCCATGAGTGCAGGAAATAATATTTCGGTTGTGACACCGGAGTTTGATACCATGGGACAGATACTGTTTCGGGACAGTAACCAGCGTATGATCGAAGGGAAGCAGGTACTGATCCTGACAGATTCTGTGACGACCGGTGCTTTGCTTGCAAAAGCCGTGGAAGCAGTGCTGTATTACGGTGGACGTGTATGTGGTATCTGTGCAGTATTCAGTGCGGTCAACCGGGCAGCAGGTATGGATGTCAGGTCAATCTTTACGGTTTCTGATCTGCCGGATTATAAAGGATATGCAGCCAAAGACTGCCCGCTGTGCAGGGAGGGGCAGAAACTGGATGGAATTGTCAATACATTCGGTCTTGTAAAATTCTGATCTGCTTCAGAATGCGGGAGCATAAACAAAAAGACATTCGCCATGACGGTAGCGGATGTCTTTTTATGATTCATATTTATATCAAAAATTAAGCAATTCCGTTTACAGCTTTTGTAAGACGGGAAATCTTTCTGGAAACAGTTTTTTTGTGGTAAACACCTTTGCTTCCTGCTTTGCTGATCTCTCCGATTGCTGCTTTGAGAGCTGTTTTTGCAGCTTCCATATCTTTCTGAGCAACTGCAGCTTCTACTTTCTTTACAGAAGTCTTTACTTCTTGATTTGATTGCTTTGTTTTTAGCAGCTTTTGTTTCGTTAACTAAAATTCTTTTTTTAGCAGATTTAATGTTAGCCAATCTGTACACCTCCAAATAGTATGAAATATTTTCAAATAGTGAATTCATAATCCCGCCAGACTCGGACACGGACGTTCTAACGGAACATACTCATTTATTTTATTCCAACTGGTCAGGGTTGTCAATACATATTTCTCAAATTATTGGAAATATTATCGGCAAATGGAGAAAAAGCGAGGTTGAGCGAAAATGTTGGAAAAGTATAGTGTTCGTACAGATTTGGCACTGGAGGAAAAGGAGCGTTTTGAGTCGGATCATGTCGAGATACAGGGAGTGATTCTGGAGGAGGACTATGATAAGGAAAAAGAAATCCGGATCACCCGGGTAAAGATTGAGACGGAAAAAGGTGCAAAAGCAATGGGGAAACCGGTGGGTACCTACATTACATTAGAAGCGCCGAATATGGCAGTGCCGGACACAGACTACCATAGAGAGGTTTCAGAGAAAATTGCGGGATTTGTGCAGGAGCTCTTAAAAGCGCAGAATGTAAAAACAGAAGAACTTTCCGTTCTGATTGTAGGGCTCGGAAACCGTCAGGTGACACCGGATGCGCTTGGTCCTTATGTGACAGACAATCTGTGTGCGACAAGGCATATTGTCAAGGAGTACGGAAAATATGCGATGGGAATGCAGCATGTGAATCTGGTCAGCACACTGGCTCCGGGTGTGATGGGACAGACGGGAATGGAAACTGTAGAGGTGGTCCGTGGTGTGGTAAAAGAAACGAAACCGGATCTTGTGATTGCAGTGGATGCGCTGGCAGCAAGAAACAGTCGGAGATTAAACCGTACGATCCAGATCGCAGATACCGGAATCCATCCGGGTTCCGGAGTGGGAAATCACAGAAACGGAATTACCAGAGAATCCATCGGAGTTCCGGTGATCGGGATCGGAGTTCCGACAGTTGTGGATGCGGCAACCATTGTCAATGATACGATGGAGAACCTGATTTTGGCGCTGGAATCTTCTGAGGCATTAAAAAGTGTGGGGGAAAGTGCTCCGTTCTTACAATGCGGCAGAAAAGTATGAACTGATCAAAGAACTGATCGCTCCGCATTTAAACGGGATGTTTGTGACGCCAAAAGACGTGGATGAAATGGTGAAACAGATCAGCTATACGATTTCGGAAGGTTTAAATCTGCTTTTTTCTAACGCAGAAGAGTCATAAAAGGAAAATTTGTCTCATATAATACCCCAGTGTGTTGGCAGAAATCGTGCAAAGGACTGGTGTGGATATGAAGAGAGAACAAAGCCGGGCATGGATGCTGATGGCAGCGCTTGTGCTTCTGGCGGCGCTGATCGGAGGAAAAGAATTTTGGAGGGCATTTAGATATGAAAGCAGGCAGGTGTTACAGGAGTATACAGAAAAAATGTACATGCCGGGGTGGCCTATCAGAGAGCGGATGAGACCAGAAGTTCGAAAGACTGGTTTCGGGAAAAAGCACTTTCCTGGCTGCCTTTAGTAAAATATGTTTCTGACAGGGAGAATCTGGAGCAGGAAGTGGAGGATGAGGAGACGCTGGCGAAAATACTGGAGAAGCAGGCCAACGATGAAAGCGTTTGTGGATACAGATGGGAATCTGGTGGGAGAGAGCAAGACTGCGGAAGGTGCCGGCAAATCTGGGGGAAGAGCAAATCTTCCATCGATATGTCGATTGAAAGACTGCGGGACTTTGACTATCTTTTGAGCAATTTTTATACGGTAGACAGTTCTACGATGATCGGACCGGAGCAGTTGAATGCAGATGATCTTCTTGGAAGGAGCATGAAGATCGACCGGAAGCAGAAGGGGCCGAAAATTTTAATTTTTCACACCCATTCCCAGGAAGAATTTGCAGATTCCATTCCCGGTGACCCCTCTACCAGTATTGTAGGAATCGGGGATTATCTGACAGAACTTTTGAATCAGAAAGGGATTGAAACGATCCATGATAAAGGTGTCTATGACATCATCAACGGACAGCTGGACAGAAGCAACGCGTATGAGTATGCAGAGGCAGGTGTGCGCCCGATTCTGGAAGCAAATCCGACCATTGAGGTAGCCATTGATCTGCACAGAGATGGTGTGGCAGAGGGGACACATCTTGTGACCGAGGTGAATGGAAGCCGACAGCGAAGATCATGTATTTTAACGGACTCAGCAGAACGGTAAAAAACGGGAATCTGGATACACTTCCCAATCCTTATATCGAAGATAATCTCTCATTTTCGTTTCAGCTGTCTTATCAGGCGGCGCGGTACTATCCACAGTTGACACGGTGTATTTATCTCAAAGGATATCGGTATAATCTTCATGTGCGGCCGCGCTCGATTCTCCTGGAAGTGGGCGCACAGACCAATACGGTGGAAGAGGCGATGAATGCGATGGAACCCTTCAGTGTGATTCTGGATAAAGTATTGAAGGGACAGTAAAAACTATGCTATAATAAAAGGCAATGTAAAATTACAGAGTGTCCGGATACCCGATGCAATCAGAGAATCAGGTAGATGGCACCAAAAGAAGAAAAAGTTCAACAGTGACAAACACCTGAGTATAAAGAAAGAAATCGGAGGTACTAAAGTGGCAGATTTTGATCAAAGTAAAATTCGTAATTTCTGTATTATAGCCCATATTGATCACGGAAAATCTACCTGGCAGACCGGATCATTGAGATGAACCGGGTCTGCTGACAGAAAGAGAGATGCAGTCCCAGGTACTGGATAATATGGATCTGGAACGTGAGAGAGGAATTACTATCAAGGCACAGACCGTGAGAACTGTATATAAGGCAAAAGACGGGGAAGAATATATTTTCAACCTGATCGACACTCCCGGGCATGTAGACTTTAACTATGAGGTTTCCAGAACCTCGCAGCCTGTGATGGCGCGATCCTTGTGGTGGATGCGGCACAGGGAATTGAAGCCCAGACACTGGCAAATGTATATCTGGCACTGGATCATGACCTGGATGTTATGCCGGTGATCAATAAGATCGATCTGCCAAGTGCAGAGCCGGAGCGTGTTATCAACGAGATCGAAGATGTGATCGGTATCGAGGCACAGGATGCCCCACAGATTTCCGCAAAGACCGGACTGAACGTAGAAGAGGTTCTTGAACAGATTGTAGAAAAAGTTCCGGCACCGACCGGAGATCCGCAAGCACCACTGCAGGCACTGATTTTTGATTCCGTGTACGATTCCTATAAAGGTGTTATCGTATTCTGCAGGATCAAAGAAGGAAAGATCCGAAAGGGAACAACTGTTCGCATGATGGCGACCGGTGCTGTGGAAGATGTGGTGGAAGTCGGCTATTTTGGAGCCGGACAGTTTATTCCGTGTGAAGAGTTATCCGCCGGTATGGTAGGATATTTTACCGCAAGTATCAAAAATGTAAAAGATACCCGTGTCGGTGATACCGTAACTGATAACAGCAGACCGTGCAGCGAACCGCTGCCGGGCTACAAAAAGGTTAACCCGATGGTATACTGCGGTGTCTATCCGGCAGACGGAGCAAAGTACGGAGATCTTCGTGATGCACTGGAAAAACTGCAGTTAATGATGCCTCGTTGCAGTATGAACCGGAGACATCTATAGCCCTCGGATTTGGTTTCCGCTGTGGATTCCTCGGACTGCTGCATCTGGAGATCATCCAGGAACGTCTGGAGAGAGAATATAATCTGGATCTGGTGACAACAGCACCGGGTGTTATCTATAAAGTACACAAGACCAACGGTGAAGTAATGGATCTGACGAACCCGTCCAATCTGCCGGATCCGTCAACTATTGAATATATGGAAGAGCCGATGGTAAAAGCAGAGATCATGGTAACGACAGAATTCATCGGACCGATCATGGATCTTTGTCAGGAGCGGCGTGGACAGTATCAGGGAATGGAATATATGGAGACAACCAGAGCACTGCTGACGTATCATATGCCGTTGAATGAGATTATCTATGATTTCTTTGATGCATTAAAATCCCGTTCCAGAGGATATGCGTCTTTTGATTATGAGATGATCGGCTATGAGAGAAGCGAACTGGTAAAACTGGATATTCTGGTCAATAAAGAAGAAGTGGATGCACTTTCCTTTATTGTATTTGAGGGATCAGCTTATGAGCGCGGCAGAAAAATGTGCGAGAAACTGAAAGAAGAAATTCCGAGACAGTTGTTTGAGATTCCGATTCAGGCAGCGGTAGGCGGAAAAATCATTGCCAGAGAGACTGTTCGCGCAATGCGAAAAGATGTACTGGCAAAATGTTATGGTGGTGATATTTCCCGTAAGAAGAAACTTCTGGAG
>ENA-OQER01001401-OQER01001401.1-human-gut-metagenome-genome-assembly--contig:-NODE-1401-length-11603-cov-3.227257_pt1 | contig 11603 bp, 16 predicted proteins | sample MGYA00242797_ERZ504639 | MGnify/ENA primary metagenome ERZ504639 (study PRJEB26092, sample SAMD00036306) | human gut metagenome | host: Homo sapiens | study: EMG produced TPA metagenomics assembly of...
CGCTGCGCGGCGGTGGAAGCAGTACTGGGCACTTTCCAGCACACGCGCCACGAACTGCTCATACTGCGAGGGCGGCAGCTCTTCCGCGCCGCGTCGGTGGGCAGGATGGCGTAGGTGTCGTAGCTGCCGGGCCGGTATAGCGGCGTAGCGCTGGCATCGATGGCTGCCAGCATCCACTGTCCGCCGGTGCTTCCGGTCAGGCGGCGGTCCACGGTGACGCAGTGCTGCGTGTCCAGTGAGACCGGTGCCAGCAGGGTGCCGTCGCTGCGGCGCAGGTAGAGCGCAACGGTGCACCCGGCCCATGCTTCCGGCAGCGTAAAGCACAGCTCGTCCACACCGGCAGCGTTCTGTGCACCGAGGTGCAGGCGGTGCGGCTGGGACAGAAATTCGGTGCCGCCGCACTGCCTTTGAATGATCTTGATGTTCACTTGAAAACCTTCCTTTCTGTTTTTTGTTTGATTGTACAGCCGCTGCCCGGCAGCTGCCAGTGTGGTCTTTTGCTGCACAAATTTCTGTGCTTCGGCATTTTGCCGGAAGGCGCTTTTCATGGGTAATTCGCACAGTTCTTTGTGGGTGAAAAATGGGATGAAAAAGAGGTGGCTTCGTACGGAAAACCAGCGATTTTTGGCCGCTTGCCGCATGGGAAAACGAACCCAAAAGTGCAGTTTCCGGTGCAAAAAAGTCCAAAATAAATGTTAAAAATTCGTGAACAAAACACCCCAGAAAACAGGTCGAAAATCGGAAGGAAATAACCGAAAAAACAATATTTTGGAGAAAACAATGTTAAAGTTGCACAAAAAATAACGTCAAAAAACTAACAAAGTATGAGAAGGTGATTTGACAAATGGCCATTGGACTGGTAAAATAAGAGCCGCTCAACGGAACCAACAGACGTTGCAGCGTTTAAAATTTATCTGGATGAAGTAAAAAGCCGTCTTATATACGGCGCGGCGCGGGCAGATGGGGTCCGGGCCGGGAGGGTAACTGCACCCTCCGCAGCGGAGTCCAAATTGTATACGATGCTCGATTTTACCAAAAAGAGGGCATCGTATTTGATTGTGGGGCCAGATGGCTTCTGCCCGCCCCGCAGTCCGGGCGGCCGGGGCATGAAAAACATGTCCGCAGCCGCAGCCAATTTTGAAAAGAGAGGAGTTGTCTCGTATCGCTTCCGTAAAATTGAAGAAAGCATTGTCTGACTGCAAGCATGCAGTCTCTCCCCGTGTGCTGGCGTTTTGTGTCATGGTCGTGTGCCTTGTGGCTACACTCAGTGTGACCGCTGCGAATCTGCGGCTGACCTACGTCACAGACTCCAATGGTGCCCGGCAGGTGATCCTCACCTCCGAGACCGACCCTGCACAGGTTATGAACCTTTCCGGCATCCAGTCCGAAGAGGGCGATCAGGTCTATTACACGGCCTACAGCGGCAATCTTGCCGCCCTGAACATTGAGCGCGCATTCTCCGTCAGCATCACTGCCGACGGTCAGGAGTACCCCGTCAAAATGGTGTTCGGCACCGTGGCGGATGCCTGAAGCGTGCCGGTATCACCCTGGAGGGTGACGACTACACCGAGCCTGCTCTGGACCAGCTGGTGAGCGCAGGTTCCACCATCACGGTGCACCGCGTGGACTACACCGACCGTGTGGAGACGCAGGCCATCCCCTACGATACCGAGTACGTCTACACCAGCCTGTATTTCCGCAACACCGGCCGCGCCACCACGGTGCGCATGGTGCGGAAGGCCAGCAGACGATCACCACCCGCGACCGCTATGTGGACGGCGAGCTGGAAAACAGCATCGTGGTGGATTCCACCACCACTGTGGAGCCGACCAACCACATCGTAAAGACCTATGGCGCAGGCGCGCCGGTCTCCCCGCTGACCGGACCGGACGGCACCACCAATGCACCCGCCTCTTACAGCAAGGTGCTCACCGGAAAGGCCACCGGCTACTATTCCAAGACCGGCAAGGTTCTTCCGGTCTGGGTCTGGGCTACGGCACTGTGGCTGTGGACCCGGATGTGATCCCCTACGGCACCAAGCTGTATATCACCTCCACCGACGGCAAGTTCGTGTACGGCTATGCGGTGGCTACCGATACCGGCATTGCCGTGCAGAAGGGCCAGATCCTTGTGGACCTGTTCTACGAGACCTACGCCGAGAGCGTGATCAATGGAGCCATTCAGGTGAACGTCTACGTGGTGGACTGAGCAGGCCGAAAAGAACCGGGGAAACCGGAACTGAAAATTTTCAACAGAAACAGAGAGCTTCTGTACACCTTCCTTTGGGAGGGTGCGCAGAGGCTCTTTTTTATTGTCAGATTGGCAGGATTCACCATAAAATTTGTAAAAATTTGGCGGGTATGTATATAAGGAAAAAATATCAACGAAAAGATTATGGTAAATTTTACAGTAAAATGCGGCGAAACTCTTGAAAAACAGACCGAAATTCTTTAATATAAAAGGGTAAAAAGCTACAGGTGCGCTTTGTGCATCTGTACGGGGAGGAGCAGTCTATGAAACCGACCGAGGAGAAGATCCAAAGCAATGCATCGGACCTGCCGGTGTATCTGTTTAAACAGGGCAATAACTGTGAAGCATACCGCTACTTTGGCGCACACATGGAAACGCGTGCCGGTGAAGCAGGTGTGGTGTTCCGCGTGTGGGCACCCCCATGCTGTAGTCATCAGCGTGGTGGGCGACTTTAACAGCTGGAAGCCGGGCAGCCACCCGATGCGCAAGGTGGATGGCGATTCCGTATGGGAATTGTTCATCCCGGGCATGAAGGAATATGATGTTTATAAATACTGCGTGACCACCCGCGCAGGTGATCTGGTCTATAAGGCCGATCCCTATGCGTTCCACGCCGAGACCCGCCCGTCCAACGGCAGCAAGGTCTACGATATCAGTGGTTTTGCGTGGCACGATGACGCATGGCAGGCAGCACAGAAAAAGGCTGATGTGATCAACAGCCCGATGAATATTTACGAGATGCACGCCGGCAGCTGGAAGATGAAGGAGGGCGGCAAGCCCTATAACTATTCCGAGCTGGCAGACGAGCTGATCCCGTATATCACAGAGATGGGCTATACCCATGTGGAACTGCTGCCGGTCATGGAATATCCGTTTGACGGCAGCTGGGGCTATCAGGTCACCGGCTATTTTGCACCCACCAGCCGCTACGGCACCCCCAAGGACCTGATGGCCTTTGTGGATAAGCTCCATGCCGCCGGCATTGGTGTGATCATGGACTGGGTGCCTGCTCACTTTCCGAAGGATCAGTTCGGCCTGTACAACTTTGATGGCGAAGCCTGCTACGAGGACCCGAATCCGAAGCGCGGCGAACATAAGGAGTGGGGCACCATGGTGTTCGACTTCGGCCGCAGCGAGGTGCAGAGCTTCCTGATCTCCAGCGCACTGTATTGGCTGGAGCAGTACCATATCGACGGTCTGCGCGTGGACGCGGTGGCATCCATGCTGTATCTGGACTATAACCGCAAGCAGGGCGAGTGGGAGCCGAACAAGGACGGCGGCAAGGAAAATCTGGAGGCTGTTGCTTTCCTGCGCAAGCTGAACGACACCGTGCTGGGCCGTCACCCCCACAAGTACATGATCGCGGAAGAATCCACTGCATGGCCCATGGTCACAAAGCCTGCATCGGACGGCGGCCTTGGTTTCAACTTCAAGTGGAACATGGGCTGGATGAACGATATGCTCAGCTACATGAAGACTGACCCGCTCTTCCGTTCCGGCAACCACAACAAGGTCACCTTCAGCTTCTTCTACGCGTTCAGCGAGAACTTTGTGTTGCCCATCAGCCACGATGAGGTGGTGCACGGCAAGGGCAGCCTGATCAACAAGATGCCCGGCGAGTACGACGCCAAGTTTGCAAACCTGCGCACCTTCTTTGGCTACATGATGGCCCACCCGGGCAAGAAGCTGCTGTTCATGGGTCAGGAGTTCGGCCAGTTCGCCGAGTGGAACGAGACAAAGCCGCTGGACTGGATGCTGCTGGGCTACGATAAGCACACCGAGCTGCAGACCTACGTCAAGACCCTGACGCCTTCTACAAGGAGCATCCCGCCTTCTGGCAGGTGGATTACAGCTGGGAGGGCTTCCAGTGGATCGTGCCGGATGACTCGCAGCAGAGCGTCATCGCCTTCCTGCGCAAGGCACTTCCGGCAAGCAGATCCTTGTGGTGTGCAACTTCAACCCCGTCCTGCGCGAGGGCTACACTCTGGGCGCACCGGTGCAGGCTCCTACAAGGAGATCCTGAACAGCGACGATGCAGAGTTCGGCGGTTCCGGCGCAGTCCACAACAAGGCCGTGCGCACCCACAAAAAGCCGATGCACGGCTTTGAGCAGAGCATCACGATCACCCTGCCGCCCATGAGCACCCTGTATTTTGAAGTGCCCACCAAGCGCACCCGCAAGGCCGCAGCGGACAAGACCGATAAGGCGGGAAAAAAGACTGCAGCCAAAAAGACAAAGACCGTTGCGGAGAAAGCTGCAGCAAAGGTGGTAAAGAAGCCGGGCCGCAAGCCCAAGGCAGAAGCTGCCGCTGCAGAGGAAAAGTCGGTGAAAAAGACCGCCCGCAAGGCAAAGGCTGAGCCGGAAAAGGCCGAGGAAGCACCCAAAAAGTGCGGCCGCAAGCCCAAGGCAGAGGCAGAACCCAAGGCGGAAAAAGCACCCGCAAAACGCACCCGCAAACCGAAGGAGCCCAAGGAATGACCCGGCTCTTCGGCCGACCCATACCGCACATGTTGACGCTCATTTCCGAACAACGGAAATGTTAATGTTAAAGGGGAGAATAAAGCTATGGCAAAAGAAATTGTGGCAATGATCCTTGCCGGTGGACGTGGCTCGCGCTTGTACGCGCTGACACAGAAAACGGCAAAACCCGCAGTGTCCTTCGGCGGTAAGTACCGCATCGTGGACTTCCCGCTGTCCAACTGCGTGAACTCCAACATCGACACCGTTGGCATCGCGACCCAGTATCAGCCCCAGAAGCTGAACGAGTACATCGGCAACGGCCAGCCCTGGGATCTGGATCGTCTGCACGGCGGCGTGCACACCCTGCCGCCCTACGAGCAGGCAAAGGGCACCGACTGGTACAAGGGCACTGCAAACGCCATCTACCAGAACATCGGCTTCATCGACAGCTACGATCCCGAGTATGTGATCATCCTGTCCGGCGACCAGATCTGCAAGCAGGACTATGCCGACTTCCTGCGCTTCCACAAGGAAAAGGGCGCAGAGTTCTCTGTGGCTGTTATGGAAGTGGACTGGAAGGAAGCCTCCCGCTTCGGCCTGATGGTGGCTGACGAGAACGACCGCATCACCGAGTTCCAGGAGAAGCCCCCGGTACCCAAGTCCAATCTGGCTTCCATGGGCATCTACATCTTCAACTGGGATGTGCTGAAGAAGTATCTGGAAGAGGACGAAGCAGACCCCAACTCCAAGAACGACTTTGGCATGAACATCATCCCCGCCCTGCTGCGCGATGGCCGCAAGATGTACGCTACCGCTTTGCCGGCTACTGGCGTGACGTGGGCACGATCGACAGCCTGTGGGAAGCCAACATGGAAGTGCTGGATCCCGAAAACTCCGGCATCGATATCTTCGACGAGAAGTGGAAGATCTACAGCCGCAACCCGGTCCTGCCTCCGCAGAAGATCGGCCCCCGCGCTGTGGTGCAGGATTCCCTCGTCACGGAGGGCTGCAAGATCTACGGCAATGTGCATCACTCTGTGCTGAGCGCAGGCGTTGTTGTGGAAGAGGGCGCTACCGTTGAGGACGCAGTCTGATGGACGGCGTTGTGGTCAAGGCTGGTGCTGTTGTCAAGCGCTGCATCCTGGCGGAGGATGTTGTGGTCGGTGCAGGTGCACGAGTGGGCGGCGATGGCCCCATTGCCCATGTGGCACCGGCCTGACCGTCGGCGCAGGCGCAACCGTCAAGGAAGGTGCCAAAGTCTTTGAATCCGTCAAGGAGGGTATGGAAGTATGCTGAGCCAGAACACCAATGCGTTGGGTATTATTTTCCCCAACAGTTATGATAATACCGTCCCCGAGCTGGTGACCGAGCGCGCAATGGCTTCGATCCCCTTCGCGGGCCGCTACCGTATGGTGGACTTTGTTCTGTCCAGCATGGCAAACTGCGGTATCTCCAATGTCTCCATCGTGGTGCGCAAGAACTACCACTCCCTGATGGATCATCTGGGCACCGGCCGTGAGTGGGATATGGCCCGCCGTCACGGCGCCTGAACATCGTGCCGCCTTTCGCTGAGAAGGGCGTGCGCATCTATTCCGGCCGTGTGGAAGCTCTGGGCTCCATCATGAACTTCCTGGAGAACCAGAAGGAAAAGTACGTGGTCATGAGCGATGCCAACGTTGCCTGAACTACGACTTCAACGCTCTGCTGGCTGCTCATCAGGCAAGCGGTGCCGATGTGACCGTCGCTTACCAGAAGACCGAGATCCCCGAGGGCCGCAAGAATGACAACTACACCCTGACCGTTGATGCCGACGGCCGTGTGACCGAGCTGCTGTTCAACGATTACCGCCCCGGCGTGCAGAACCTTGACCTGAACATCTATGTTCTGGAGCGCGAGACCCTGCTCAAGCTGGTCCGGGATGCGACCTCCCGCGGCCTGATCTACTTCGAGCGCGATATTCTGGCCCACAATGTCAACATCCTGAACATCCACGCTCTGGAGTACACCGGCTATGTGGCACATGTCTGTGACATGAAGAGCTACTTCGACGAGAACCTCAAGCTGACCGATGACGAGAATCTGGAAAAGCTGTTCCCCAAGAAGAGCCCGGTCTACACCAAAATCCGCGACGACAACCCCACCGCTATGTGCCGGGCTGCAAGGTGACCGACTCCATTCTGGCCGACGGCTGCGTGATCGAAGGCACAGTGGAGAACTGCGTGCTGTTCCGCGGCGTCAAGGTCAAGAAGGGTGCCGTCGTCAAGAACTGCGTGCTGATGCAGGATACGGTGGTGGAAGCCAATGCCGAGCTGGACTGCGTTGTTACCGATAAGAACGTGAAGATCACTGCCGGCAAGAAGCTGTCCGGCACCGAGAGCTTCCCGGTGTACGTGCAGAAGAAGCACACCGTCTGATTTTACTGAGTTATCCATAGGGGCGGCTTCCTCCCCGGTAGCCCCTCTTGAGAGGGGCGGGGGCATCTGTGTGCCCCCGCCTGCTCTTTTGTAAAAATGGTTCGTGCTGCCTGCAAGGGCGGTGGGGGAGAACGAAAATATCCCACTATATGAAAGGAGCGATCCTATGAGAATCCTGTATGCTGCTTCGGAAGCTGCCCCTTTTGCAAAGTCTGGCGGTCTGGCCGACGTTGCGGGTGCCCTGCCCAAGGCTCTGGTCAAGGACGGCGTGGATGCCCGCGTCATTATGCCCCTGTACGGCGATTTGAAGTTCCGTGATACGCTGGAGTACGTGACCAATTATTCCGTCCCCGTGGCTGGCGCAGCCAGTACTGCGGCCTGTTCAAGACCGAGCGGAACGGCGTGACCTACTACTTCCTGGACAACGAGTATTACTTCAAGCGCCGCGGCCTGTACGGCTTCTACGATGACGGCGAGCGTTTCGCCTTCTTCTCCCGCGCCGTTTTAGAGACCCTGTTCTACATCGATTTCACCCCCGATATCATCAACTGCAACGACTGGCAGACCGCTCTGGTGCCGGTGTACCTGAACCTGTACTATCGCCATCTGGATAAGTTCAACCGCATCAAGACCATCTTCACCATCCATAATATCGCTTATCAGGGCAAGTACGGCACCGACATTCTGGAGGACACCTGCGGCATCGGCCGCCGCGACCAGCACATCGTAGAGTACGACGGCTGCGCAAACTTCATGAAGGGTGCTTTCGAGACTGCCGATAAGATCACCACTGTCAGCCCCACCTATGCCATGGAGATCCTCGACCCGTGGTTCAGCTATGGTCTGGACGCTCTGCTGCGCGAGAAGCAGTACAAGCTGTGCGGCATCCTGAACGGCATCGATGTGGATTCCAACGATCCCGCTACAGATAAGAACATCCCCTTCAACTACGACATCACCAATTTTGAAGAGGGCAAGGCAAAGTGCAAGGAAGCCCTGCAGGATAAGTTCGGCCTGAACAAGGATGGCAGCCCCGTCTTTGCCATGGTCAGCCGCATGGTCGGCATGAAGGGCTTTGATCTGGTGCAGAGCATCGCCGATGGTCTGGTGGATCGCGGCATCGAGCTGGTCATTCTGGGCAGCGGCGAGAGCCAGTACGAGAACTTCTTCTCCGACCTGTGCGCACGCCATCCGGGCCGCGTTGGCACCTACATCGGCTTCGAGCCGGCCCTGTCGCAGGAGATCTACGCAGGTGCAGATGCCTTCATCATGCCTTCCAAGAGCGAGCCCTGCGGTCTGGCACAGATGGTGGCCTGCCGCTACGGCACGCCTCCCATCGTCCGCGAGACCGGCGGTCTGCGCGACTCCATCCACGACAGCACCATGGGTGAGGGCAACGGCTTCACCTTTGCGGGCTACAATGCCCACGAGCTGTATGTGGCTTGCTGCAATGCACAGAATGCTTACTATGACAAGGAGAACTGGAAGAACCTCGTGCATCACTGCATGGAGTGCGATTTCAGCTGGGATGTCTCCGCCAAGAGCTACGAGGGCCTGTACAACGAGACCGCAAACCTCTGGTAATGTCCTGAAAACTGCATAACGGCTGCCGCCCGGTTCCCAAAGAGCCGGGCGGCTTTTTTGTGTGACCCTCTCAGCTTCGCTTCGCTCAGCAGCTCCCCCGGAAGGGGGAGCTTTATTTGTGCTGCCCGAAAGATGCATAGAAGCTCGCCTTCGGGAGAGCTGGCGCGTCAGCGCCTGAGAGGGTTCGCCCGTTTTTTTTGCATTCTGCACAATAGATCCATCAAACTTTTGGTATTGATGTGCCCGCAGACGCACAAACTCCATACAGGGCGTACAGTTACGGCATTAGTGTAAACAAACTATGAAATTTTACTAGAAAACAGTGGAAAATTGATTGAAAAAACGGCCGGTTTGAATTATACTATCGTTATAAGATTTTTTTGCTGATTGCAAATCCTTGGCAAAGAATCCAGAATCTGGCTTTTGCAAAGGCACATCACACAGGGAGGAAACGCAGGTTGAAGGGCTGGTATAAGGCACTGGAGGATCTTGTCTGGCTGACCCAGCTGGGCCTGAATATGCTGCTGCCGCTGGTCATGTGTCTGGGCGGTGCATGGTGGGCGGTGAACAACTGGAGCTGGCCGGAATGGGTGTTCCTGCCGGCCATCCTGCTGGGGCTTGCTGCCGGGGCACAGAACTTCTGGTATTTTGCAAAGGAACACATGGACCGCACCAAAAAGGAAAAACCAAAGCGGGTGGGGTTCAACTCGCATCAGTAAACTTAACAGGAGGTTTCCCTTTATGAAACTGCAGCCGGAATCCAAAAAGGAGCTGACCCGCATCGCCTGCGGCACGGCCATCTGTACCGCCGTCATGTGGGTGATCTTTGCAGCTCTGCACCTGGTTGGCTGGGTGAAATTTGATTACACTGTTGTTCTGGGCAGTCTCATCGGCGCGGCCGTGGCCATCGGCAACTTTGCGGGCATCTGCCTCGTGTGCCAGAAGGTCATCGACGAGCAGGATGAGAAACGGCGCAAAGCGACATTGCAGGCTTCCTACAATGTCCGGATGCTTTTGCAGGCGGTGTGGATCATCGTTGCCATCGGGGCACCGGTGTTCCAGCCGTTTGCCGGTGTTCTGCCCCTGCTTTTCCCGCGCGTTACGATCTACTACCTGCAAATAACCGGCAAGTACAAGCCTCTTGCACCGGCCGGGCCTTCGGTGGACGTCTCTGTGGAGGACGACCCCGAACCCGCACCGGAGCCGGAAGCTGAACCCCGTGACGAAGGGGGTGAAACGTAACAAATGGAACTGAACGGCGCAAAGATCCTGTATACCATCCATACGGACATCCCCCTGCTGGGTGATTTCAAGATCTCCCAGACCTTAGTCAGCACCTGGATCGTCATGGCGCTGCTTTCGGGTCTTGCCATCTGGCTGGGCAGCAACCTCAAGCTGGAAAATGTCTCAAAGCGGCAGGCCGCCGCCGAGTCATCGTAGAACGGCTGGACCAGTTCGTGCACGACAACATGGGCTATCACTTGATAAGTATATCCCGCTCATCGGCGCGATCTTCGCTCTGAGCATCGGCTGCAACCTCATCAGTGTCATCGGCCTGTGGAGCCCCACAGCCGACCTGAACACCGAGGCGGCGTGGGCCATTGTGGTGTTCGTGCTGATCATGTACTACAAGATCAAGACCAACGGCATCCTTTCCTACCTGAAAGGTCTTTTGGATCCCATCTTCATCATGGCACCCATCAATGTGCTGTCGGAGGTTTCCACCCCCGTCAGTATGGCGTTCCGTCACTTTGGCAACATCTTGTCCGGTACGGTCATTTCCACACTGCTGTACTGGGCGCTGGCAAGCCTGAGCCACGTCATTTTCGGCTGGCTGCCGGGTGCCTTGAGCCAGATCCAGCTGTTCCAGATCGGCATCCCGGCCTTTACGGGCCTGTATTTCGACTGGTTCGGCGGCTGCATTCAGGCGTTCATCTTCTGTACCCTGACCGCAATTTTCATCAAACGTGCTGCCGGTGAGGACTAAGCCTCACAACGGCATCTCCCAAAACAAAAAAACTTTTTTGGAGGACAAATCTTATGACTGACTTTCAGTACCTCGCTCGTGGTATCGCTCTGGCAGGCTGCGGCATCGGCGCAGGCTGCGCACTGATCGCAGGTATCGGCCCCGGTATCGGCGAAGGCAACGCAGCAGCTGCTGCCTGTGAAGCTGTGGGCCGTCAGCCCGAGTGCAAGAGCGACGTTACCAGCACCCTGATCCTGGGCGTTGCACTTTCCGAGACCACCGGTATTTACGGCTTCGTCACCGGCCTGCTGCTGATCTTCCTGGCACCCGGTATGTTCATGAAGTTCCTGGCATAAGCGGAACCTTTTACAAAATAACGAAAGGAGACGCTTATGGAACTGTACCAGGCGTTGATCACGCTGGACGGCTGGACCTTTCTGGCCCAGATCTGCAACCTGATGATCCAGCTGTTCATCTTCAAAAAGTTCCTGCTGAATCCGGTCAAAAACGTGATCGCAGAGCGCAAGGCGAAGGCAGACAGCCAGATCGCCGATGCCACCAAGCTGCGCACTGAAGCCGAAGCCATGAAGGCAGAGTACGAGCAGAACCTGCAGAATGCCCGCACCGAGGCCAACGAGATCGTTGCCAATGCGCAGAAGACGGCCACCGCCCGCGGCGAAGAGATCGTGGGCGAGGCCCGCGCGCAGGCTGCTGCCCTCAAGCAGAAGGCCGAAGCCGACATTGCGCAGGAGCGCAAGAAGGCCGTGAACGAGGTCAAGGACGAGATCGGCGGCATCGCCATGGAGATCGCCTCCAAGGTGGTGGAGCGTGAGATCAGCGAGAAGGACCACAAGGATCTGATCGACGAATTTATCAAAATGTGGTGAAGCATCATGACCGAGACTGCAAGGATGTACGGCGGAAGATAT
>ENA-OQER01001402-OQER01001402.1-human-gut-metagenome-genome-assembly--contig:-NODE-1402-length-11598-cov-5.666812_pt1 | contig 11598 bp, 18 predicted proteins | sample MGYA00242797_ERZ504639 | MGnify/ENA primary metagenome ERZ504639 (study PRJEB26092, sample SAMD00036306) | human gut metagenome | host: Homo sapiens | study: EMG produced TPA metagenomics assembly of...
CCAGGTCCTCCTCGGTCACGTTCTTGTTAATGATGTCGCGCATGCGCTGGCTGCCGGCCTCGGCGCGAACGTCAGGCCGCCCTTCTTTTCGCCGCAACCGACTCGGCCATATCCACGCCAAACGAATCCAGGCGCTGCGACGGAATAGACACGCGAATACCCGTATCCTCCAGGCGACGGTTGAGCTGCCGAGCACGTCGCGAATGCAGGAGTGGTCGGTCGTGGAGAGCGAGGTCAGCGACACCTCGTCATAGCCGGTCTTTTCCAGACCCTGAATCACCGACGAGACGATTTGGTCGGCCGAGCGCTCGCGCACCGGACGATACGTCATGCCGGCCTGGCAAAAACGACAGCCGCGGGCGCAGCCGCGCAGGATCTCGATAGACAGGCGGTCGTGAACCAGCTGCGCATAGGGCACGCACGACTGCGACAGCGGATTCGTGGCGCCGAAATCCTCGACGACGCGCTTGTAGACCACGGTCGGCGCATCCTTGCCTTCACGCGGCACGGTGTAGCCATGCGGCGAGCAGGGCTCGTCGTGACGAACCTCATAGAGCGATGGCACGTAGTTGCCGGCAATGGATGCAAGCTGCTCGACAATCTGCGCGCGCGGGACCTTCGTCACGCAGACGGCGATGCAGCTGGCAGGTCTCGAGCAGCGATTCCTCGCCCTCACCGATGAGGATGGCATCGAAGAAGGCCGCGTACGGCTCGGGGTTGTACACCGAGGGGCCGCCGGCGATGATGATAGGGTCGTCTTCGCCTCGGTCGGCCGCCAACAGTGGAATGCCAGCGAGGTCGAGTGCCTCGAGGAAGTTCGTCACCGCCATCTCGTGCGGCACATGCAGACCGACGATATCAAACGAAGCGACCGGCGCTGCACCCTCAAGCGAGAGCAGCGGAATGCCCGCCTCGCGCATAGCGTCACCCATATCGGGCCACGGCACATAGCCACGCTCGCAGGAGATGCCCTCGGCCTGGTTAAGGATGTTGTAGAGGATGGCGATACCCTGGTTGGGCAGACCGACCTCGTACACATCCGGATAGATCAGGCAGCAACGGTAGTCGGCATCGGCCTTGGAAAGCGTGCCCCACTCGTGATCGATATAGCGACTCGGCTTCTCGACCTTGGCGAGCAACGGCTCAATTAAATGAAAACAGTCTTGGTATGCAACGCGCAACGGAAAACCCCTAAGCAGCGAGATCTGATGCGTCCTGATAGGATGCCATAGGACGGGTAGCGCCCGCGACCGTGGTCACCAGATCGCGAACGCGGGAGAACGTGGCAGTGACCACCTCGTTGGCACGGCTGTAGTCGACATCGCGCTCGTAGAGCGAAACGAGCGCACGGCCCATGCCATAGGTGCCCGCGGCAGCAGTGAGCGCCTTGACGGCAAACCCAATATGCGGCGTCTGCTTGACAAGTGCGCGGGTGACCGCTCGGATCACAAGACCGCCGGCAAGCACGCCCGCGACCTCGTAGCCGCGCTCGGGCTTAATGCCGCGTCCAAAGACGGCAGCGAGCTCAAAGAGCATGCCCACCTGCGCCAGCGCCATAACGGGATAATCGGCGCCCGGCAAAAACACCAGCGCACCGGTCGCCATATTGGTGAGCGCGCACGAGGTGATGATACGATTGGCCGCAGCGATGCGCATGAAGGCAAAGTTCGCCGCAAAAGCCGTTTCCTTGTCGGTGCGATCGAGAATCCAGCGGGCAAGCGTCTCGAGCAGATACGTCTTATCGGTTGCCGCTACCACGCCGAGCATGGGCGTAGACTCCTCGATAAACGGCACCTCCACAGCAGACTCGGCAAGCACGCACACGGGCGCGCCGGCGATCACGAGCTCCTGCACGGCACTCTCCAAGCGGTCGGAACCACACGAGAGCACCAGCACCACATCGGTATCGGTCTTTGGAGCAATTCGCTCCTCCCCCAGACGCTCGACGCGCACAATGCCCGAGGTCGTCTGCGGCACAAAGGCGTCACGCACCGTCTCGGCCAGAAAGCGCGAGGCGGACGAATCCAGATAGACCGAGACGCGCACAGGTGTATCGGAATCCTTCTTAACGGACGCGCCCATCTTAAAAGCGCGGGTCAGCTTATCTACGGGAATTTTCATGGCAAACCCCTCCAGCGGTTACGCGGCGCCCGAACGATGCCGCCATATGGATTGTACGATACCCACCGTCAGCAGCTGAATCATCATCGAAGACGAACCGAAGCTAATAAACGGTAGCGGAATACCGGTAATCGGCATCATGCCGATGCACATGCCGATGTTTTCGAAAGTCTGGAACGCCACATGCCAACGATGCCCACACACGAAAGACGCAAAAACAGCGACTCGCACTTAAAGGCGACGCGAATCGTCGAAAAGATCAGCAGCACATACAGGCACAGAAGCAGAAAAGACCCGCAAAAGCCAAAGGTTTCGGAGAGGAAGGCGAAGACGAAGTCGGTGTGGAACTCGGGCAGAAAGCCGCCGGCAGACTGCGTCGCATGGCCCAGACCCTTACCAAAGAAGCCGCCCGAGCCAACGGCAATAAGCGACTGCTGCAGGTTGTAGGCGTCGTCCGAATCGGCATTATCGGGGTCGATAAAGACCGTCAGACGGTTCATCTGGTACTGCTTGATGAGCACGTCGTGGCCGAGCAGAGAATCGAAAACCGAGTCGAGCGCCAAGATAAGCGCCACCAAGCCCACCAGCAGGGCCAAGGTGGATAGCACCCATTCGCGGCGTACGCCGCTCATACAGATGACGATAGCGCCAGAAACCAGCACGACCAGGCCCGATCCCAGGTCGCCCATGGCAACGACGGCCAAAAACGGAATGGAAAGCATGCCGCAGAGCTTGACATAGTCGCGAACGGTATCGATGCGACCGTTATACTGCGAGCCAAGCGTAGCAATAAAGAAGATGGTGATGAGCTTGGCAAGCTCAACCGGCTGGAATGTCAAGCCAATACCGGGAATCTTGATCCAGCCCGTCATGCCCAGACCGCCCGTATAGGACAGACCCGGAATCTTGGGCGAGAGGATCACGATCAGTCGATGACGAGCAACGCCGTCGAGAAATTGGAAATACCGCGCAGGTCGGAGCGCCAGACCAGCACCGCCAGCACCGTGCCGATGCCAATTCCCAGCAGATGGCGCGAGAACGAAGCATCGGCCTTAAACTGCGAAGCCGACCAGATAATGATGGCACCGTAGGCGACGAGCGCCACAGTAGCCACGAGCACACCGATATGCACTTTTTGGCGAAACGTGCCGCGTGAGGCCGAAAGTTGCTTGTTGACACGGTCCAGGCTGCTGCGAGAGCCGGTCTTGGTTGAACGGAACAGATCCGCCGGAGAAAAATCCATCGCAACCTCCTATCGAACCGAAGAATCGCCCGAGGCCGAAGAGGTATCGGGCTCGTCATAAATCACACCGAGCACGTCGCGCACGACATGCATCGCGGTATCTGAACCGCCGCCGCCCTGCTCCAGGACAGTAGCGATGACATACTTGGGATCATCGGCCGGTGCATAGGCGCAGAACCACGCGTATTCGTCCTCGCCGCTTTTCTCACCCGTGCCCGACTTGCCGTATACCTGCGGCGTCAGGGTACCAAAGTGCGCCGCCAGGGACGTCGATGCCGTATAAATCACGTCGTGCATGCCGTTGCGAACAAGAGCCAAATCCGAATCGCTGTTAATCTTGGCCTCCAGACGCTTCTTCTTGCCCTTGCCGTTGTACTTATAGGCATCGCCGTCGCCATCGCGCGACACGGCCGACAAAAACACGTGAGGCACGTACTGCTTGCCGCCGTTGGCAAGACCCATATAGGCGCACGCCATCTGCAGGGGCGTCACCAAGATGTCGCCCTGCCCGATGGCAATGTTGGTCATGTCGCCGGCATTCCACTTGCGGTCCTCGGCAGAGGCGTCGGTGAAGTACGACTCTTTCCACTCGGCATCGGGAATACGACCCGCGCCTCACTCGGCAGATCGATACCGCAGGTCTTGCCTAGACCCCAGCGACGAAAGACCTCCTGCAGGCCCTCGGAATGTTTCTCGTCATAAAAGAACGCCTTGCCCATGTCGTAGAAGACGGGGTCGCACGAGTTGGCGATACCCGACTGCAGCGTCATGGTGCCGTGGCCGGAATGCAGCCAGCAGTACTTGCCCCACGACTTGCCCAGACCCGTCCAATAGCCCGTGCAGTTGGTCGTCTGTGTTGAAGTGTAGGTTCCAAACTCAAGACCGGCCAGTGCCGAGAGCGGCTTGATGGTCGAAGCCGACATGTACTGTCCGCTAATGGCGCGGTTAAGCAGCGGGTGCGAACCTTTGTTATCATTGAGCTCGGTCCACACGTCATTTGAGACGCCGCCGATAAAGACGGACGGATCGAACTTGGGCTCGCTCGCCATGCCCAGGATCTCGCCATTGTTGGGATCGAGACACACCACAGCGCCGTTGCCGGCATTGCTGTAGCCAGTGGTCTTGGCAAGCTCGATAGCGCTCGCCAGTGCCGTCTCGCAGGCCTGTTGGATCTTAAGGTCGAGCGTGAGCTTAATGTCGGAGCCGGCCTTCGCGGGCACGGCGCCGGCCTGACCGGTCACATTGCCCGAGGCATCGACCTTGACGGTCTGCTCGCCACGAATACCCTGTAGCAGGTTTTCGTAGTAGCTCTCACGCCCGCCTGGCCCACGATATCGCCCGACTGGTACGTAATCTTGCCAGCAGAAGCATCATCATCGCCAGAGGTTTTCTTATTCTGGGCCTCGAGCTGCTCGGAGGTAATGGTGCCGGTATAGCCCAAGATATGGCATGCCGTCTCGCCATATGGATACTGGCGCTCGGTACGCTCGGCAATCTTGACGCCCGGGAACTCGCCGGCATGCTCCTGAATATAGGCAACCGTGGAGCGACGGACGTCCGTCGCGATGGTATGCAGCTCTGAGCGCCTCTGTATTGTCCTGAATATTGCGAAGGACCGCCACGTAAGGCATTCCAAGCACGTTGCAAGATGGCGAACCAAAACCTCGTCCTCGGCAAGGTCGCGGTAGGCCACGACAGCAAGTGAGGGACGGTTCTGGACAAGCGCCACGCCATTGCGGTCGAGGATGCGACCGCGCACAGCGGGTGTGGTAACGGTGCGCGTCTGATTACTATTGGCCTGCTTCTCGTAATAGTCCGACGAGACCATCTGCATGCCCCACAGCTTGACGGCAAGCGCCGCAAACATCGCGCCCACACCCGTGGTGAGGATGGAAAAGCGGCCCTTAAAGGCGGTCGCCGCGGTATTGCCCTCGCCCTCGGTGGCGCGCGGGGCCGTTCCATGCTGCGTATCGTAGGTAAAACGGGAATCGCCACGACGCATGATGACCAGCGCGACCACGATGGCCACAACCAGCACGATACCGGCGATAATAACCGTCAACTGGGAAGACATCTACGGGCCTCCCCTATTTGAGCTTGCGGGTCTTGGGCTTAAAGCGCATGCCCGTCTGGCGTCCGCCACGTGCGGAGAATCCATAGCCGGACTGCGGCACGACGCCGGACATCAAAAACGGAATGGCAACCAGACCCGTCAGGATCGAGGACGGCAACGCATGGCCGAAGATCGCCACGACAAAGCTCGTCTCCAAACCCATAAACAGCAAGATGATGCTGTAAATCACATTAATGACGAGCGCAAAGGCGCCCACGGTGATGCCGCGCGCACTCGGGGTACCGCCCGTCTGACCGACGGCGCTGTGCACCAGGCAAAAGAGCCCACGGTCAGCAGGAGCGACATAACGCCCACCGGCACGGCAGCGGACAGGTCATAAAACAAGCCGCTGCAAAAACCGCACACGACGGCACGGGTCGGGTCGCCCGAGAACACGCTTAGGCACACCAGGATAATCATGAAGTTGACGCGACCGCCCGCAATGGAGATCTGCGGTGCCAGGCCTGCCTGCAGCAGCACGCACAAGATGGCGGCGATCACAAACGTACGGGAGCTCATCCCCTGCTCGTGTAGATCCATGGACACGCCCCCTATTCGCTCGAGCCAGAATCGGTCGTCTCGGACGTGTCGGAACTGTCATCCGAGCTCTCGTCCTTCGTCTTGGTCGCAGCGTCGCGCGACGTTCCCTGCGGCGTGCTGTTGGCCGTACTCACGTCCTCATCCGAGGCCGATTGTTCGTCGGTCAGCGAGGTGATGACCAGCACTTCCTCGTTGTTCTCGGCCGTGGTCTGAGCGCGCACCACAATGGTGTAGTACACGTCGTTTGCCGATTTCTCAACCGACGAGACGGTGCCAAGCGGAAGGCCCTTGGGGAACACGCCACCGATGCCCGAGGTCACGATGATGTCGCCAACCTTAACATCGGAGTCGACGCTCACGTACTCAAGACGCAGCGTGCCGTCAGCCTGACCCTGCAGCATGCCCTGGGCGCGCGTGTCCTGCACCATGCGGATACGCCGGAGTTCTCGTCGCCAATCAGGCGCACGGTAGAGGTCTTGGCCGATACCTCGATAATCTGGCCGATAACACCGGCAGAGCTCGTCACGGGCATGTTGATGGTAAGGCCGTCGGCAGAGCCCTTGTCGATGGTAACGGTCGAGGTCCAGGCATCGCCGGAAGCACCAACGATACGAGCTGCGGTCGATTTGAGGTTATAGGTCGACTGCAGGCCGACCAGCCCCTCCAGACGCTCGGCGGTCTTTTGAGCTCGGAGAGCTCAGCAACTTTAGAGGTCAGTTCCTCGTTTTGCTTCTTGAGCTCGTCGAGCGTGTCCTGCGACGCCGTAAGGTAGAGAACACGTTGCCGATCGCATTGAAAGGAGCCGCCACGGCCGAGCCCACGAAGCGCACCGGCGAGGTAATCGTCGTTACGCCCGAACGCACGGCATGAATCGGTCCTGCCTCGCCCTCGCGGATGTAAAACGTGAGCAGCAACACCGAAATCAGGCTGAAAACAATCAACGGGCGCATACCCGTTGATTGTCGCTTGGTATTCAGATTTGTGGAGAAACCCGAAGATCGTGCCAAATGGAATCCACCTTTTGGAAATTAAGCATTGGTCTGGACGAAGCCGCCATCAAACGCATTGGCCTCGAGCACGCGGGCACAGCCGTTAACGACGTTATCGAGCGCCGTGGGGCTGACGTTGACCGAAACGCCGGTCTCATCGCGCAGGCGCACGTCGAGACCGCGCAGCAGCGCGCCGCCACCAGTCAGCAAAATGCCGTAGTACATAAGGTCCGAGGCAAGATCGGGCGGCGTGGCATCGAGGGCGTCCTTAACGGCTTGGCCATCTCGTCGAGCGGCTTGTTGAGCGCGCGACGAATCTCCTCGCTCTCGATGCGCACGGTCTTGGGCAGACCGGTGATCACGTCGCGGCCGTTGACCTCGACATCGAGCTCGTCCTTGAGCGGCACGGCGGAGCCGACCTTGATCTTGATGTCCTCTGCCGTACGCTCGCCGATGGCCAGGTTATAGGCATCACGAACGTGCGTGAGGATGGCCTGATCGAACTCGTCGCCGGCAATACGGATGGACTGCGAGACGACGATGCCGCCCATAGCGATAACGGCAACCTCGGTGTACCGCCACCGATGTCGATGACCATGGAGCCGGTGGGTTCCTCGACGGGCAGGTCGGCGCCGATAGCGGCGGCCATAGGCTCTTCGATCAGATAGGCCTGGCGAGCGCCGGCCTGGATCGTAGCCTCAAAGACGGCACGCTTCTCGACCGACGTGACGCCGGAGGGAACGCAAACGACAACGCGCGGACGCGGGGTCCACGGATAGCGCTTCTCGGAAGCCTTGTCGATAAAGTAGCGAAGCATGGCCTCGGTAACATCGAAGTCGGCGATGACGCCGTCCTTCAGGGGACGAACGGCCACGATGTTGCCGGGCGTACGGCCGAGCATGCGCTTTGCCTCGATACCGACCGCCAGGATGCGCTCGTCGTTCTTGTCGATGGCGACAACAGAGGCTCGCGAATGACAATGCCCTTGCCGCGCACGGAGACAAGCGTATTTGCGGTGCCGAGGTCGATGGCAAGATCGCCCGCATAGCTACCGAAGAACATATCCATCAAAGAAAACAACGCAACTCCTGATGTGTTGGATGATTGCTGGAAAACTACTAGCTCATGATACTAGCGCAAGCCCGGCACCTCACTTGCGGTGAAGCGCCGGGCAAAGCTAAATCCCATAAGGTCACTACTGGTTGTCAGCAGCCGAGAAATCCATATCGAGCGAGGAAACGGCCCAGCCGATATGGTTGTCGGAGCGCACGAATTTGACGGTGTACTCCTGCTCGCCGCCCTTGGACAGCGATGCCTTCACCTTAGCGGTCGCTCGGTCATGGACTGATCCATGCCCTCGACTGACACGGTGGCACCCTGCGGAATCGAGGAGATGATCATAGACTTGGCGTCCTCGGACAGGCTCGATGCAAGGCAAGACTCGGCCTTTGCGGTGTCACCGTCGCCGGCAGCCTGGAACAGATCGGTAACGACAGATTCCTGAGACGGGAAGCCAAAGCCGCGCGTGTAGGCAAAGCCCAGACCGCCCGCGGCGATCAAAATGAGCAGAAGCAGCACAATGAAGACTTTGAGACCCGTGTGGCGATGGCGACGACGGACCTTGGCCTGCTTACGATCCTGACGGTCCTGCTGGACCATCTCGGACTCGGACAGCGTAAAGAAACCGGTGTCCGAGGGATCGGGCATAAACTGACCGGTCGCGCCCGTAGGATCGAGCGGATCGACGGCAGGAGCGTCCATCGCGGGCGCAGGAGCCGTGGCCATAGCCGTCTGGGCAGACAGCGCGGCAAGCGAATCGTGCACGCGGGCAAGCTCATCGGCCTGCTCGGAGGTGAGCTGGTAGATGCCATCGGCAGTAGCGGCGTTAAAGCGTCGAGTGCGTCGGAGGGGCGGCCGGCGGCAGAAAGCGCCTGACCCATGCCGGCGTTGAGCGCACGCGTGTCGTCGCGGGGACGGCAAAGTCGATAGCCGTGCGGTAGGTCTCCACGGCATCCGCCGGACGGCCGAGCTTAATGAAGCAACGACCGAGCTCGCCGAGTGCGGCGGCAGGAGCCGGATTGCGCCGTCGATGGCAGCCTGACGGAAGGCAGTACCCGCGTTGGCATAGTCGCCCGACTGGAACAGCGCGTTACCCAGGCCCAGATAGGCCTTGAACGGCGTGGCATAGGAAGCATCCTGCGTAGCAGCAGAGAACGCCTGGGCGGCCGTCGTGTAGTCGCCCACGGCGGCGAGCGCCTTGCCGCGGTTGGTGAGCAGTGCGCCGCGCTTGCCGTAGGTGCCGTCGTTGAGGGCGGCGGCATAGGCCTCGGCGGCCTCGGCATACATGCCAGGTGCATCAAGGCGTTACCACGAAGGTGATCGGCCTCGCCCATAATCTCATCGGGAGTTTTTGCCGCCCCAAGCATCTGGGCTGCAGCGGAAAAATCACCCGCGCGGTAAGCGGCGCGGCCCTGTTGGATCAGCTGGCTATTCAAGGAAGTCCCCTTTACTCGTGAACGATCTCGACATGGACGATCTCGTCGCCGGCACGCAGCTGCGAAATCACATCAAGACCCTCGACCGTGGTACCAAAGACGGTGTAACCGGAATCGAGGTTATGCTGGCGCCCAGGCAGAAGTAGAACTGCGAACCGCGGAATCGGGGTCCATGGAGCGTGCCATGGCAAGGGCACCATCGACATGGCTGTTGCGCGGATTGGTGGCAAACTCGCCCTTGATGCAGTAGCCGGGGCCACCGGTACCGGGCATGCCGTCGGGGCCCTCAAGACCAGCGGCGACGTCGGCGCGGACATATCGCGGGTATTGGGGTCGCCGCCCTGGATGACAAAACCGGGCACATAGCGATGGAACTTAAGGCCATCATAGAAGCATCGTGGAAAGCTCGCAGAAGTTCGCGACATGAATGGGAGCGCCCTCGCCGTCAAACTTGACCTTGATGGTACCCTTCGACGTCTCGATAACGGCGCACTCGTCGCCGGCAAGCTGATACTCGGGCGTGTAGAGCTCTTTCTTAAAACCAAACATGTGGTTCCTTCCTCGTGCGTTTAAAGCATATTTGTACGAATTGTAGCAATAAGCATACGCTTACATCAATTGCGCACGTAGGTTATGCCGACTATGGCGAACTAATTTTGGGAACGCTGCTGCGGCTTCCAGGAGCCACATTGGCGTCGTACTGGTTCAGCGCGCTGTTGCCGCCCTGTGCGATGGGCGCCAGGATATCGCTTTGGTGGGAACTCATCGACTCACCATCGGGAATGGCCAGCGAGATGTCCCAGCTCTGACAGATCACGTCGACACGCTCGTACATCCACTCGGCAAGCTGCTTTAAGTGGGCGATGTCATCCGCATAGACCGTATCGTCCTGATACTTAAGGTTGTTAAGCTCATCTTGCGTCTTTTTGATCTGGTCGCGCAGGGCGTAGGCACTCTGCGACAGCTCCTGACGGGTGGACAGTGGCGTTCGAAGATAGCCATTGTTAAAAGAATCGATGACCTCGCCGATCTGGTCCTCGTCACCGTAGGACACGATGGTCTGATACAGACCGTCGAGCCTGGTATAGAGCTGATCATCGGTGAGCACAGTTTCTTCCTGGACCACCTCGGCAGAATCGTCCTGCTTGGTATCGTCCTCAGTCGCCTCGCCCTTTTGGCGCGTGGGGAAGGTCGTCTGCGCGCCTGGCCAAACTGGTCATAGAAGCCAGGCATGACACCCATGGGATCGGCCGTCACGAACCAATACGCACCACCGCACACGACGGCAAGGACCGCGATGACGATGAGCGGCTTGGGGATATGACGCTTGTGCTTGTGATAGGCGTCCTCGTCGGGGTGCACCTTGCGCTTGGGTTTTTGAGCATCGTCGTGCAGGGAAACGGGCGTGGGAATGTCGACCTTGGGGATACCGAAATCCTTATCGAAAGCCGGCAGCACGCAAGTCTCATTGGGGTCGGCGGCATCCGAAAGAACCGCGGCAGCCGAGGCGGGCGCATGAGGCACCTCGGTATCGATCTGCTCTTGCGTTAGGCGCGGAAAGCCCGCCGTGCGGCCCGCTGCCAGGTCAGATGCGGCCGCGTCCTCGGAGAGGATACCCGGAGCGGGGCGTCCGCATTTGGGACACGTACGATCATGCGGAGAAAGACGGGCACCGCAGCCCTCGCAGAACACGAACTCGGTGTGCTCGGGGCCATCGCCCGGACCACATAGGCGTTGCAGTAGGGGCAGAACGAGGCGCCGTCCTCGATAGTCTTAAGGCAATGCGGGCAGATCACGGCATCCTCTTTTCGAAGCAATTCAAACAATCGAGGTTAGAGCATAACATCGCCACGGCCCCACAGGAGCAAGGCACCAATTCAACATCGGCAGGGCGCGTAGTTACTTCTTCTTTTTGCTTGGCATCGAGACTTTGATGCCTTGGGCGGACTTGGTCACGCGAGAGCGCTTGGCTCCGGTACTCTTCTTTTTCTTGGGCTGGGCCTGGGCCACGCCCTCGAGTGCGCGGGCCTCGGGCCTCGCGAGCGGTGCGATCTTCGCGGCGCTGCGCCATGTCGGCGGCGACGCGCTTGGCAAAAC
>ENA-OQER01001403-OQER01001403.1-human-gut-metagenome-genome-assembly--contig:-NODE-1403-length-11598-cov-2.543545_pt1 | contig 11598 bp, 15 predicted proteins | sample MGYA00242797_ERZ504639 | MGnify/ENA primary metagenome ERZ504639 (study PRJEB26092, sample SAMD00036306) | human gut metagenome | host: Homo sapiens | study: EMG produced TPA metagenomics assembly of...
ACCAACTTTTTACCAAATATTAACACATTTCTTGAATATAATCAACAGTTATTTTTTCTTTTTTTGGTATTTCTTTATCTATTCTTGATAATTATCTATTTTAAATTGTTACTTCTTATCTATTTTGCACAATTTATTGTACCTCAACAGGGCAATCCATTCTGATCACCTTCCATAAAAAAACAGATAAAAAATCGCAGAAAATAAACGCATCCTTCGATGCATATCTTCTGCCGTTCTCTTTTCTCAATGGCATCTCTGTTTTTATACAAAACAGACACAATCTCAACTTGTTGATATGAATTATACAGTAAAATTCACTATAAATCAATACCAAATACGTATTTTTTTATGCAAATCTTATAAGTACTTTTTTCACAAGCAAGCCATTTCATTACACGGAAATTATCTTTGTTTCACAGCTATTGTGGAACAATTATACTTTTTTCTTCCTGTACCAGGATATTAAATACAAAACTATACCAAAAATTATAAAAAACGGAGCAACTGCCACCAAAACAGTTGTTAAAAGTATCACAATTAACACTGCAACAGCGATCACGATCGCCTTTCCATACCATGTGCTCAGATCCAGTTTAAAGCTTCTTGCCTTTCCGGCACTGCTCTCCGTCCCATTATCCGCATAATCATCTGCGCCGTAGCTCTCTTCAGAATAACCTGACTCATCATAAACAGCTGCACTGTCATCTGTATCGATCAAAGTCTTGGCGATCAGCCTGGGATCCCCCAGTTCTTCCAGGACATCTGATTCACTTCGGCCGTTCCGGACTGAGACTGAATGTATCCTCGTAATACCGCACATGAGCCGCAGCTCTCCCCTGGGCCATCTGTCCGGACAGCTGCCCCGTAAACCTCAAGAAACTCTCTTCTGCTCATAAATATGTCAAACCTTTCTTACGAAATATAATGAAAAAACAAAACTCAAAACAACTCCAGAAACCTCACCGTAAAATTTCTGCAAATTCTTTTTTAATACTCTCTTATAATTTTTCTCATTATACCATAACCCATAAATTTAAATCAGAAACAAATCATAAAATTTTGATTAAAAAATAAAAAATCATAGCACATCGCAAAGGGCGGTTCATTTCCGGATGCCGCCAAAGCCGCATTCAGAAACAAACCGCCTCCATGACGTTCGTTATGCCGTCAAAAATTACTCAACATGAACAGCTCCTGTACTCCTGATATTCATCGGATAGACATTTTCCCTTCCGACATACTGAGCCATATAGTCCACATACGCATCTGCATTCTCGATCGGAAGCACGCACATGATAACTCCTGCAAAACCACCACCATGAACTCTGCAGATACCAGCACCGATCTTATTCAGAAACAGCTTGGTAAGCGCCAGACTCAACGTGATCTTCTGCTCCTTGCAATTCTGCAGAGAATAACAGTTCTGCAGCCACTCCCAGGAAGAATTACCGGACTCCTCAAGAAGACGCAGGAATCCCTCACCGTCTTTATTCTCAACAGCCTTCACAGCATCTGCAACACGTCTGTTCTCTTCATAAAAATGCATCGCACGAAGAACAGCACGGTCATTCGGAATATCCTTCACATGTGCCAGAAGATTCTCCATACTGGACTCACAGAGAAGCTCTACGCCCATAGCCTTCGCAGCCTCTCGCATCTCCATAGGAATAGAAGAATATTCCTCACTGAGATCTGCATGCCCCTTGCCGGTATTTACGATCACAAGTCTGCATCCCATATCCTCAAAGGAAAATGCGATCTTCTCACAGCTGATATTCTCTTTATCAGAGAAATCCAGAAGGATCGGGCCGCCGGCAGCACAAGCCATCTGGTCCATCAGACCGGAAGCCTTTTTCCAGTAAACATTCTCAGCATACTGACCTGCTCTCGCATACTCGCCGTACTCCAGTTTTCCTTCATTAAAGAAATAATTGGTGATCGCACATACAAGCATCTCAAAGGAAGCAGAGGAGCTTACACCTGCAGCGGCAATAACCTTGGTGGAAACATAAGCGTCAAATCCACCGGTAGCATAGCCTTTTTTCTGCATATACTCCATAATACCTGCAACAAGAGCATCTGTACCTTTTGTATAGGTTTCTGCGCTGAGTTTGTCAAGATCAACAACTACTTCCTGTTTGTAACCCTCACTGATCATATGGATCACATTGGTTCCGTTTGGATAAGCAGCACCGATGGTATCCAGATCGATACTTGCAGCAATAATCTGACCGCCGTTATGATCAACATGGTTGCCAATGATCTCCGTACGGCCCGGAGCAGTAAAAAACTCTGCCTTGTCATGATGATATTTCTTCTCGAAATTCACAGCAAGATTGGTATAACGGGCGCTGCTCTCCTCTGTCTCACCATAGATTTTTTTCAGCACGTCTGCTGCCGGAATTTTAATTGTTCCCATTTTTTCTTCCTCCTGTTATATAGTTTACACCCCAGATCCGGAAGAACCCGAAAAAATCTTCCGCTCTGTCACGCTTCATGTACTTTTATTATAACAGTCCCGTCTTTTCTGTCCATAACAATTTTGTGTAAAAACCGTATTATTTTGTGGTGATCCCGGAATATCCCTTTGCATTTTCTGCCTTTTCTGATAAAATAAGTTCCACTAAGAAAAGCAGATATACACTTCAGAATCCGCGCACAGAAGGAAGGAGGTAACACCATGCAGATCATCACAGATCCCGCCGGAAAAGAACTGAAAAAACACGGAGACAGCTCCTTCCCATTCCTGGTAAGCTACGAGCGGCTTTCCGGCTATGAGACCGGTTCCTTTCTGTGGCACTGGCATCCGGAGATCGAGCTTACCTATATCGAAAAGGGCGAAATGCTCTACAAGATCAATCAGAATACCTTTCACCTGAAAGAGGGACAGGCAATCTTTGGCAATGCCAATGCCCTTCATGCCGGATATATGTATCAAGATCAGGACTGTCAGTATATCCCCATAACCTTTGACCCCAAACTGATCTACGGATTTTCGGGAAGCCTTCTTTTCCAGAAATATACAGAACCGATCCTCCGAAGCTCCCTGTCTGCCGTACCGCTTGATCTATCCTGCAAATGGCATTCCGAGGCCATAAAAGATATCCGTGACATCATCGACCTGGACTGCAGCCGGGAACCCATGTATGAATTTGAGGTCATCGCCAGACTGCAGCACTTCTGGAAGATCTTGTATGAAAATACGATCTCCCGGGCAATTCTTCCATCCGGTCAGGATGAAGAAAACTACCGCCGCATCCGTCAGATCATGTCCTATATCGCAGAACACTACTCTGAAAAGATCCTCCTGAATGATGTTGCAGACCTGATCCACTTAAGTCCCAGCGAATGCAGCCGGCTTTTCAAAAAATGTATGAATATCACTCTCTTCGGATACATCCAGGAATACCGCATTGAACGCAGCCTGGAATATCTGGAAAATCCCTCCTGTTCTATTACGGAATCAGGACTGCTGTCCGGTTTTTCGGACTCTAATTATTACACAAAGATCTTTACGAAAATCAAGGGCTGTACACCAAGACAGTACAGAAAAAATCAGGAGCTGTGACATGCTCCTGATCTTTAACCGTTCAGTGCTCCATACATATGGAGCAGAACAATATTTATCTGTGAAAATGGCTGTTATCTGAACAACTCTTTCATTGCCGGATACAGTTTGCGGAATTTCCGGTATTTTTCTTCATATTTTGCAACCAGCTCCGGTTCCGGTTCTACCGTATCTACTACCCTGACCAGCTTATTACAGATTGTTTCCACGTCTGGGTATTCACCGCAGCCTACTGCTGCCAGCATTGCACCGCCCATGGACGGGCCTTCCTCATTCTCCGGCACATCCACCTTCAGGTTCATCACATTTGCAATGATCTTTTTCCAGAGAGGCTCTTAGCTCCGCCGCCGCAGATCTTGGTGCGCTCAATATGGATCCCGAGGCTTCTTGCAACCTCAAGGGAATCTCGAAGTCCGAAAGCAACTCCTTCCAGAACAGCCTGTGTCATATCTGCTCTCGTGGTATCCATGGACATTCCGAAAAATACACCTCTTGCATCCGGATCGTTGTGCGGAGATCTCTCTCCCATCAGATACGGAAGGAAGAATACCTGATTCTCGCCAAGCTTTTGGATCGGTGCCTGCTCTGCCGCAAAATCCTTTGTCTTAAGGATCTCCTCTGACCACCATTTGTTGCAGGAAGCAGCGCTTAACATGCATCCCATCAGATGATAGCTTCCATCTGCATGGTCAAAGGAATGAAGTGCATTGTTTTCATCCACTCCGAAATCTTTGCTGGAAATAAAGATCGTACCGGATGTTCCAAGGGAAATGTTGCACTGGCCATCGCCAACAGTTCCTGTTCCGACAGCTGCTGCGGCATTGTCGCCTGCACCTGCTACAACCTTCACATCTTCTGAGAAGCCAAGCTCTTTTGCAACTTCCGCTTTCAGGTTTCCGACTACCTGCCAGCTCTCGTACAGCTTCGGAAGCTGTTCCTCTGTGATATGGCAGATCTCAAGCATTTCCTTTGACCAGCAGCGGTTCTTCACATCCAGAAGAAGCATACCTGAAGCATCGGAAACATCTGTGCAGAAGGATCCGCTTAAACGATAGGCAAGATAATCCTTCGGAAGCATGATCTTTACAACCTTTTTAAAATTCTCAGGCTCATGCTTCTGCATCCAGAGGATCTTCGGTGCGGTGAAACCTGCAAATGCAATGTTTGCTGTGTACTGAGAGAGTTTATCTTTTCCAATGACTGAATTCAGGTATTCTGTTTCCTCACCTGTACGGCCGTCATTCCAGAGAATCGCCGGACGAATCACATTGTCATCTTTATCCAGAGTTACAAGACCGTGCATCTGGCCGCCAAAACCGATTCCTGCTACTTCTTTGCGGTCAATTCCTTCTGTAAGCTCTTTGATTCCTTCCATGCTCTGAGTAAACCAATCCTCCGGATTCTGCTCAGACCAGCCGGATGCGGGAAAAACAGCGGATATTCTTTTGATACAATGTTGCAGATCTTTCCGGATCCTTCCATAAGAAGAAGCTTTACAGCGGAAGTTCCAAGATCAATGCCAATATAATACATAATAATTTTTCCTCCTGTAAACACAGAAACCGCGGCTCTCAGTTCGCAGCGTCTGCACGCCTGAGAGCTCGCGGTTTCTGAATCGTACTTGATTTAGCAGGATCAGTCCGCATCTGCGGATGATCTTATCTGCCTGTTTTAATTATCTCCAAGGATTCTCTGTCGGATATCTCACGCCTGCCGGCTGATTGTAACCAATCTCTTCAACCGGTACACCGATGTATTTGAACACCTCGAAGAGAGCTTTTCCGTGATGTCCGAATGCTACAGCACCGTGATGCGGGAATCCTCCCTCGATCAGCACGTGACGGTAGAAACGTCCCATCTCCGGAATTGCAAATACACCGATAGCACCGAAGGAACGTGTTGCAACCGGAAGAACCTCGCCATGTGCGATATATGCACGAAGCTTGTTGTCCGCTGTACTCTGCAGACGATAGAAGGTGATATCTCCAGCTTGATATCTCCCTCAAGAGTTCCGTTTGTAACCTCGATCGGAAGTGATCTTGCCATGATCATCTGGTATTTCATCTCACAGAAGGACAGCTTGCTGGATGCTGTGTTTCCACAGTGGAATCCCATAAAGTATCCTGAAGTGTGTAGTTGAATTTGCCTTCGATGGACTCTTTGTACATATCCTTCGGTACGGAGTTGTTGATGTCAAGAAGTGTAACGATATCATCACTTACAACCTGTCCGATGAACTCACTTAATGTTCCGTAGATATCAACCTCACAGGATACCGGAATTCCCTGTGCTGTCAGGCGGCTGTTTACATAACACGGAACGAATCCGAACTGTGTCTGGAATGCCGGCCAGCATTTACCTGTCAGTGTTACATATTTACGATATCCCTTGTGATCTCTCACCCAGTCTTTCAGAGTCAGCTCATACTGTGCAAGTTTCGAAAGGATCTCCGGCTTCTTGTTTCCTGCGCCAAGCTCCTCTTCCATCTCTTTAACGATTGCCGGGATTCTCTCATCACCTGCATGATTGTTAAATGCCTCGAAAAGATCCAGCTCAGAATTCTCCTCGATCTCTACGCCAAGGTTGTAAAGCTGTTTGATCGGTGCATTGCATGCAAGGAAGTTTGTAGGACGCGGTCCGAAGCTGATGATCTTTAAGTTGCTAAGTCCTTCGATTGCTCTTGCGATCGGAAGGAACTCATGGATCATATCTGCACAGTCCTCTGCGTCACCTACCGGATACTCTGGAATATAAGCTTTTACGTTGCGAAGCTGCAGATTGTAGCTTGCGTTCAGCATACCGCAGTAAGCATCTCCACGTCCCTGGCAAAGATTATCCTGTGTTTCCTCTGCTGCTGCGATGAACATCTTCGGTCCCTCGAAATGTTTTGCAAGAAGTGTCTCAGAAATCTCCGGTCCGAAGTTTCCAAGATATACACAGAGTGCGTTACAGCCTGCTTTTTTGATATCCTCCAGAGCCTGGACCATATGGATCTCACTCTCTACGATACAGACCGGACATTCGTAGATATCCTTTGCATCGTATTTCTTTGTGTAAGCTTCTACAAGAGCTTTTCTCCTGTTTACGGAAAGGCTTTCCGGAAAACAATCTCTGCTGACTGCAACGATTCCGATCTTAACTTCTGGCATGTTGTTCATAATCTTCATTCTCCTTTTTATATCCGGCAGATTTTCCACCGGTGATATTATTGTTCGTTTGTAACTATTCACTTCATCAAAAATCAGTCAAGTGTGATATTTTCACCCTTCAATCCATTGAATGCGCCTTCAATCTTCGCATCCTCATGAGCGATAAGCCATTTATTCCTGGCTGTCATCAAACCGTCCTCTCCGTCCTCTGACATTGAAAAATCAATCTCTGTGTTGGTTCCTCTCGGAAGAACAACTACACACTGAAATCCGCTCTCATTCACATGACACGGTGCATAGTGGAGAGTTGTTGCATAAACCTCGATCCCGGTTCCTGCCGGTACAAGAAATGCCTCCACCTTTGAGGTATCGTATGTAAGATCCTCTTCTATATCCTGCTGATGTCCGATAAGCAGTACAAGATCTGTCACTGCTACATTGATCTCGGAATTCCATGATATTCCAGGGCATTCAGCTTTTTGTTGTGACCATTGCAATATCCGATCTGGACAGGTAATCCACCAAACGCTCTGTTTTTCAGCTCTTTTTCCACATCGAGAGCTTCCAGCTCCTCTGCTGACGGAACATATACCACATCCTCCGGAACCGGTGTATGCTTCATCTCCTTCAGAAGCGGACCGAAATTGTATCCCTCCAGAACCTTTCCGTATCTGCGGAAAGCCGGATCTGTTACTTTCTGAATTTTCACGATTTAACCCTCCTTACAAAATTACTGTTTCACAGCTTCTCTGCATCTTCGTTTTGAACTGAAAAAAGCATACCACATCATGGTATGCTTTTCGCCGCTTTTCTTGACTCATTCATAGCACTTTTTTGACATTTTTATGATTCTGACGCTCCACTCTTCCCGGCAGGATCCCGTAACGCTTTACAAATTCCCTGGAAAAAGCCCTGCTGCTTGCAAACCCGTTGTCAAGTGCGATGGAGCTGATGGTATGATCTGTATTCAAAAGCTCCTTATAGGCGTATGCCATGCGGATATCCTGTAAATATGTCTTAAAATTGACCCTCGCATATTTCCGGAACATCCTTGACAGATATGCATCGGAATATCCGAACATGGCTGCAAGTCCGGAAAGCCTGAGATCCTCCTTGTAATGCTCCCGCATATAAGTGGTTATTTTTGACAAAGCATCCAATCTGCGGCTGATCTTCAGCGCATTCTCCTCCACCTCTGTTTCCCTGTATGCGGAAACCATAAGATAAAGGACTTCATAGAACACTGCCCTGATACGGAATTCGTACCCCGTTTCCCCGGATACATACACCCGGTACATCTCCCGGATCAGAGAAACCATCCGCCTGTCTGTTTCCTCAGACTCTTCGTTTCTGCTCCGAAAACGGATGAACCTCTGAGCGGTAAAATAATCCGAAAACTGCTTCAGCGGGATCTGCAGTACAATGGTCTCATTACGTACAGGCGCCTGAATAGAATGTACTTCATTGGAATTAATGATCAGAAACTCCCCTGCCTTCAGCGGATACTCTTTCTCATCGATATAGAAATAAAGGCTCCCCTCCATCACCGCAAAGATCTCGATCGAAGTATGCCAGTGTTTTTCCCTTACATAATTTCCGTTTCTTCCTTCAAAAAGAAAAAGCTTAAAAGGAAATCCCTCATTGGGAATGATCAATTCATGCTGAAACTCCATGCTCCTTCTCCCTTTCCTGCTGTCCGGTCTGGATCCGGCGCATCATACTTCCGTAAAAAAGCCGCCAGGATCTGCTGAAATAACGTTCCGATCATAACCGGAAATAATGTTTCCGCCGGAAAATACGCTCCCGCGATCACCGCACCGGCGCTGATGTTCCGCATTCCGGAACCATAGATCATGGAAACCGTTGCCTCTTTATTCTGCCTTGTAAGAATGGCAATTATCCAGCCGATGGCATATCCCCCTGCTGCCAGGGCCAGGATCGCTGCTGCTACCTCCAGCCGTTCTCCGTTAAGATGCTTCATATAAGGAGAAACCTTGGAGGAGTTGGAGGTTACCACAAAGATCAGGCACATTTTTGAAAAAGGCGCCAGCTTTTTCGGCCAGGTCTCCATAACCTTTCCATGGCTGACTTCATTAAGGCACATGGCAAGGACTGCCGGCAGAGCGATCATGAAAACCAGCTCCTTCATCATTCCCACAGTATCCATTTTACGCTGGAGCCACCAGAAGCTTCAATACTGCCGGGATCAGAAAGGGAGCCAGGATCGTATCGATCACAACCAGCGAAAGTGACAGCGGACTGTTTCCATTATAAATGGATACCCACATCAGACTGATCACCGCTGCAGGTACGGAAAATTCCAGCACCATTCCTGTGATATAATTCATATTGCCCGGGAACAGAAGATGTCCCAGACCGCAGGCGGCCACCGGTCCCAGCACATGAAGGACCAGCAGCATCAGGATTAGCGGAAGCGGCCGCTTAAACACATCTGCCACATCACGGAATCTGGATTTCAGCGCGCCGATAAAGGTCATAAACGCAAAAGCATACGTCACATAGGGCACACCATGCTTCGCAATATCCGGAAACAGTACCCCCGTAAGCAGACAAGCCGGCGTCACAAAAGCCATCCATTTCTCCATAAAGCTGTTAAATTTTTCCAGCATATCACACCTCTTGTTTATCTTTTTTTTCTGTCTTTTTTTACAGTTTATCACAAAAACAGCGGTGCAAGAAAAAAATCCTCTGTTTTATAGCCGATTCCGGACAAATATGATATGATAGTACCCATCCAAAAGCAACCTGAAACCAGGGCGGACTACAGATATCCGCCAAAATGATCATTTTTTATGATCTGGAAAACGAGGCAAAAAATGATTTCTTTAATTATACCATGCTTCAATGAGGAAGAATCTCTTCCGCTTTTTTACCCGGAAGCCACTTCTGTCCTCAGGCAAATGAACTGTGATTATGAACTGATCTTTGTGAATGACGGTTCCAGAGACAGAACCCTTGAGATTTTAAAAGAACTTTCCGAAAAGGATCCTCATGTGATCTATCTTTCTTTTTCCAGAAACTTTGGAAAGGAAGCTGCCATGTATGCAGGCTTCTGCAATGCCGGCGGCGATTATGTAGCAGTGATGGACGCTGATCTTCAGGATCCGCCGTCCCTTCTTCCGGAAATGCTGGAGAAGCTGGAATCCGGAGAATATGACAGCGTTGCCACCAGGCGTGTCAGCCGTGACGGAGAGCCACCTATCCGGAGCTTTTTTGCCCGGAAATTTTATCAGCTGATCAATAAGATCTCGGATGCAGATATTGTGGACGGTGCCAGAGACTTCCGTCTGATGAAACGCAGTATGGTGGATGCCATCGTCTCCATGAGTGAGTACAACCGCTTTTCCAAGGGAATCTTCGGCTGGATCGGTTTCCGCACCTGCTGGCTCCCCTACAAAAATATCGAACGCGTAGCCGGTGAGACCAAGTGGAACTTCTGGAAGCTGTTTAAATACGCAGTCAGCGGCATCATCAATTTCTCTCAGGTACCGCTGACCATCGCCTCCTGGTTCGGAACGACCATGACCGGTTTTTCCTTTCTGGTCCTGGTAGCCATCATAGTCCGAAAGCTGATCTTTGATGATCCGGTCCCAGGCTGGGCTTCCACCATCTGTGTCATCATCTTCATCGGCGGCCTGCAGCTTTTCTGCCTGGGTATCATGGGGCAGTACATAGCAAAAACCTATATGGAGGTCAAGCAGCGCCCCCATTACATCATAGCAGAGTCCAACAAAAAGGACTTTACACCCATACGTTGATTTTTATTCTGTCGGAAGCTCGACCACCTGATATTCGTGGCCCAGCGCCGGCAGGATTTTTTCTTTTACATCACTGGTCTTCATTAACAAAGTGGAAGTATTGATGCACGGATGGCATCCGAAATATTCTTCATCCAGGACTTCTTTATCAAGCACCAGATGTACCTTCTTTTCTCTGTCAAAGATCAGTCCCATCAGACTTAAGGATCCCGGGTAATGTTCAGATATTCCTCCATCTGCTCTCCGTCTGCAAAGGAAAGTCTGGCTGTTCCGATCTGTTTGGACAGAAATTTTGTTTTTAAACGGCTTCTCTCCAGGCATCAGCAGAAGATAGAAATCTGTTTTCTGTCGGTTTGCAGAGAAAAAAGATTTTTGCATATCTGCGCTCCCAGAAGCTGATCCACTGCCTCGCAGGCCTCCATGGTCATCAGTGCTTCATGATCTGCTCTTTTATATTCAATCCCAAGGCTGTCCAGAAAATCGTACACTGCGATTTCCTTCTCCAGACGGCCCTCGGTATTCTCCGGTCTTCCTGTATAGATCGTTTTGTCAATTCTTGGTTCTTCCATGGTGTCTCCTCCGTTATTTTTACATTCTCATATGTGCAAGTCTTAGTCGCAGCATATTACGCTTTGCTGCTTCACCCGTAACCTGCCGATTTGTTTAATCATAGCACACCTGTAACAAATAAGATACTCCGGATTTCCGTCTGACTATTGACGATATCAGCCTCGGATGCTATACTCTCAGGCAGAAAGGGAATGAAGTTCTCCCCCGATCTTTATCGAAACCGCCAATGAGCTGATGACTTCTGTGCAATGCACGGGGTTACCAGCTTTTTTTGATGGATTTTTCAAAACGGGGAGATTGAAAGGAGTTACTATGACAAAAGAAACTATCCAAAAAGAACATCGGAATCCTACAGCTGAAATATGCTGTCCTTGCAGTGGTCGTGGGGAATCTGCGTCGGAATCGTAGATACCATCTTCGGCCGGGCTGCTGGCGATCTCTGATCTTCGCACCGCACACTGGCGATATCTGCTGCCTTCCTGCCTCTGGCCGGACTTCTTATTGTGTGGATGTATCATCATTCAGCACC
>ENA-OQER01001404-OQER01001404.1-human-gut-metagenome-genome-assembly--contig:-NODE-1404-length-11597-cov-1.837053_pt1 | contig 11597 bp, 17 predicted proteins | sample MGYA00242797_ERZ504639 | MGnify/ENA primary metagenome ERZ504639 (study PRJEB26092, sample SAMD00036306) | human gut metagenome | host: Homo sapiens | study: EMG produced TPA metagenomics assembly of...
TTTTTTCATCCACAACACATCGCGACTCTTACTGTAATCACATGATTGCAGCAGTTGTAAAAGTATTAAACCAAGTAATATTTGCATTAAATATTTCATACCTGTTATTTTAAATTTCTCTGAAGGATGATATTCCTCAATCTGTGATTTTGAACATTCCTCCATTGTTAACTGAAACCTAAAATCAGAAGGGAGCCTCTGAATGTTACGTTTTGACTGCTTGGTTCAAGTTCTTGTCTCTACACCATATAGCGTTGCCATATCATTCTGATGAATTCAAAGAATATATGAAAAAAAAAATAATGATGGATTATGGTGGATCCCAGAAGAACTTCAGTAAGTGGTTCTGAGCGGAGTTAAAGAAAGCGAGGTAGAAGCCATGGATCAGACGGAAAAGTTAATTATAGATATAATTGATCAACATAGAGATGAAGTTATTGAGTTTGCAAGAGATATTTATACACATGCGGAACTTGGATATAAAGAATTTCGTACCTCACAGAAATTTGTAAATAAGATGAAAGAATTAGGACTTCACACAGAAACAGGATTTGCCATCACAGGTGTAAAAGCATACCTGAATGAAGAGAAGAAGGAGAATGCATGTCTTGCACTTTTAGGAGAGTTGGATGCTCTGAGAATCCCGGAACATGCCTATGTAAATCCTGAAACAGATGCGGCTCACTGCTGCGGACATCATGCACAGATGGCAGGCATATTTGGTGCGGCACTTGCACTTACAGTACCTGAGATTGCAGAAAAACTGGGTGGACAGGTAGTATTTTTTGCCACACCTGCAGAAGAGTATGGTGAGATTGAATTTAAGAATCAGCTGCGTGAGCAGGGCAAGATTCGCTATGGAGGTGGAAAATGCGAATTGATCCGTACAGGAGCGTTTGATGATATTGATCTCTGCCTGGCGCATCATATTCAGCCGGGAGATGAAATTCAAGTCGGAAGCGGAACAGGAAATGGATTTGTATCAAAAGTAATCCGCTATTTAGGAAAAGCAGCTCATGCAGCCGGAGCTCCTGACAAGGGAGTGAATGCACTTTCCGCAGCTTCTCTTGGCCTTCAGGCATTAGGCTCAACCGTGAGACTTTTCGTGACGAAGACTGCGTCCGTGTTCATCCGATCATTACGAAAGGTGGAAATCTGGTTAATGTTATTCCGGATGAAATTGTGATCGAGACACTGGTAAGAGCGAAAACAATTGAAGCATTTACGGATGCGGCAAAGAAAACAGATCGTTCTTTTCAGGCAGGTGCAGTGGCGATGGGAGCAAAAGTAGAGATTACTACACTGCCGGGATACCTTCCGACACTTGCAGAACAGCTTTGCCGGAGTTGAAGAGAGCTGCAGAACTTGCAGCACCGGAAGTACCTGTAAGAGAGGCCGCGGGACATTCCGGCGGTTCTACAGATGTAGGTGATGTGCAGCATCTGATGCCTGTTTATACATTCAATACAGGCGGTGTAAAAGGCGGACTTCATCAGATTAACTTTGAAGTGACGAATGAAGAAGAGGCTTATATTGATACAGCGAAAATGTTTGCATTGGCAGCATATGGATTGCTGAAAGAGAAAGCTGCAAGAAGTAAAGAACTGGTTAAAAATTACAAACCAGTATTCAAAGATTCTGCAGAATATACAAAATTTATGGAGCAGTTTGATTCTAAGGAAGTACTTGATTGATAGTTAAGGAATTTAATTGCAGAAGATTGATACGTACAGCCTGTAGACCTTGACATCCCGCCCGCTTATATGCTACGATTTACATTACGAATGGATATATGACAAACGCATTGATGAAGAGAGTATGTAACAGGAAATCTTACAGAGAATCCCGTGAACTGTAGGTGAGAATACTGCAGTGTGATGCTGAGAGGGACAGGTGGAACGTTACAGAAGATGGCTTACTGAGCGGTGTGGATGAGCATGGAAAATGTAAGTTCACGAAGGGTTCCGCCCTTTACAGCGGAGAGGTGGAGTGGTGACTTCACCCGCAGAGACTGTCGGTTGCGAGACTGATAGTGAATGGAAGTGGTAACACGGATTTCGTCTTCCCTGGGATTTACGAATTGTAACAGAAGTTATGAGAGTGAATGCAGGGGAGATTTTATATAACAGGAAACTGAGTTTCCTGTTATATAAAAAGCCTCCGGCAGGATGCGCATTCGCGCGAAGAAGTAGGATGTCGCAAGCGACCGCGCTCAGCGCGAGAATGTGCCAGGGCACATTCTATATTTCATATATCCGGTAAACATAGAAGGAGAGAGAAAAAACATGTGTGAAAAATGTAATAAAGGAAAATATTATATTACAACAGCAATCGCTTATGCATCAGGCAAACCGCACATCGGTAACACGTATGAGATCGTGCTGCAGATGCCATCGCAAGATATAAAAGAAGTCAGGGATACGATGTATTCTTCCAGACAGGAACAGATGAACATGGACAGAAGATCGAGCTGAAGGCAGACGAAGCAGGTGTTACACCAAAGGAATTCGTTGACAATGCAGCAGGCGAGATCAAGAGGATCTGGGATCTGATGAATACTTCTTATGACAAATTCATCCGTACAACAGACGAAGATCACGAAGCACAGGTTAAGAAGATTTTCAAAAACTGTACGATCAGGGAGACATTTACAAAGGATCTTATGAAGGAATGTACTGTACTCCATGCGAGTCTTTCTGGACAGAGTCTCAGTTAGTAGACGGTAAATGTCCGGACTGCGGACGTGAGTGTAAGCCTGCGAAAGAAGAAGCATATTTCTTCAAGATGAGCAAATACGCAGACAGACTGATCAACCACATCAATGAGCATCCGGAATTCATTCAGCCGGTTTCACGTAAGAATGAAATGATGAACAACTTCCTGCTTCCGGGACTCAGGATCTGTGTGTATCTAGAACATCCTTCAAATGGGGAATCCCGGTAGACTTCGATCCAAAACATGTCGTATACGTATGGCTCGATGCGCTGACCAACTATATCACAGGAATCGGATATGACTGCGACGGTAACAGCACAGAACTGTTTAATAAGAACTGGCCTGCAGACTCCACCTGATCGGAAAAGATATTATCCGTTTCCATACCATTTACTGGCCAATCTTCCTGATGGCACTGGATCTGCCGCTTCCAAAGCAGGTATTCGGACATCCATGGCTTCTGCAGGGCGACGGTAAGATGAGTAAGTCCAAAGGAAATGTACTTTACGCAGATGAGCTGGTTGATTTCTTCGGAGTAGATGCCGTACGTTACTTCGTACTTCATGAGATGCCATTTGAAAATGATGGCGTGATCTCATGGGAGCTGATGGTAGAGCGTATGAACTCTGACCTTGCAAATACACTTGGAAACCTGGTAAACAGAACTATTTCCATGACAAATAAATACTTCGGCGGTGTTGTAACAGATAAGGGTGTTGCCGAGACAGAAGAAGAAAAGGCTGTCGATGCAGATCTTAAGGCTGTCACAGAAGATACTCCGAAGAGAGTCGATGCGAAGATGGATGAACTGCGTGTCGCAGATGCAATCACAGAGATCTTCGTACTGTTCAACGCTGCAACAAATACATCGACGAGACAATGCGTGGGCACTTGCAAAAGATGAGGCAAAGAAAGACCGTCTGGAGACCGTTCTCTACAACCTGATCGAGAGCATCAAAGCAGGAGCAAAACTTCTGGAATCCTTCATGCCGGAGACTTCAGAGAAGATCCTTGCTCAGCTTGGAGACGGAAAAGTAACAGAAAAACCGGAGATCCTTTTCGCAAGACTGGATGTCAATGAAGTAATGAAAAAAGTAGAAGAACTTCACCCACATGTAGAAGAGAAGGAAGAGGCAAAAGAAGAAGCTGACGAAGAAGTGATCGATATCGAAGCAAAGCCGGAGATCACATTCGATGACTTCGGAAAGATGCAGTTCCAGGTTGGTGAGATTATTGCCTGCGAAGAAGTGAAAAAATCCAAGAAACTTCTCTGTTCACAGGTTAAGATCGGAAGCGAAGTAAAACAGATCGTATCCGGAATTAAGAAACATTACTCTGCAGAAGAGATGGTAGGCAAGAAGGTTATGGTTCTTGTGAACTTAAAACCTGCAAACTTGCCGGAGTATTATCTGAGGGTATGTTACTGTGCGCAGAAGACGCAGAAGGTAATCTGGCACTTATGACACCGGAGAAGAATATGCCGGCCGGTGCAGAGATCTGCTAATGCAAGTATAGAAAGATACAAAGAAACTGGTTGATAATAGTTGGCTTTGTATATGAAAGAATGAAAATGAGGACGGAGGATTTTTGGAATCACCGTCCTTGTTTGATATATATCTCCAATATCCGACATCTATATACAGTATCTGTCACACAAGTTATCCACATGATGTGGATAAGTATGTGGAAAACCTTGGGATAAGGGTGGGATAACCATGAAATTCCTTGGGATAACGTGTGGAAAAGATGGGATAAATATTGGGATACTGGGGACAGGACATTTTTGATTTGGGACGGAGGATTTAAGACATTATTTTTGAAAATCCTCGTCCCCGGAGGGATATATGATATTTGATACACATGCACATTATGACGATGAGCAGTTTAATGAGGACAGAGTAGAATTGCTGAATTCTATGGAAGAGCAGGGCGTTGGCACAATTGTAAATGTCAGTGCAGCATATAATTCCTGCAGGAAGGTTATTGCACTTGCAAAGGAATATCCATTTGTATATGCGGCAGTCGGGATTCATCCGGATGAGGTCGGCTGCCTGAATGAAGAGAACTTTGCACAGATGAAAGAGCTGTTTAAAGAGGAGAAAGTGGTTGCGGTAGGCGAGATCGGTCTGGATTATTACTGGGACAATGAGCCGAGAGAAGTGCAGAAAAAATGGTTCATACGGCAGCTGGAACTGGCAAGAGAGTTGGATCTTCCGGTTCTGATCCACAGCCGGGAGGCAGCGGCAGATACCATGGAGATTATGAAAGAGCATGCGAAAGGACTAAGCGGTGTGATCCATTGTTATTCTTATTCCAAAGAAATGGCACAGGAATATATCAAGATGGGATTTTACATCGGCGTTGGCGGAGTGGTAACGTTCAAGAATGCGAAGAAGCTGAAAGAAGTAGTGGAAAATATTCCGCTGACATCAATTGTACTCGAGACGGACTGCCCGTATATGGCACCGGAACCGAATCGTGGAAAGCGCAACAATTCTGCTTATATCCGTTATGTGGCAGAGAAGATTGCGGAATTAAAGGGCATTACGTATGAAGAAGTAGTCGAACAGACGGAGAAAAATGCAAGAGAGATGTACCGGTTATAGCAAAAAGCAGGGGAGATATCGGAAAAACAACGATATCTTCCTTGTTTATTAATAAGAAAACCCTTATGCATAAATTTCCTATTGTCATATAAAACTACTTATGTTAACCTAATCTTACGCAGTCGTCAATCTGACAGACTGCAAAAGTATCTATCAACCAATCGGTAATTATTTCTTTCACTCTATATTCAGAGTAGATAATCCGATGAAAGCAAAAAAGAGGAAGATCGTTTGAAAAAATGTTTCAGGCAGCTCTGAGAATCTGAGGTATTTGCTGAGAACATTTGGTAAACTTCTGCTTTTCTAAGATATACTCCTGTGTTAAAATATGCTTAGGCAGAGAATTCTTTACTTCAAACGATACTTTATCTTACAAAAGAAGGGAGAATTCTATGAGAAGAAACCAGAAAAATGTAACAGAAGATGACTTTATTATGCTTCCGACGGTGGATTTTTGTTTCAAAGAATTGATGCAAAATGAAAATATCCGGAAAGGAATCGTAGCGGCTTTGCTAAAGCTTCACCCGGAAGACGTAGAAAAAACAGACCTCATGCCTACAATATTACAAAAACAGTATGAGGATGATAAATACGGAATTTTGGATGTTCGGGTGAAGTTAAAAAACGGTGTACAGATAGACTTTGAGATGCAAGTTGTCTACTACGACTACTGGGCTAACCGGTCGGCGTATTATCTTGGAAAAATGTATGTGGATCAGATCAGAGAAGGCGACAGTTATGACAGGCTGCAGAAGTGCATTCAGGTAAGCATTCTAGATCATACTTATTTTCAGGATGATGAAAAGTGCTATCGTCGGATTGCATTGTGTGACACAGAGACAGGGAAAGAGTATACAGATCTGTTAGAGATGCACATACTAGAACTGTCCAAGCTTCCGCCTGAGCAGAAAAATGAGACAGATCTGTTACAATGGATGCGCTTTCTAGGCGGAAAATGCAGGGAGGATTTCAAGAAGATGGCAGAGAATAATTCTACTTTTGAAGAGGCATATGATGTATTAGACAGACTGAGTGCGGATGAGAAGAAACGGCTGGAATACGAAGCAAGGCAGAAAGCAATCAGAGATCATGACATTATGATGAAGACAGCAAAAAGACTTGGACTCGAGGCTGGAATTGCAGAGGGAAGAGAAAAGGGAATTGCAGAGGGAAGAGAACAAGAAAAACGCAATATTATTCGTGAAATGCTGCAGGATCACATTCCCGATTATAAAATTAAACAATATACAGGAGCAACAGATAAAGAGATTTCCGAGGAAAGAGCCGGTTGTTTTAAATGTCTGCGCCTATTATTGGAAGGTAGTGAAATATACAGATCGTACATGATAAAAATTCTCGATAATCTGTTCCGCATATGAAACAGCCAGAAAAGCCCGAAAAATGGGGAAAAGCAAGACCGTGGATTTTAATCAGTGCGCCGGCTATCTTGAAGAATAAATATTTTTACTTTGTAGCAGCATTGTTTATCTTGGCACTTAGCATTGCGTCAGGTAACGGATCTATGACCGTATATTATTGTGGAAATATCTTAAAAGATATGGATATGATGACACCACTTTCCATGGCACTGACACTTCCGGTTATTATTGGAAACTGTTTCGTACCTGCGATTGTTAAGAAAATAGGACATCAGAAAACGCTAATCCTCAGTTCGATTCTGATGCTGGTCGGATTCCTGATCGTAGCAATTAACCCTCACAGCGGAACATTTGCCATCGTCGGAATGGTCGTAAGAGGATTTGGAAATGGAGCAATCTTCGCTTGTGGATTCGCATTAGCAGCCATAGCAAGCTTACCGGGCATATGAGAATCTTCCATCCCCGTTTATATTTTCTTTATACATATTTCATTTTTTATCGCTGTCAATCCCGGCCAAATTATTGTATAATGAGGAATAATCGAGAAACCATATAACAGATACGGGAGGGTCTATGAAGGAACCAACGTTAGGAAATCCGCAGAATACCATCGAGGTTCTGCAGAAATATAATTTTTCATTTCAGAAAAAATTCGGTCAGAATTTCCTGATCGATACACATGTATTAGATAAGATCATACAGTCGGCGAATATCACGGAGGATGATATGGTACTGGAGATCGGACCAGGAATCGGTACGATGACGCAATATCTGCACAGGCGGCAGGAAAGGTGATCGCAGTTGAGATCGATAAGAATCTGATCCCGATCCTGGAGGATACATTAAGCGGATATGACAATGTACGTGTCATCAATGAAGATGTATTGAAGTTGGATCTTAAGAAGATTGCAGACGAAGAGAACAACGGAAAGCCGGTCAAAGTGGTGGCGAACCTGCCATATTATATTACGACGCCGATCATCATGGGACTTTTTTGAAAATGAGGTTCCGGTAGAGAGTATCACTGTCATGGTGCAGAAAGAAGTTGCGGATCGTATGCAGACCGGACCGGGTAATAAGGACTATGGCGCACTGTCATTAGCAGTACAGTATTATGCCGACCCGTATATTGTGGCAAATGTTCCGCCGAACTGTTTCATGCCGAGACCGAAGGTGGGATCAGCGGTTATACGTCTGACCTGTCATCAGGAGAAACCGGTACAGGTGCAGGATGAGAAGCTGATGTTCAACATTATCCGTGCATCTTTCAACCAGAGAAGGAAGACACTGGCGAACGGTCTGAAGAATGCGGCGACATTAGATTTTACAAAAGAAGAAGTGGAAGCAGCGATTGATGCACTTGGAAAGGGTGCAAGTGTGAGAGGTGAGACACTGACACTGGAAGAATTTGCAAGATTGAGTGATTTATTATCTCCATATAAGAAAGGATGATGACGATGGACAGAAAAGAAGGGCAGACACTATTTGAGGTAACACCGGAAATCAGCCATTTTGCAGAACTTTGCGAGAAGAACAATGCGATAGACAAAGAGCTGTATACGAAGTACGAAGTCAAACGGGGACTCCGTGACCTGAACGGAAAAGGTGTCCTTGCGGGACTTACGAACATTTCCGATGTATGTGCGAAGAAGATCGTGAACGGAGAGGAAGTGCCATGTGCAGGAAATCTTTACTATCGCGGCTATAATATCAAAGATCTGGTGCAGGGTTTTCTGAAAGATAAGCACTATGGATTTGAGGAAATCGCCTATCTGCTGTTATTCGGTGAACTTCCGGATAAGACGCAGCTGCAGACATTTCATGAGACACTGGTGGAAAGACGGACATTGCCGCCGACATTTGTCCGTGATGTGATCATGAAAGCGCCAAGCCGTGACATGATGAACAGCCTGTCGAGATCAATCTTAAGCCTGTACACGTATGATCCTCATGCAGACGATACGTCGATTCCAAATGTACTGCGTCAGTGCCTGAATCTGATCAGTCAGTTCCCGATGCTGATGATCTATGGCTATCATGCATATAATTACCGTATGGGAGAAGATCTCTTCATCTATGCACCGTCACCGGAATTATCAACAGCAGAGAATATACTGATGATGCTGCGTGAGAATAAGGAATATACGAAATTAGAGGCAAAGATCCTGGATATGCACTTGTCCTTCATATGGATCACGGCGGCGGTAACAATTCTACATTTACAACGCATGTGGTAACATCATCCGGAACGGATACTTATTCGACGATCGTGGCTGCTATGGCATCCTTAAAAGGACCAAAGCACGGGGGAGCAAATGTCAAAGTAACCCAGATGTTTGACGATATGATGGAAAAAGTCAGTGACTGGGAAGATGATGATGAGGTACGCCGGTATCTGACCGATTTGTTGGATAAGAAGGCATTTGACCGGAAAGGACTGATCTACGGAATGGGGCATGCAATCTATTCCGTATCTGACCCGAGAGCCGATATTTTTAAGAAGTTCGTTAAGCAGCTTGCAAGAGAAAAGGGCTGTGAGAAGGAATATGCACTGTATGAAAAGGTAGAGCATATGGCACCGGAGGTCATCGCAGAAAAGCGTAAGATATACAAAGGTGTAAATGCGAATGTCGATTTCTACAGCGGACTTGTATATAGTATGCTGGATCTTCCACCGTCACTTTATACACCGATCTTTGCGGCAGCGCGTATCGTCGGATGGAGTGCACACCGTCTGGAAGAGCTTAAGAATGTAGATAAGATCATTCGTCCGGCGTACAAACCGCTGGCCGAATACAAAGAGTATGTCAGAATGGATGATAGATGATGAAGCATGAATTTTATTATACATCCAGAGATTCTGTGACAAAGATCCATGCGATCGAATGCTTCCGGATAGAGAGATAAAAGGTGTCTTACAGATATGTCATGGAATGGTGGAGTATATTGATCGTTATGATGAATTTGCCGAATTTATGTCGGAGTACGGATATTATGTAGTCGGACATGATCATCTGGGACATGGGAAATCCATACAGACAGAAGCTGATCTGGGATATTTTGATGAACGGAAAGGTAATCAGTATGTGATCGGAGATATTTATCAGCTGCAGGAGATGACACGGAAAAAATATCCGGATGTGCCGTATTTTATGCTGGGGCACAGTATGGGTCATTCCTGTTGAGACAGTATCTGACGATGTATGCGGGGGGCCTTGCGGGAGTTATCATTATGGGAACCGGTCATCAGGGAATGCTGACGCTTTGTGCGGGAAGGATGATCTGCAGGGTCATTGCAGCGTTCAAAGGATGGAAATACAGAAGCGCATTTGTGGATAGTCTGAGTTTTGGAGGTTTCAATAAGAAATTTGAACCTGGTGAGACATCGAAGGAATGGATCACATCCGATAAGAAAAAACGAGATGAATATGTGCGGGATCCGCTGTGTTCCTATACATTTACACTGGGAGCCTATTATCAGATGTTTACCGGTATGAAGGTTCTGGTACGGAAGGGAAGTATGAAACGGATTCCGAAGACGCTTCCGGTGCTCTTTACGGCAGGATCCGATGACCCGGTAGGGGCATTCGGAAAGAATGTGACCAGAGTCTATGAGAAATATAAAGATGCCGGGATCAAAGATGTGTCGATCCATCTGTATGAAGGCGACCGGCATGAGATCTTGAATGAGGTGGACCGGCAGAATGTGTATCGGGATATCCTTACGTGGATCGGAGAAAGAAATAAAACAAAAGCGGAGTCGTAAAGACATCCGCAGAAATTACCGGTAAAGTGGACCGCCAGAAGTAATCTTCTGGCGGCCTTTACTTTATGAGGGGGGCGATAGTTGTTATCCAACTATCTGAAGTATTATAATCAAGAAATGTGAAAAAAGTATGTTCATTTTATAAAAAACGCAACAAAAAACTCTCCTTTCCGGAGAGCTTTTTGTTGTTGTTATAATTACTAAAGGAATGAGAGTAAAGTGTACACCGGAGAGTGATTCCGGTGTTTTACTTTATGAGGGGGGTGATAGTTGTTGCTTATCAACTATCTGATATATAGTATAGGCAAAAAAATATGTCTAAAGTATGTTAAAAACATAAAAGAATTCGAAAAAATCTTAACTAAAAATGAAGAAGACAAAAACAGATTCTAAAGAGCGGAAAGTAAAGGACAGCATTCAGAGTATTTGCGTAAATGAGCAGTTACGATATCAAAGAATTCACCGGAGGTTGGTTTCAGAGTTAAAGGGCGTAATGCAATTTTTTCGAGAAGCGGTCTGTTTCCGTGCTCCCAACAGACCTTGATGACAGTGCGGATATCACGTTCAACACTATAACTTGTCGTATTATAGTGACGTGCGATGTCTGGATAAAGATACTTACTGACGAAAAGGAGGTAGTTTTCATCAGACAGACAAAGACGTATACCATAAATGAGATATTCATAGCCACGGTAAGTTGCACCAATACCAAGAGAGCGAATAAGATATTCTATTTCTGGTTCATGCATAATATGTCATCTTCTTTCTAAAAATTTTGTTTGGAAGAATCCGACAAGATGAAAATCCCACGGAGTATGAAAAAATAAAAAAGATTCTTAAATCACCAGGGATTATTATATAGAAAAAATATCTTTACGAAAATATGGTTTATTGTTTTTAGACATAATATTAGCAGTTTCTATTTTAGACGACAGAACGGATAAAGAGCATATTTTCATAATATCTTAAGAATTTACAAGACCAGGACTTAAAAATTAGTTGATATTCTTGTATAGTATAAGGGAGGTGATGAGAAATGTACAACGTACTTGTATGTGATGATGATAGAGAGATTGTAGAAGCAATAGAGATATACCTGTCGCAGGAAGGATATAAGTGTTAAAAGCCTAT
>ENA-OQER01001405-OQER01001405.1-human-gut-metagenome-genome-assembly--contig:-NODE-1405-length-11593-cov-2.062271_pt1 | contig 11593 bp, 21 predicted proteins | sample MGYA00242797_ERZ504639 | MGnify/ENA primary metagenome ERZ504639 (study PRJEB26092, sample SAMD00036306) | human gut metagenome | host: Homo sapiens | study: EMG produced TPA metagenomics assembly of...
CATCCACAGAACCTCAATGCTATGAAAGGTAACCGGTCTGGCTTTTCGCTCCACGACTTTACCTTCCCGTGCCAGTTCATACAGTTTTTTTCCATTTACTTTCAGTGCGGAATACATCGGTGGAACCTGCTGCTGCTCACCCTGAAATGAAAGAATGCAGGTGCGGACTTCTTCTTCCGACACCTGCACTGACGACTCCTTCAGGATCGTTCCTTCCATATCCTGGGTATCGGTGGTGATTCCCAACCGAAGCACTGCCTCGTATTCCTTATCATGATCTGCCAGCAGATCACACAGTTTTGTTCCTTTTCCAAGGCAGACCGGCAGGACACCCTGTGCCTGAGGATCCAGGGTTCCCGTATGACCGATCTTTTTTTGTTTTAAGATTCCACGAAGCTTCGCCACCACATCATGAGATGTATAGCCTGCTTCTTTGTATATATTGATTACACCGCTTCTTTCCATATGTTTTCTTTACTCCTGAAGCTGTCTTTCTATATCCAGTGTCAGACTGTTTACCACATCGAACACTGATCCCTGCATAGTACATCCGGCTGCTTTCACATGACCTCCACCGCCAAAATAAGAAGCCACTCTTGCCACATCCACTTTGCCGTTGGAACGCATACTGACTTTATACTCCTGCACACCGATTTCATATAAAAAAGATGGCAACCTCCACGCCACGGGTATTCTGTAACTGGTTAACGATACCATCCATATCTTTCGGTGTCACACCGTAAAAATCCATGTCTTTCTTTCTCACATAACCCACGATACACCGCTGATCCAAAAGCATGATGCTCTCCATGATCGTGCGTCCCATAATCTGATTCTGTGCATAAGATTTTGTATAGAAAGAATCCTTGATGATACTGGTAAAATCAATGCCTTTTGCCATCAGCTGACCTGCGATCTCCATGGTTCTGGTTCCGGTACAGCTGTACTGAAACACACCGGTATCGTGAACGATCCCGGTATACAGTGCTTCCGCACAGGCTTTGTTGATCTTTTCCGGCTCCAGAAGTTCATAGAGCACTTCACAGGTAGAGCTTGCGTCCGGAACGATCTGATTCTTCTGTGCAATTCCTTTATTCGTGATGTGATGATCGATGCACGCGGTTATTTTCGCCGTATTCACTGCCTGACCGGCAACGCCGATCCGGTCTGTGCTGCTGACATCGAATTCCAGAAACAGGTCATATTCTTTCTCTTCCCATTCCTGTTTCGCCTGATCGATGTCCTGAATAAAATGAAATACTTCCGGTACCTCCTCCAGATAAACATCTGTCTGGATCTGTGGGTAATTTTCTTTCAGATACAGATACATTCCCATGCAGGAGCCCACGCAGTCACCATCGGTCTTACGTGACCGGCGATGGCTGCTGTGGTTACCCCCTCAAGTACAGATGCAATATTATTTATCATCTTCCTCATCCCTTTCCGGGGTCTCTTTATTTACCTCGTCAATTAATCTGGACATATGCACACCATATTCAATCGACTGATCCAGTACAAACTGAATCTCCGGTGTGTTACGAAGATTCAGACGTTTTGCCAGCTGGCGGCGTACATAACCTTCCGCACTGCGAAGACCGGCAATGGTATCTTTCTTTTCTTCATCGGAACCCATCACACTGATGTATGCCTTGCAGGTTTTCAGATCCGGTGCCACTTCCACAGAAGTGACGGATGTCATCATATGAATTCTGGGATCTTTGATCTCCTGACGGATGATGAGGCTTAATTCTTTCATCACTTCGCCGTTAATCCTTGTATTTTTTATGCTGTTTTTTCTCATTATCTATCACCTCAATCCGGTATGAAAGCCTATCTCGGTACTTCTACCATGATGTATGCTTCTACCTGATCCAATTCCTGGATATCGTTGAATCCTTCGAATACCAGACCACATTCATAACCAGCTTTTACTTCTTTCACATCATCTTTGAATCGTTTCAGAGATGCCAGTGGGCCTTCGAAGATCTGTTTTCCTTCTCTGGAGATTCTTACCGTACAGCCTCTCTGGAATACACCATCCAGAACATAACTTCCGGCGATGTTACCGACACCGGATGCTTTGAAGATCTGACGAACTTCTGCATGACCGATGACTTTCTCTTCGAAGACAGGATCAAGCATACCCTTCATGGCAGCTTCCACATCTTCGATTGCCTGATAGATGACACGGTACAGACGCAGGTCTACACCTTCCTGTTCTGCGGTTGCTTTTGCTGTCGCGTCCGGACGAACGTTGAAACCAATGATGATCGCGTTGGAGGCGGAAGCCAGTGTTACGTCCGATTCGTTGATAGCACCTACACCACCATGGATGACCTTAACGACAACTTCATCATTAGACAGCTTCACAAGACTCTGCTTTACAGCTTCCACAGATCCCTGCACATCAGCTTTTACGATAAGATTCAGTTCTTTCAGGTTACCTTCCTGAATCTGGCTGAACAGATCATCCAGAGACATCTTCGCTTTTGTTTCTTCCAGCAGACGGTTCTTATTTCAGAAATAAAGGTTGCTGCAAGTTCTTTGCTTCTTTATCGTTTTCGGTAGCCACCAGAACTTCACCTGCGTTCGGTACATCTGACAGACCAAGAATCTCTACCGGCGTAGACGGGCCTGCTTCTTTGACACGGCGTCCCTTATCATCCATCATCGCACGTACTTTACCTGAGGAAGCTCCGGCTGCGATAAAGTCACCCACATGCAGCGTACCTTTCTGTACCAGGATAGTAGCAACCGGACCTTTTCCTTTGTCAAGCTGCGCCTCGATAACCAGACCACGTGCTTTTCTCTTCGGGTTGGCTTTCAGTTCGCATACCTCGGAAGTCAGCAGGATCATCTCCAGCAGTTCCTCGATACCCTGGTGAGTCTTTGCGGACACCGGGACGAAAATAGTGCTTCCACCCCAGTCTTCCGGAATCAGTTCATACTCGGAAAGTTCCTGTTTTACTCTCTCGATGTTGGCACTCGGTTTATCTACTTTGTTAATTGCAACAATGATCTCAACACCTGCTGCTTTTGCATGTTGATTGCTTCTACCGTCTGCGGCATCACACCATCGTCTGCTGCAACTACCAGAACAGCGATATCGGTGGAGTTTGCTCCACGCATACGCATAGCGGTGAATGCCTCATGTCCCGGAGTATCCAGGAATGTGATCTTCTGTCCCTTGATTGATACCACATATGCACCGATGTGCTGTGTGATACCACCGGCCTCACGGTCGGTTACATTTGTCTTACGAATCGCATCCAGCAGTGAAGTTTTACCATGGTCAACGTGTCCCATAACACAGACAACCGGTGGTCTTGGAACGAGATCCTTCGGATCTTCCTCTTCCTCTTTTAACAGTTCCTCGATCACATCCACTTTTCTTCCTGTTCTGCGATAATATCATAGTCAAGTGCGATCTCCTGTGCCTTTTCAAAATCGATCTCATGGTTTACCGTAACCATAGTTCTTCCATAAACAGTTCTTAACATCACTGCCGGCTGCATCTTCATCTTTTCTGCCAGTCGCGAATCGTCATTTTCTCCGGAAGTGTGATTTCTTTCACTACTTCTTTCTTTTCTCCTTCGGCTGAGGACGGGCAGGTTTCTGCAGTGCTTTCGGCAGTCTGCTCTTCTGAAACGTCCCTGGTTCGGACGGTTGGATCCCTGTCCGTTTCTTCTGTCTGGGTCTTTTTCTCTTCTCTTTCGCGTTCTTTTTCTTTATCTTTTTCTTTGTTCTTTACGTCTCTGACCGGTTTTCTTGCCAGGCCCAGATCCATACTGTCCATAGCAGGTCTGGAATCTCTGCGTTCATTTCTGCGTCCGTTGTTTTCTCTTCCGTCGCGGTCTCTGTTATCACGGTTCATACCGTTTCTGTTGTTATCAAAACGACGGCCACCCTGATTGTCTCTGTTCTGATTGTCTCTGTTTTGTCCGTCTCTGTTTCCATCGAAGCGACGGCTTCCGTTTCCGCCATCCTGACGGTTGTTCTGTCCCTGATAACGGTTATTATTCTGGCCGTTTCTGTTATCATAGCGACGTCCACCCTGGTTATCTCTGCTCTGGCCATCACGATTCTGATTGTCTCTTCTTCCCTGACCGTTGAATCTTCTCTCCTGACCATCTCTGCTCTGGCCGTCACGGTTCTGATTGTCTCTTCTTCCCTGACCGTTGAATCTTCTCTCCTGGCCGTCTCGGTTCTGATTGTCACGGTTCTGATATCCACTGCGGCTTCCTTCACCGTTTCCTCTTGCCGGTCTGTCCTGTCCGTTTCTGTCAGACTGCGGTTTGTTTCTTCTGAAATTCTTACCTTCCTGGGTCTGTGCGTTCTGCGGACGGAATACCTGAATCAGATTTGATTTCTTTTTCGGGCGGTCAGCTGCTTCTTTTTTTCTCTTCTTTTCCTTCATTTTTTCCGGTGAATGCATCCCGGACCATTTTTTTCATCTTTTTCTTCCAATGTACTCATATGACTCTTAACTTCTACCTTTTTCTCCTTTAAAAATTCAATAACTTCTTTGTTTGTTTTATTTAATTCCTGTGCAATTTCATAGATTCTTGATTTTGGCATTCTACCACCAACCTTTCTGCTCCATGCCAAGAAATGTAATTATTCAGATTTCAGCTGTTTTCCATTGCTGCTGCCAGGTTTTCATCAGTTACTGCCAGAGACGCACGGAATTCTTTTCCCATGGCTCTTCCCAGTTCCTCTTTTCCTCCGAAATCATAACAGGGTACTTCATAATACGTACACATATTATGGAATTTCTTTTTGGTATTGTCCGACGCTTCCGCCGAAACGATGACCAGCCAGGCCTTTCCTGTCTTTACTGCTTTCTCCGTTGAAAACTCTCCGCTGACAATCTTACCTGCCTTGGTGGAAAGTCCGATCAGTGATAGTACTTTATTACAATTCAATCGTATCCAGCTCCCTTTCCAGATTCTCGTAAACCTCCTGAGGAATCTGCATCTTCAGGGAACGTTCCAGCCCTTTGTTCTTGATGGCTTTCTGCAGACATTCCTTTGAGAAACAAAGATATGCGCCGCGACCGTTTTTTCTTCCGGTCACATCCAGTACGATTTCACCTTCCGGCGTCTTCAGTACACGCATCATTTCCTTTTTATTTTTCATCTCATTGCATCCGATACATTTCCGCAGCGGCACCTTTTTTATATTTCCCATAGCTATCCGCCTCACTGTTTTTTCAGATCTTACTCTTCTTCTGTGGATGTCTCTTCCGAGATCTCTTCTGTTTTCGGTTCTTCATCCAGTTCTACACCGGCCAGAGCATCTTCCATGGAATCTTCACCCTCTTCATCGTCAGATCCTGATAATATTCAAAATCACCGGCTTCTCTTGCCTGTGTCTCACTCTTGATATCGATCTTGAAGCCTGTCAGACGGGCTGCCAGACGGGCATTCTGTCCTTCTTTACCGATTGCAAGAGACAGCTGATAATCCGGAACAATAACCAGCGCAGTCTTCTCATCCGGATCTGCCAGTACGGTGATCACCTTTGCAGGCTCAGTGCATTCTCAATCAACAGTGCCGGATTCTCATTCCAGCTGATGATATCGATCTTCTCACCACGCAGTTCTTCCACAATAGTGTTTACTCTGGCACCGTTCATACCTACACACGCACCGACTGCATCAACATCCGGATCATTGGACCATACAGCGATCTTGGTTCTGGAACCGGCTTCTCTTGCGATACTCTTGATCTCTACGATACCGTCTTTTACCTCAGTCACTTCTGCTTCAAAGAGACGTTTTACCAGTTCCGGATGAGTTCTGGAAACCATGATCTTTGGTCCTTTCGGTGAATCCTTAACTTCCAGTACATATACTTGATACGTTCGGTCGGTTTGTATACTTCACCTTTGACCTGCTCGTTTTCACTCAGGATCGCATCTACCTTACCCAGATTCACACTGACATTTTTCCCATGTACCGCTGTACCACACCGGTAACCACGTCTTTTTCTTTCTGGAAATATTCATCATACAGAACTTTTCTTTCTTCCTCACGGATCTTCTGCAGAATCACATTCTTTGCGTTCTGTGTCGCGATACGTCCGAACTGTTTGGACTGAATCGGAACCTGAACGATATCCCCCAGTTCATATTTGGAATCCATCATCTTCGCATTGGAAAGGCTGATCTCCATCACCGGATCTTCTACCACCTCCACTACGGTCTTGTCAGCATATACGCTGAACTCGCAGGTTCATGATCGATGGTCACATGTACGTTATCTGCTTTTCCAAAATGGTTTTTACAGGCCTGAATCAGAGACTGTTCGATCGCTTCCATCAGAACTTCTTTGCTGATACTTTTTTCTTTTTCCAGAATAGTTAACGCTTCCAGTAATTCTGTGTTCATTTTTTCTTTATCCTCCTTAAAAATCAAAAGCAAGACGAATCAATGCGATATCTGCTTTTTCAAATGTCTGCTCTTTCTGATCCTCTGTGGTGATCGTCACGCTACTTTCATCATATGCACTGAGGATTCCGTAGAATTCTTTTTCTTTATTAATCGGACGATAGGTACGGATCTCTACTTCTTTTCCCATACTTCTTACGTAATCCTTTTCTTTCTTCAGAGGACGTCCAAGACCCGGGGAACTTACTTCCATAATATAAGCATCTTCGATAAAATCCAGTTCATCCAGTTTATCACTGAAGATTCTGCTGACTGCCTCACAGTCATCTACGGTAATTCCGCCTTCTTTATCGATATAGAAACGTAAATACCAGTTTCCTGCCTCTTTCACATACTCCACATCCACCAGTTCAAAACCAAACTGATCAATAATCGGCTGTGCCATAGCTTCCGCCTTCTGTTCGTACTGTTCTCTTACACTCATGCTTTCACCACCTTCTACATGAACAGCAGCTGCTGTCCTCAACAATCAACCCTAGAGCGTGTCATGAAAAACTCATTTCCGCGATCTGAGCCCCACTTTGCGGGAGATTTTACCCTCATTCGGTTGCCGTAGCCCGCTACGCCGCCTCATTCGGATAAAATCTCCCACAAAACTGAGACTCGCAGCTCACGAAAAGCCTTTTTCAGACACGCTCTGATTCTTCGGATGTTCGACCCGTAATTCATACCATCAAACTTCATCCTCCAACTCAGTGATTGATACTCCATGCAACAAATAAGAGTGGACGTATCGCCCACTCTTAAAACTAGTAATCATCTATTAACATGGTAATCATACCATTTATTATTATAAAATTGCAAGCGTTTTCAGGCTTTTTCCTTTATACCCGCACTTTCGTTCCTTTGGTGTCCCGTTTTCCAAGCTTGATCTTATTGAGAACCATCTGCTTTTCTTTGTATTCAATCTGGTATTCCATCCGGCTTTCCAGAAGATATGCATGTTCCAGATAATCTCTGTCACCCATCTTCATTGCTCGGACACCAAGGGCTGCTTTTTTTCTTCTCCGGTACTTCCTCTTTCAGAAAACGCAGAAAATATCCCGCATGGCTCTGCAGCACCACATAATCCATCGTGTCACACAACTCCACAAGAACCAGCTCATCCTCCTCCGTCAGTTTGGTAGAAGCGATGGTTCTCTTGATCACATCGAATTCCGTTCCCGGCACCTGTTTGATCATACCGGATTTTGTCACGAAAATCAGAGAAGCATTCTTTACTGCCTCCATATTGCTGACACAAAGCAGTTCTTCCTGTGCACTGGAAAAATTACTCAGGTTGTCGATCGGAACTCCTTTATCTCTCAGCCTTGTAAGTGGCAGATCCATCACTTTTACCGTATGCATCTGTCCTTTGTTCGTAAAGAGACAGATCTTATCGGTATTCATACAGGTAAATACATACTTATATTCCCCGTGAACCGTCTCTTTGTTCCTCTCGTAGGTATTCTTATCCAGCACCTTCGCATATCCGAAACGATCCATCAGAAACATACTTCCGCTTCTTCTACTTTCTTTTCTTCAAAGACAGCTTCTTCCCTGTTTTCAATCACGGTACGGCGTTTTCTTCCGTAGGTTTTCTTGATGTGATCCAGATCTTCCATGATGACCTGTGCCATGGCATCGTAATTATTCAGAATCTCTTCATATCTGGCAATATTTTTCAGAGTTTCCTCATGTTCTGCCACCAGGGCTTCGATTTCCAGTCCGATCAGCTTATACAGTCGCATCTCCAGGATCGCAGTTGCCTGTCTCTGGGTAAAGCAGAGTTTTTTTGCTGCTTTCTCACTGGCTTTCGTCTTGAAGCGGATACCTTCGGTCACACCGTTTACCAGACACTCTTTTACCTGTTTCTGGTTTTTACTTCCACGCAGGATCTCGATGATCAGATCGATCACATCACAGGCTTTGATCAGACCTTCCTGGATCTCTTTCTTTTCCAGTTCTTTTATTTAACAGTGTCTGATGCTTTCTCGTACAGACTCAAACTGAAAATCCACATGATGCTCAATGATCTGTTTCAGGCTCAGTGTTTCCGGTCTTCCATCTGCTACAGCGAGCATATTCACACCGAAAGTATCTTCCAGACGGGTCTTTTTATAGAGCATATTTTTCAGATTTTCACATCTGCGCCTTTTTTCAGCTCCAGAACGATCCGGATACCTTCTTTGGAAGACTGGTTGGAAATATCCACAATATCTGTAGCTTTTTTGGATTCTACCAGACCTGCTACATCATTTAAGAATTTTCCTATATTGGCTCCAACCATCGGATACGGGATCTGGGTGATCACAAGGTTGACTTTTCCGCCTTTTAATTTCTCTTCTTCCACTTTTCCGCGGATCTTGATCTTTCCGCTTCCGGTTTCATAGATCTTCAGAAGTTCATCTTTTATTGATCACGATACCGCCGGTCGGAAATCCGGTCCTTTGATGTATCTCATCAGACCTTTCACGCTGATCTCATTATTTTTCATGTAGGCTTTCACACCGTCCACGATCTCGATCAGGTTATGTGGCGGGATGCTGGTCGCCATACCGACCGCGATACCATCCGCTCCGTTTAACAGAAGATTCGGAACACGAACCGGAAGTACCACCGGCTCTTTCTCTGTCTCATCAAAGTTCGGCATAAGTCTACAACATTCTTATCCATATCACTCAGATATACTTCCTGGGTGATTTTTTCCAGTCTTGCTTCCGTATATCGCATGGCAGCGGCTCCGTCACCCTCAATGGAACCAAAATTTCCATGACCGTCTACCAGAGCCTGTCCCTTCTTAAAGTCCTGTGCCATAACCACCAGGGCATCATAGATGGAACTGTCGCCATGTGGATGATATTTACCCATGGTATCACCTACGATACGGGCGCATTTTCGATAAGGCCTGTCATAGCGGATACCCAGTTCATACATATCATACAGGGTTCTTCTTTGTACCGGTTTCAATCCGTCACGAACATCCGGCAATGCTCTTGACACGATAACACTCATGGCATAGTCAATATAAGACTTCTGCATTACCTCGGAATATTCGGTTCTGATAATCTGTCCTTCCATGTTTTCCTCCTGATTGTTCTATCAGATATCCAGCTGTGCGTTCTGTGCATGCTGATAAATAAATGCTTTTCGGGGAGGTACGTCCGTTCCCATCAGTACTTCTGTCACGTCAGATGCCATTCTCGCATCTTCAATTTCCACCCGTTTCAAAATTCTTGTCTTCGGATCCAGAGTTGTCTCCCATAACTGCTGGGCATCCATTTCTCCCAGACCTTTGTAGCGCTGCAGAGTAAAGGATCCGGTGTGAGTTTTTCTGTATTTTTCCAGCGCCTTGTCATCATACAGATATTCCTCTTCCCCTTTGGAAGGGATCACTTTATACAATGGCGGCATAGCAATGTATACATGGCCTTCATAGATCAGTTCCGGCATAAAACGATAAAACAGAGTCAGCAACAGGGTAGAAATATGGGCTCCGTCCACATCCGCATCGGCCATGATGATAATCTTGTCATACCGAAGCTTTGTAATATCAAAATCATTCCCATACCCCTCGGAAAATCCGCAACCAAATGCATTGATCATGGTCTTGATTCTGCATTCGCCAGTACTTTATCTATCGTTGCTTTTTCCACATTCAGGATTTTTCCACGGATTGGTAAAATAGCCTGATAATTACGTCTCTGGCTGATTTTGCAGAGCCGCCGGCGGAATCTCCCTCGACAATAAATATTTCGCATTTTTCCGGATCTTTTTTTCACACAGTTTGCCAGTTTTCCATTGGAATCAAAAGAATACTTCTGTTTCGTCAAAAGATTGGTTTTTGCCTTTTCTTCGGTCTTACGAATCTTGGCAGAACGTTCTGCACAGGAAAGAACTGTTTTCAGGGTCTCAAGATTACGATCAAAGAATCGAACAATCTCATCTCCTGTGACCTTGGCTGTCGCCTTGGATGCATCCTGATTATCCAGCTTGGTCTTGGTCTGTCCTTCAAAACGAGGTGCCGGATGTTTGATAGAGACAACTGCAGTCATACCATTTCGGATATCCACACCGGTAAAATTGCTGTCTTTTTCCTTCAGAATTCCCAGTTCTCTTGCATAGTTGTTCATAACCGTGGTAAACATGGTCTTGAAACCTGTCAGATGGGTTCCGCCTTCTGCATTGTAAATGTTATTACAAAATCCAAGAACATTTTCATGGAATTCGTTGATATACTGGAAAACCCCTTCCACCGTAATTCCATCACTCTCTCCTGAAAAATAAACTGGATCGTGAAGCGTCTCTTTTTCCTGTTCAAATCTCTCACAAAACCAATGATCCCCTCCGGCTCATGATAATCGATAACTTCCGGTTCCGTCTTCCGTTTATCTTCGAAATGAATGGTCAGCTTAGGATTCAGATACGCAGTTTCATGAAGACGGCTTTTTACCTCTTCCTCTGTAAATCTTGTTTTTTCAAAAATCTCTGGGTCCGGAAGAAAATTGATACAGGTTCCTGTCTCTTTTGTACGTCCGATCTTCGGAAGCAGACCCTCTTCCAGCTCGATTACCGGAATTCCACGCTCATATCGGTCATGATGTACGTATCCTTCTCTGCTGACTTTTACATCAAGATAGGTAGACAGTGCATTTACCACAGAGGAACCTACGCCGTGAAGACCACCGCTGGTCTTATACGCACCGTTATCAAACTTTCCACCCGCATGAAGGGTGGTAAATACCAGACGCTCCGCAGATATTCCTTTTTCATGCATTCCAACCGGGATTCCACGTCCGTTATCTGACACGGTGCAGGAACCGTCTGCTTCCAACGTAACCCGGATCAAATCACAGTACCCTGCCAGATGCTCATCCACCGAGTTGTCCACGATTTCGTAGATCAGATGGTTGAGACCTTTTCTGGAAACGCTGCCTATATACATACCCGGTCTCTTCCGGACTGCCTCAAGACCTTCCAGAACTGAGATACTACTGCGTCATAACTGTCTTTCTTTGCCATAATACTTCCTTTCTATTCTTTCTCTCCCGGTACTTCCTTTGGCTCAAGCCACAGACTTGGCTCGTTGCTCTGCATATCAATATTGGTCCGGTGGACCAATTTTGATTAACACGGCAAGTCACCAAGGTCTCGTGCAAGCACG
>ENA-OQER01001406-OQER01001406.1-human-gut-metagenome-genome-assembly--contig:-NODE-1406-length-11580-cov-2.971885_pt1 | contig 11580 bp, 12 predicted proteins | sample MGYA00242797_ERZ504639 | MGnify/ENA primary metagenome ERZ504639 (study PRJEB26092, sample SAMD00036306) | human gut metagenome | host: Homo sapiens | study: EMG produced TPA metagenomics assembly of...
CTCTTTTTTTGTTTCATGAATCTGATTGTTTTTTGAAACCAAATCAAGTAAGTCCCCTGCTTCAATTGAGAAAAGCAATAGCAGTGGGTGGGGACTTGCTTGTATCAGGAGGAGTGCAAGTGCCTTCTGATAAACTGCGGAGCAGTTATTTGGTTATGAGCAAGTAGCAAAGCGGATTGCGAATATCCGCTTGACTGTAAAACAATAAAAAGTATAGATCCGGATAATGTGAAAAAAAGATAATTTTTTAAAAGAATATGAAAAAATTTCTTGCAAAATTGTATTAAATTTTGTGAAAACAGAAAGCAAATTTATGTTATACTAATTAGCAAATAAGATGGAATATAAATGAAAAAGAGTGTGATACCAGAGAAAAAGAAACGAAATGCCGGAAGCAAAAAAATGTAATATATGACAGGGGAATGGCGGAGGCATTTTTTAACTGAAGGTGAGAAAAAAAGTGAACAGGAGAGAAAAAGAACCAATAGATTTTGTAATTACCTGGGTAGATGGAAATGACCCAAAATGGCAGGAAGAAAAGGATAAGACGCTGATTGCTCAGGGACTGGGTGTTCATATAGATGGCAGGAAGGAGCGTTACCGGGACTGGGACAATCTGCAGTACTGGTTCCGGGGTGTTGAGAAGTATGCACCGTGGGTGCGGAAGATCCATTTTGTTACCTGGGGACATATGCCGGAATGGTTGAACGTGGATCACCCGAAGCTGCATATCGTAAAGCATGAGGATTTTATTCCAAAGGAGTTTCTGCCGACGTTTAATTCGCATACGATCGAGTGGAATTTTCACAGGATCGAGGGACTGTCGGAGCATTTTCTGTATTTTAATGATGATATGTTTTTGTTAAATAAAGTGAAACCGACGCATTTTTTCAAACACGGGAAACCGGTGGATATGCTGGCTCTGCAGCCGGTGGTGGCGAATAAGGATAATGAAGTGATGTCCTACATTTATTTAAATAATGCGATACTGCTGGCAAAGCATTTTGATAAGTATGAAAATATGAAAAAGCAGCCGGGAGCTTATTTCCATGTGGGATACCCACTGAAGTATTACTGCTATAATGTGATGGAGATGGCTTTTCCGAGGTTTACGGGCTTTTATACGGTACATGGTCCGTCGCCGCTTAAAAAGAGCACGTATGAGATGCTGTGGCAGGCGGAGCCGGAGCTTCTGAGGAAGGTGTGCAGCCATCCGTTTCGTCACAAGGAGGATGTCAGCCAGTATGTGATCCGGGAATGGCAGAAGCTCAGCGGTGATTTTGTGAATAAAAACAGCTACTGGCTCTGTAAATATTTTGATGTGTCAGATCACAATGAAAAGCTGCTCAGAATGATCAGAAAGCACACAGGAAAAATTGCCTGTGTCAATGACAGCAATCACGGCATTGATTTTGAAAAGGCGAAAGCGGAGATCAATGCAGCATTTGCGGAGGGATTTCCGGAGAGGTCTGCATTTGAGTGTGAATAGAAAAAGGCGAAAGCGGAACGCAAATCTTTGATTTACAACTAACTGAAAAAGGGGAAATGTATGAATATTCTGTTGGTAGGCGGCACTTGCAGCCTGATGAATAATATCATTCTCAAGCTTCGAAAAGAAGGGCACAGAGTTTTTCTGCTGACGGGAGATAAATATAAACACAACAAATATGAAAAAGTATTTGAACGGTACGATTTTCCGTATGACAGTGAGAATCTTAATGAGATCATCGAGAGTGTCAATCCGGATGTAACGATCCTGCTGGGAGCTTTTGATACGAACTATCTCTGGAATGGCGAGGAGCGAGAGACGGTTCATTTTATTTCGCATATGGTGAATATCCTGGTGGCCTATTCGGTGGTGAACGAGGCAAACTGATTTATCTGTCTTCGGATGAGGTTTTCAGTGGCGATTATCCGGATGATATCACAGAAGGAGAGAAATTTTCCGGATATGGAATACGCCCGGCAGCGTTGTCACAGGCAGAGGAGCTGTGTGAGAATTTCCGGGTGAACCGGGGACTGGATATCACGGTTCTGCGGCTGGATCATCTGTACAGCATTCCGAAGGATAAAAATGATATCAACAATATCTGTGCGGGCATGTGTCTGGAGTATCTGCGTGACGGATATATCAAAGCGGATGAGAACCACACCTTTTCGATGTTGTACGAGAAAGATGCCGTGGAATATATTTACAAGGTAGTAAAAAGTAAGAAAAGGGCACATTCGATCTATCATCTGTCATCCAATGATGTGGTAAATGAGGTAGAGCTGGCATCCTGGATCTTGCAGGTGATGCAAAGTGAAGCAAACATCGTGACGACACCGGGGAAAAACGGAAGATGTGTGCTTTCCGGAAGAAAATTTGAAGAAGAATTTGATGTTTACACATTCTGCGACTGCAAAAAGATCATTGAAAAGATGGCTCTTTATATGCAGAAGCACAAGGATGTATTTGTAAATGAAGATAAAGAGGGATCCATCCTGAAAAACCTCTGGGAGAAATGGAAATGGCTGGTGCGGGCACTGGTACCGTTTATTGAGAACCTGATCTGTTTTATTCCGTTTTTCATGCTCAATAACCGAACGGTCGGCAGTCAATATTTTGCAAATCTGGACCCGTTTCTGCTCTATGTGCTGCTGTTTGCAATCGTGTACGGGCAGCAGCAGGCAACGTTCTCGGCAATCTGTGCGGTAGCCGGATATATGTTCCGGCAGATGTATACGAGGACCGGTTTTGAGGTACTTTTAGATTATAATACTTATGTCTGGATCGCACAGCTGTTTATTCTGGGACTGGTTGTGGGCTATATGAGAGATCAGATCCGTACGATGCGGGCGGAGAGTGCGGAGCTGGAGGAGCATTTATCAAGGCAGATCGTGGATATCCGTGATATCAACGAGAGCAACGTGCGTGTGCGTGAGGTCATGGAACAGCAGCTGGTCGGCCAGAAAGACAGTCTTGGAAAGATTTACAGTATCACAAGACAGCTGGATCAGAGTATGCCGGATGAGGTTGTCTTCCATGCGGTTGAAATGCTCACAAAACTGATGGAAACAAAAGATGTGGCATTTTACAGTGTGGTGAATGATGATTATGCACGTCTCTTTTCGGCATCTTCGGAAAAGGCGAGAAGTCTTGGAAACTCCATCCGCTACCGTGAAATGACGGAAATCTATGATGAACTTCTGGAAGAAAAGGTGTATATCAATAAAACGATGGATGAACGTTATCCGCTTATGGTACGGGGCATTTATGAGGATGGAAAACTGCAGATGGTCATTATGCTCTGGGGCTTAAACTGGGAGAAGATGACACTTGGACGGGCAAACTTCCTGACGGTTGTCAGCTACCTGATCCAGAATGCCGTGCTGCGGGCACAAAGATATATACAGGCCCTAGAAGAAAAGCGTTACAGCTATGGCTCCCGTATTCTGGAAAAAGATGCGTTTGAGTCTCTGGTTCAGGCCTATGTGAAAGCAGAAGAAAAGAACCTGGTAGAATGTACGCTGCTGAAAGTCTGTGTACAGCCGGAACAGTATCAGGAGGTTGGCCAGAAAATGGTTGAAAAGATGCGAGACAGTGATTACATCGGTGTTATGGAAGATGCTCAGCTTTATGTGCTGCTTGCTAATACCGGTCAGGAAAATGCCGTGATCGTTCAGAAGCGATTTGAGGAGAATGGATATCGTACAGAAATTGTGGAGTAGATAAAGTATGTCCCGGAGAAATGAAATTTTTTTATATTTTTACTTGTGATAAACTTATTGTGGTTGTGATCTATGTGATCTGGAACCATTTGAGAGGAAAAGAAAAAAATCTCAGTACATGGATGAAGGCGATCGTGATGCTTTTATGCCCGGTGGTCGGACCGACGTTTCTCTGTGCGGCCTTTTTGCTGTACAAGCTGTTTATGGCACAGGCGATGGATCTTTCAGATGTTGTTTTCAGCAAAGAGAGAGTCAAAACCTTTATTCCTCCGGATGAAGAGCGGGGAAGAAATATGGTTTCCATCGAAGAAGCTCTGGAGGTTACGGATAAAAAGAGCCTTCGTACATTTATGATGAATGTGATCCGGGGAGATTACCGAAAATATTTGTCTTCGATCTCACTGGCTTTGAATAATGAGGATACGGAGACAGCACATTATGCAGCTTCGATCCTTCAGGATGTACTTGGAGAATTCCGAGAGAACGTACAGGAGAAGTATCAGTTAAGCCAGATGGAGGATGAACAGCAGGTGCAGCACTGCATTGAGCTGATCGAGTATATGAATCCGATCTTGGAACAGAAAATTCTGACAAATCTGGAACAAAATTCCATGATTGAGCGAATGGATGAGGTACTTGAGAAGGCCTGGAGTCTGGAACCGGAAAAGATCAGCAGTGTGGTCTACGAAAAACTGTGTGCAAGGTTGATGGAGATTCCAGATTATGAAAAATGCGGCAAGTGGGCACAGCGTTCCATGGAGCAGTATCCAGGAGTGCTCTCGAGCTATACCTGCCAGCTGAAACTGTTCTTTTCCAACGGGGATAAGGAGAATTTTTTCCGTGTCATGAACGAGCTGAAGGCTTCGGACATCACGATTGATAAAGAAACACTGGAACTGATCCGAATATTTATGTAATGCAGAAGGATGAAATGATATGTCAATGACAACACTGGTAATTTTAAGATTTCTGGGCATTTTTGCAGCCTATATGGGTGTGACACTGGCACTTCCGGCACTGATGTTCCGCAGGATCCTGCGGGGCAGAAGTCTGGCAGAACAGTTTCTGATGTGTTACACCTTCGGTAATTTTTATATTATCAATATTGTGTTCTTACTGCAGCTGTTGCATATTTCAAATTTCCTTACGCTTGCCGGGCTGACTGCGGTATTGAGTATTGTAATCGGAGGCAGAGTCAATCGGATTCCTTTAAAGCAGCAGGCGGGAAATACCTGGCATTTGTTTGGCAAACTTCTGAGAGGAAGAATGAAATTAAAATCAGCAATTTTTCTTTTCCTTGGAAAATGTGCAGAGGGAATAAAGAGACTGGCGAAATTTTTCTATCGTCATATTGTGAAAAATCCGATCCAGAGTATGCTTCTGCTGGGAATCGGAGTGTGTCTGTGCTGGATCTACGGAAGACAGATTATCTTAGTCTATGGTTATCGTGCATCGGATATCCCGGTGCATATGAGCTGGATCAATGAGATGAGCAGAGGAAAGATTTTTGCGAAAGGTGTCTATCCGTTTGGTTTTCACTGCATAATCTATTATCTGCATGCAGTCTTTCGCTTTGATACGTATGTGATCTTATGCCAGTTCTTTTTTTGCTCAGGTAATCTTTATGCATCTGGTATTGCTGGCGATGCTGAAGCAGCTCTGCAAAACAAAATACATTCCATACATCGGAACTTTTGTATTTCTGCTTGGAAATTTCTGGTCCGGCCAGACTTACTCACGATTTTATGCGACTCTGCCGCAGGAATTTGGTATGATTTTTGTGATCCCTTCCATTTATTTCCTGATCCGGTTTTTTCAGATACCGAAGCAGAAACTGGCGGATAAAGAGACGAGGCTTACGCTGCAGTGCTTTGCGATGGCGTTTTCTCTGACACTGGCGATCCATTTTTACGGCACGATGATCGCCGGACTTTGCTGTATCGGGATCGCGTGCGGATTTTGTTTTCGCTTTTTGCGTAAAGAATATTTTCGCCGTATCATGTTTACGGGAATCTGCAGCGTTTTTCTGGCGGTGCTGCCGATGGGGATTGCTTTTGCGACCGGAACGCCGCTTCAGGGTTCCCTCGGATGGGGCTTAAGTGTCATCAATGGAGGCAAAAGTCTTCTTCGACAGAGACAGAGGCAGACGAAGCAGAAACATTGGAAGTCTCCACCGGAGATGACAAAAATACGGTGCGGGTTGTGAAGCCGGATGGTACGGTTATGGAGATTGATGTCAGTGATCTGCCGTCTGCACAGGAGAACGAAAGCGGCGGACAGACGCAGACAGAAACCACGACACCGGCCGTGCCAAAAGTATCTTTTGGCGAAAAAATTCGAAAAATTCCGGGGAAAGCAAAAAATGCTTTATCGGAAATGAGCAGTCGAATCCTGGAATTCATTATTAAACTGGATGTGAAAAACATTGGTTATATGATCCTGGCGTCTTTTGCACTGTTGCTTTTGCTCGGACTGGTCTTCTGTATTTTCCGGCAGCAGGATATGGAGCAATGCTGATGTCCATGGGATTCTGTATGTGGATCGTGACCATTTTGCTGTGTGCAGGCGTGTTTGGACTGCCGCCGTTGATGGATGGAGCAAGATGCAGTATTTATTATGTTTATCTGCTCAGTGCGGCTCTTACGGCACTGGCAGACGGACTGCTGTATATGGTGCTGCCGTTGCGGAAACTGCGGCTGGTAAGGAATGCTGTGTCGCTGGCTGTTACGGCAGCGGTTCTGATGGGAATGTTCCAGAATCATATGATCAAACAGTCCGATTTCTCCAGCGGTTTTGTGATGAATGGAGCGATCACCTGCCTGAGCAATATTATCCATGAAAATGAAGATAAGACCTGGACGATCGTATCGGCGAACGATGAGACGCAGATGGGAGTGGATCACGGATGGCATTATGAGACGATTACGTTTCTGCGTGGAATGGAAACTCTGGAAAAAAATACGAAAGTCATCATTCCGACGAAAACGGTTTATTTCTTTATTGAAAAAATACCTTTGGATTACAGCGTTACTTATGATAAGAGCGGTCAGTCGATCTCCAGAAAGGGAGCCAGCCGTTCCCTGCCGAATGTGGGCGGCATCGGTATGTATCAGGGAGAAGAAGATGGATCGTGATGTCCAGAATATATTATTGGGCACAGGCGTTTATGGAGCTTTATCCGAATGAAATGAAGGTCTATTATGAGGACAATAAGTTCATCTGCTATAAGATCGAGCAGAATATGTATCATCAGTATGATTTTGCGATAGACTACAGATACAATCAGAACAAGATGCAGGATGAGACAGCGAAGATACACAGGATGAGACGCAGCAACAGAGTGAAGCAACGAATGAAACGCAGCAACAGAGCAATGCATCCGGAAAACAGGAGGCAGGAAAATAGAGTATGGTTTCAAAAAGAAAATTTTTCAGTATTGTGATTATGATGGTTGTACTGTTATTCCTGACTCAGTTTTCCATGGTACTGCGAGATCAGGCAAACCAGTATGATGCCAATGCCAGTCTGTCTGAGCGAAAAGCAGACGGAAAAGAGGTCATCGAACAGTCGGAAGCAGAAAGAAAGGATCTGTCTTTACTCATTTCGGAAAAAGCGTGCTTTTTATCGGCGATGTTTCCGGTGCTATGGGAACGGAGGTAAAGAGATGGGCGGACTATGTGAAGTGGGATATGTTTTCCGTTAAATCCATGGACGAATACATTCAAAGCAAGGCTCATCTTCCGGAAATAGATCATTCTGGAATCAGAAAAGTATGCACAGGGAGAAGATCTGGACTGCCTGGAGCGTTTTCAGAAACGGGGAGCGATCATTGTCTTCGGATGTCTGGAAGATCCGACTCTGATCGAAAATAATGAAGAACTGATGCAGTTTCTCGGAATCAGTAAGGTTGTTTCAGAAAAAGTAAAGCTTAATGGTGTAAAGTTATTTGAAGGACTGCTTCTTGGTGGTGAACAGATCTATGAAACGCCGGTTAAAGATGACGAGAAAGACAGGCAGGATCTGACGCTCGATGTGCCGTGGTATCAGGTTGGAAGCGGCACCAAGACCTATATGGTCGGAATGTTTAAGGAAGAAACCAGCAGGGATATCAAAAATGAAGATCTGCCGACGCTGATCTGGAGAAATGGTATGTACCGGGGCAGTATTTTTGCAGTGGTCGGCGATTATTTAAAAGATGGCACGGCCAGCGGGATTCTGGATGGAATGCTGACAGAGGCATCAGAGTACAGCATTTATCCGATCGTAAATGCACAGAATCTGTCGATAGTCAATTTCCCGGGATTTGCGGATGAAAATAATGCGGAAATGATGGAGCTGTACAGTCAGTCGGTGACCGGAGTCGGACGAGATGTTATCTGGCCGACCCTAATCTCCATTGTGGAACACAGCGACCTGAAGATGACTTGCTTTATCCAGCCCCAGGCAGATTATAAAGACGGGATTGAGCCGGACAGTGAGTTCCTGGAGTTTTATCTGAAACAGTTCAAGGAGCAAAGTGCCGAAGCAGGTCTTTCCATGGAGTATAAAAGTGCAGATTCGCTGGAGGAAAAAGTGGATCGTGACGGCGAATTTTTTGCAGATGCAGACAGTGATTATCGCTATGGTGCAGCATTTGCGGAAGAACGGGATCTTACCGATGTGCTGAATTTATCGGAGATAAAGCTGCTGAAAAATGTCAGTACGCTGATCTGTGAGTATACCGAGAAGCATCCGGTCGTGTCCTATGCTTCGGACTCGATCACACTGCAGTCGGTAGTCGGTGACGGCATGCATTATACATACAGTGCGGATCTTCGCATGCGAAGCATTCAAAGTGCACTGGGGTATACGAATATCATGCTGAATCTGCAGGATATTTTCTGGCCGCAGAACGAAAAAGACCGCTGGGAGATCATGGAGAGGCGATTTGCGAGCAATCTTCTGACCTACTGGAATAAATTTAACTGTTTTACGGCGACGACACTTTCCGAGAGCGACCGGAGGGTGCGTACCTTCCTGAATGTGGATTATACGGAATCGCGGGAAGAAAATGTGATCACTTTAAATACGACAAAAGCGGACAGCTGGTTTATTTTGCGGACGCACGGAGAAAAGATCGAGGACATCGAAGGCGGAAGTCAGACAAAGATTGAAAAAGATGCTTATCTGATCCATGCGGAAGATCATACCGTAAGGATACAGGTTGACGAACCGGGGCTTTCCTATGATTCCCGGCATCAGTGATAAAGAAGAGGAAGAACATGAAGGTTTGTATTGTAGCAGAGGGCTGTTATCCTTATGTGGTCGGAGGCGTTTCCGGCTGGATCAACAGCATGATCAAGTCATTTCCAAATATTGAATTTATTCTGCTGACGATCGTGGCAAACAGATCCGTGCGAGGCAAGTTTGTGTATGAACTGCCGGAGAATCTGACGCAGGTCTATGAACTGTATCTGGAGGACTGCGAGTGGGAAGAAGGAGAGAGAGAGCGAAAAGTACGAAAGCGTTTCCATCTCTCGAAGAAGGAACGCACCGAGCTGACGAATCTGGTTATGAACCGGAAAATCGAATGGGGTGTGATCTTTGATCTGTTCCAGCGAAAAGGCGTGTCGGTGGATGATCTTCTGATGGGACCGGATTTCTTTCAGATTGTCCGGGAGTGTTATAAGAGACAGTATGCCAATATCGTTTTTTCGGATTTCCTGTGGACGATGCGATCAATCTATCTGCCGCTTTTCTGGACATTGAAGATGAAAGTGCCGCAGGCAGATCTCTATCACTGCGTGGCAACCGGATATGCTGGTGTGCTCGGCAGTATGGCAAAGCATTTCCATAACAGTTCGCTTCTGATCTCTGAGCATGGTATTTACACCAGAGAGCGAGAGGAGGAGCTGATCAAGCAAACTGGTCAAAGGTGTCTACAAAAACATTTGGATCGAGCAGTTCAAAAAGATGTCGCTTCTGGCTTATCAGAAAGCAGATACGGTAACATGCCTCTATGAACGTGCAAAACTTCTGCAGATCGATCTTGGCTGTCCGCCGGAGAAGATCCGGGTGACACCAAACGGGATCAATATGGCGAACCTTACAGATATTCCGGGAAAAACCGGGGAGGATGAGCAGTGGATCAATGCCGGAGCAGTGCTGCGTGTCGCACCGATCAAGGATGTCAAGACGATGATCCAGGCGTTTGCGTTTGCGAAAGAGAAAGTTCCGAATCTGAAACTGTGGATCATGGGACCAACGGATGAAGACAAAAAATATGCACAGGAATGTTTTGATTTGGTAAAGGCTCTGAATGTTTCGGATGTGGAATTTACGGGCAGGATCAATGTCCGGGATTATCTGGGGAAAATGGATTTTACGCTGCTTACCAGTATCAGTGAAGGTCAGCCGCTGACCATTCTGGAGAGTTTTGCGGCACACAAGCCGGTCGTTGCAACGGATGTCGGAAACTGTCGGGAACTGCTTTTCGGAGTGAATGACGGATTCGGAGATTCCGGAATCCTGACACATATCATGAACATTGAGGAAATTGCGGAGGCGATGGTGACGCTCGCCTGGCACAAAGAACTGCGGGAGCAGATGGGAGAGGCCGGATACAAACGAGTAAAACAGTTTTACCGGATTGAGCAGATGAAAGAGGTTTACCGGAATATTTACAAGGAGTTTGCAGATCAGCAGCAGATCGAATGGACAGAGAAGCCTTTTGAGATCAGATAGAAAAAGAAGGGAAAGAAGCTATGGCTGGTATAGGTGTTAAATTAAATAACATATATGGAAAAAATACCCTGACAACCGACGTAATTGGTATGGGCTACAGCACCGTCATGACCATCGCTCCGATGCTGACGGTCATCGGTGCACTGTGTATCATGGAATATTTCCTCGATTTTTCTTCGGTCGGATATGTGACAAGGGAGCTGTTTTCCTGTACGGTGCTTTATATCTTTATCTTTGCACTGCTGACGGCATCGCCTTTTAACTCGGTGCTGTCAAAGTATATGTCGGACGTGATCTATGAGGAAACGTATGCGGACATTATGGCATGCTATTATGTCGGACTGTTTTTAAATATTCTTTTGAGTTCTCTGGTCGGAATTCCGTTTTGTATTCATGAATATCTTGTCGGAAAAGTGGATATCATTTATGTTTTTACCGGATATTGTGGATTTATCGCACTGGTATTTGTATTTTATTCGATGCTTTATCTGTCCATCTGTAAGGATTACAAGAAGATTTCGTTCTTCTTTATCATTGGAATGACCGTCACGGTGTTATTGTCCTTCTGGTTTGTGCGTGGGTTACATAAAAGCATCACCTACAGTATGCTTCTGGCACTGACGATCGGATTCTGGCTGATTGCGGCTTTGGAGTTTTCGGTGGTACGAAGTTATTTCCGTGAGAACAGTGGAAATTACCGGGCGGTGTTGGGATATTTTAAAGAATACTGGCCGCTGGTTGCGACAAACTTTCTGTATACGCTCGGACTGTATATCCACAATTTTGTTTTCTGGACGACGGATCTGAGGATGATCGTAGTTCGGAGTTTTGTCTGTGTGCAGTCGTATGATATGGCAACCTGTCTGGCGATGTTCACGAATATTTCGGCGAGTGTCATTTTTATCAGCCGCGTGAAATGCATTTCCATGAGAGATACAAAGCCTACTCGGAAGCGTGATCGGCGGAAGAGGGTGCGATATTGAAATTACCAAAAAAGAATGTTCCGTATGCTGGCTGAGGAGTTGATGAGCCTTGCCCGTGTACAGTTTATTATTACACTTGTTATATTTTTGTTTGTATGATCTTCTTCCAAGGCTTGGATTTGGGGGTATGACCATGCGTATTTTATCCCTTGTCTGACAGCCG
>ENA-OQER01001407-OQER01001407.1-human-gut-metagenome-genome-assembly--contig:-NODE-1407-length-11568-cov-2.059872_pt1 | contig 11568 bp, 16 predicted proteins | sample MGYA00242797_ERZ504639 | MGnify/ENA primary metagenome ERZ504639 (study PRJEB26092, sample SAMD00036306) | human gut metagenome | host: Homo sapiens | study: EMG produced TPA metagenomics assembly of...
GGCTCTGAAAGTATTTTCTTGCGGAAAGCAACAACACCCAACTGCAAGTTCTTATCTCTGCTGTCAAAGAGTTTTACATGCTGTTCAAGTCGGGCTTTGGTAGCTTGAGGTTCTGGCAGCAACATGGGCCATCGGTTTTCTGAAAGCTTTGAAAGAAGAGAAAATTTCTGTTCCGGGTGATGTGGCGATTGTCGGGTGTAACGATGATCAGGTGGCATCCTTTGTAACTCCCGGGCTTTCCACGGTGAAGTTACATAATGACCTGGTCGGAATGATGGCAGCAAAGACATTGATGGAATGTCTTTACACGAAAAGAGAACAAGGTTTAAAAATCATTGTACCGAATCAGTTGATTCTCAGGGAAAGTTGCCCTGAATAAAAGTAGAAAGGGGAAAGATATGGAATACGTATACAAACACATGGATTGGAGTAACGTAGAGGTCCTTGGAAGAAATCGTCTTCCGGTCAGACCGTTTTATTGTGGTTATCCGAATAAGGAATCGGCAAGACAGGGAAGAAGAGAAGAATGTTCCAATTACCGTCTGTTGAACGGACAGTGGAAATTTGCTTATTATGAGTCACCGTTTTATGTTCCTGACACATGTATGGAGAAGGAATATGACGATCGGGAGTTTGGCATGATGCCGGTTCCCGGACACTGGCAGCTGAATGGTTATGATTATCCACATTATAATGATGCGATAGCATTGTTCCCGATTCTGGATGATCCGGGCATACAGGCAGACAATCCTACGGGTGTTTACCGGTACACATTTCAGGAGGAAAAACAAAAAGACAGGGAATATATCCTGAGGTTTGATGGAGTTGAGAGTGCTTATCACGTATGGCTCAACGGTACATTCATAGGATACAGCCAGGGACCTCGTAACACAGCTGAATTTGATGTGACAGAAGCATTGCAGGATGGGGAAAATGTGCTGGCGGTGATCGTCTACAAATTCAGTGACGGCAGTTATCTGGAAAATCAGGATATGTGGTGGTTTGCCGGAATTATCAGAGATGTATCTCTGATCCGGAGACCGAAACAGCATATGCTGGACTGGCGTATCGTATCTGATCTGGTTATGGAACAGAATGAGACGACCGGAAAGATTTGCCTGGAAGCAGTGTTTGAAAATCATACCGAGGATGAGACGGCACTTACCGTTGAGATGGAAGTAATGAACGGTGAACAGGTCATCTTCAGTGAGATCCGCGAGATAAATGGTAAAAAAGGCGAGACAGAATATGTGACAGAGGTAATTCTGGAAAATATAAAACCCTGGTCAGCAGAGCACCCTGAGCTGTATCGGGTGATGATTACCCTGAAGAAACAGGGAGAAGTTCTGGAATCCTATGGCGAGTGGACAGGATTCAGAAATATTTGTGTAAAAGACGGATTATTCCTGGTAAATGGAAAGGCTATTAAATTAAAAGGAGTAAACCGACATGACTGGAATGAAAATACAGGACGATGCATTACAAAAGAGGATATGCTGGCTGATCTGTATCTGATGAAACAGAACAATATCAATGCGGTACGAACCTCTCATTACCCGCCACATCCTGATTTTCTGGATATGTGTGACCGTCTTGGACTTTATGTGATGGAGGAAGCTGATCTGGAGTGTAACCAGATGGCTTACACCAAAAACATGAACAAGATCAGTGATGACACGATCTGGGAAAAAAGCTATGTGGATCGTGCGGAACGTATGGTAAGAAGGGATAAGAACCATCCAAGTATTCTGTTCTGGTCGCTGGGAAACGAATCGGGATTCGGAAGCAGCTTTGTAGCCAGCGGAAGATTTATAAAAGAGTATGATCCAACCAGACTGGTTCATTACGAGGAAGACAGGGATGCTTCTATAGCTGATGTGTACAGTACCATGTATACCAGACATAAGGCATTGGAGATCCTGGGAAGAGACACTGCAAAGAAGAAACCTCATGTAGTATGCGAGTACGCACATGCAATGGGAAATGGCCCGGAGGATTAAAAGAATACTGGGAAATATTTGAACGATATCAAGGCTGCAGGCGGTTTATCTGGGAGTGGGTGGATCACGGTATTAAAAAATATGACAGTAACGGCAAAGCTTACTATACATATGGCGGAGATTACGGGGATTATCCAAACAGTGGGGCATTTTGTTGTGATGGACTGATCCAGGCAGACAGAAGACCGACGCCAGGTATTTTACAGGTGAAAAAAGTAATGGAGCCGGTAACATTTATCGATTTTGATAAAACCACAGGTGAAATTACAGTTTGCAATAAATATGATTTTACTGACCTGTCTTATCTTGAAGGTACATTCAAGGTTCATACACTGCAGGGAATTCTGCTGGAAGGTAAGGTGGATCTGAGTGAGGTAGCACCACATGGATGTAAACGTATCACGGTATATGATTCTGCAGAGTCAGGAGCATGGTGCGATGAACAGGATATCTGGCTGACGATCACAGTATGTTACAAAGAAAAACAGATCTGGTCTGAGGAACTCACCATGAGGTTGCGTTCCATCAGGAATGTCTCAATAAAGCAGTTCGGAAGACAGTGAAAGAGCCGGCAGATAACGGAAACTTCGGAGAACTGCATATGGTGGAGAAAGCAGGAATTATTTATGTGGAAGGCCAGAATTTTACTGCCGAGTTTGACCGGGTTCATGGATATTTAAGTGGTTATACATTGAATGGCGAACGGTTAATCTGCAAAGGACTGGGGCTGAACTTCTGGAGAGCACCTGTTGACAATGACAAGAATGTGGCTGAAATCTGGGAAAAAGCGATGTTGAAAGCCATGACAAACCTTGTTGAAAAGGTGACGGTAGAGGAGAAGGAACAGGAAGTGGTTATCTCCGTTTCACAGATTTATGCACCGATAACGGTTGACTGGAAAATCATTGTGAAGGCTGAATATCACATTCAGGCAGATGGTCTTATAACATGAGTTATCACGGAGTGCCAACCGGTGTGCAGCTTCCGGAGAGTTTTCCGCGGATCGGTATGCGGTTTGTGCTGGATAAAGCCTGTGAACAGGCAGTCTGGTACGGAAGAGGACCTCTGGAAACATATCCGGACTGTAAAGAAGGCAACGCGATAGGCTGCTGGGAGAAGAACGTGGAAGATTTCTATTTCCCTTATGTACTGCCTCAGGAGACAGGTAATCATGAGGATACTCGTTGGGCTGCGTTTGTGACAGAGGCGGGTAACGGAATCTGTATCGCATCGGATAAAGAATTCTCTTTTGGAGCATTACATTATACACAGGAAAACCTGACACAGGCGACACATACAAATGAACTTCACAGAACGGAAAATATCCAATTATCTGTTGATTATGCACAGCATGGTCTGGGAAGTGCAAGCTGGGGTGCCGAGTGTCTGGAAAAAGATAAACTGTATCCGGAACCGTTTACATTTACCTGGAAGATTTTCGGAACCGGGAAGGAATCGCTGGCAGAGCGGGCCGAGCAATACAGAAGAAAAAAGGTGCGGCTACCGCTCTTTTGACGGCACAGGCGGTTGGTGCAGGTACAGGACTGTACCTTTTATATAAAAAGAAGGGTGGACTGTTTCGAAAAGTACCATCTGAGCATAAATTTTTTCAGTTTTGATAAAAAATGTATCTACGAAATCTATACTACAGGAATTCCGGCAGCTTTGGAAACCGTATTCTGGCAGGTTTCTGCTATCATTTTGAGTAAAGTGATACTATTTTACGGAAACCAGGCATTTGCCGCATATCAGCTGGGTATACAGGCAGAGGAAATTACGGAGATGCCGGCCATTGGTTTTAGTACGGCATCCACTACACTGGCAGCCAGAGCAATTGGTATGCAGGATGAGGAACTGCGAAAAGTTTACTTTAAAGAACAACTGAAAGTGGGAGTATTTATCAGCTCGATAACTTCGGTGCTGCTGATTTTCCTCCCGCGGTTCTTATGACTCTGATGACGGACAAACCTGAATTACAGGCCATAGGTGTTGTATATGTGTTTGTTATGGGATTTATCCAGATACCTCAGAATTTGTCCAGGATCTACAATGGAACCATCAGAGCTATGGGGTATAAGAATGCTCCTATGCTGGTGGCGGGATTTGGCATATGGATCGTAAGGATTCCTCTGTGTATGCTGCTGCTTATGTGTTAAGGCTGCCTTTGACAATAATCTGGATTATTATTGCGATGGATCAGGTGTCCAGATTCCTGCTCAGTGTAGGATTGTATTATCGGATCAACAAAAGCGTGAGCAGACGATGAACGCGGTATAGAACGGAAAAAAGGAGTAAGAATACATATGAACAGAGAACTTTTAAATGACAGACTTTGTGCAAGAGGCCTTGATGACCGTCTGGAGGATATATTATCCTGGAGGCTGCGAAAAAGGCCAAGGAAAGAGGGTGCACATGTGGAATTTATGCGACAACTACTGTAGGGGAAGAACTGACAAAGCACGGAGCTGCCTGGTGTGCATCCCGAATCGCTCCGACTCTGGCTATTGTGCTTGATGTTACATATACCAGCGATTATGAGGGAACAAGAGCCATCGAAAACGGAGAAATCCTTCTGGGAGGCGGACCTGTTTTCCTCCATAATTCTTTCAGTCATAAAATGGTAGTGGAGCGACTCGAAAAAGCTGCCCGGAATGTACATATAAAATATCAGTGGGAGAACGGATGTGGAAGAACCTGTACGGACGCAGATGCTATTCATATGGCAGGCAGGGGGATACCTACAACAGTTATGTCCATACCTCTTCGCTATATGCATAATCCGGCAGAAGTGTGCAGTATGGAGGATGTGCAGGGATGTATTGACGTGCTTGCGGAATTTTTATGTGGAATCGGGTCTGATATTTGTCTGAAACCTCTGGAAGGATAAGGTGATTCATGAAAAAATATATGGCGATTGCCGGATTGGTATTAGTTACTGTTATCTGGGGAGGCGGATTTGTGGCCAGTGACATGGCTCTTGACAGTCTGTCGCCTTTTCAGATCATGACCATTCGTTTTCTGTTGGCTTCCGTGCTTATGGGTGGGATAAGTATCCGGAATCTTAAAGGAATAAAAAAAAGAGGAAGTAACTGCAGGAGTTTTTATGGGCGCAGCTCTTTTTATTGGGTTTTCTCTTCAGATCATAGGACTGCAATATACGACTCCGTCAAAGAATGCGTTCCTCACAGCCACAAATGTGGTGATTGTTCCTTTTATTGCTTTTCTGATCTGCCGGAAAAAAGTAGGATTCAGAGGTATAATAGGAGCAGTGCTGGCGATAGCAGGGGTGGGGCTTTTGTCCCTGGATAAAGATCTGTCCCTAGGACTGGGTGACGGACTGACCCTTATATGTGCAGTGGGCTTTGCTTTTCAGATTTTTCTGACAAGCATCTTTGTGAAGAAGTACAGGGCATCTGTGTTGAACTTTATTCAGATGTGTACGGCAGGTATTTTATCATTGATATTCATGATTGCCTCCGGGCAGGTGCATTTTCAGGTTACTGCAAAGATGGTGGAGTGTTCTCTATCTCGGCATTATCAGCACAACGGTCTGCTATCTTCTTCAGACAGCATGCCAGAAGTATGTGGATGAGACAAAGGCGGCAATCATTCTGTCTATGGAGTCTGTCTTCGGAACCTTGTTCTCGGTGATGATTCTTCATGAAAGTATTACATTGCGCATGATATTGGGATGTATCATTATTCTGGCGGCGGTTATTCTGGCGAATTCAGCACGGAGGAGACAACGGCATAAGGACAGCGTCGTGTAACTGTTCAGTACCTTCACAGTTACGAGCCAAAATGCATAAAAAATCACCTTCGGTGATGGCATTTTGGCTTGTATGTCTCGGGATTTTGACATATTCATGTCAAACACCTCGCGGGACAGTGGCTACTGAACAGTTACAGCGTCGTAACAATTCGTTGCGTGGTTTGGGGCAATATGGTAAGATAACCATGAAATGCACTGACATAGCTGATGCGATTCGAAAAATATTGAAAAGTATCATGCAGAGAGGGATTTAAGATGGCTACAATAAAAGATATCGCAGAGCGTACCGGTTTTTCCGCAGCGACGGTCTCCAGAGTTTTGAATCATGATGAGACGTTGAATGTGCAGGATGAGACCAGAATGAAAATATTTGATACTGCCAGGGAACTTCAGTATCAGGCAAAGGAAAGAAAAAGCAGGAAGCGTCACCTGACGGTTGGAGTTTATTATTCCTATTCCAGAGAGGAGGAGCTGAGAGATACTTATTATCTGACAGTCCGTCTGGCGGTAGAAAAAAAACTAGAGGCAGAGAATATGGAACGCTGTCAGATCCAGAATCTGGAGGAGCTGAAGAATCTTGGAGGACTCGATGGTCTTTTGTGCTTGGAACGTTCAGCAAGAGTATGGTAAGGCAGATAGAAGCCTTCAAAAAGCCTACAGTATTTCTGGATGCTATGCCAAAAGGAGATCAGTTTGATTGCGTAGTCAACGATCTGGAAAGTTCTGTGGAAGCGGTGATGGATTATCTGACAGGACTGGGACATAAAAAGATAGCATTTATTGGCGGCTATGAAGTCGACAAGGATGGCGAGGAAGTGCATGATGAACGAATGGTAACTTACAAAAAATATATGGAGCGAATCGGTGAATTCTCTCCGGCACTTGTGCGGGTGGGGAAATTTACACCGGAGGACGGTTATGTGCTGTGCAGGGAAATCCTGGAAGGGAAGGAGAAACCTACAGCAATATTTGCAAACAACGACTCTCTGGCAGTGGGCTGTTATCGGGCAGTCAGTGAAAAGGGACTCCGGATTCCGGAGGATGTGAGTATTGTGGGATATAATGATATAGCGGTGGCCAACTATCTGGTTCCGCCGCTGACTACAGTGCGCCTGCATATGGAATTATTGGGTGAGGAGGCGGTTCGCCTTCTTCGTGAACGCATACACATCCTCCAGGGAGATAGGGTTAAAAAGTGATCGTACCCTGCGAAGCTTATTGTACGTGGCAGCGCAGATAGGGTAAAATAAAAAGATTTTAAGAAATGTTTGATTTAATTCAAACATTTCTTTTTGAATTTAAAAAAAGAATATATAATCAGAAACAATATTGTCTAGCGAAGAATGTGATTACCGGATAAACTACTCAAAAAAGGAGGAAGAATATATGAAACGGAAACAGGTAATTGCATTCGTCAGTGCAGCGGCATTGGCTGTGACATCGCTGGCAGGATGCGGGAAAACAGAAGAAAAGACGGAGAAAACGACAGTAAGTGAGGCAGAAGAAACAGCCAAAGAAGACCTGCCACTGTCAAAATATCCGGAAACAGTAACTGTCCATCTTGGCGGCTCTATGAATCCAAATGCGAAGCTTGAGGACGGAAAGACTTATGATGATAATGTATACCTGGATTTATTAAAGGAAGACCTTAATATTGATGTTGAATATGACTGGGTTACATCATCTTCTGATTATGATGAAAAAATGAATCTGTGTATCGGAAGTAATACAGTTCCGGAACTGATGAATGTGAACGCAACACAGTACAGAGCACTTCTGAAATATGACATGATTCAGCCGTTGGACGAGTATTATGAGGATTATGCATCGGATACCCTGAAAGGCTATGTGGAATCCGGCGGTGAGGAACTGAGAAAATGTATCACCAATGACAAGGGAGAGATGATGGCGATTCCGGCTCCCAGTATGATGGTGGGAGAAATGAACGAAATGTGGATCCGTCAGGACTGGCTGGAAAACCTCGAACTGGAAGTTCCGAGAACATGGGATGAGCTGGCAGCAGTGGCAGAAGCATTCGTAACCCAGGATCCGGATGGCAACGGAGAAGATGATACCATCGGAATTCTCGGACCTGGTAATTCCAATCATATCAATGATATTGGAGACAATCAGTTTGGTCTGGATCCGCTGTTTGTAGTTTCCAGTCTTATCCACAGTACTGGCTGCAGGATGAAGATGGAAACGTAGAGTATGGTTCCATCCAGCCGGAGACCAGAGAAGCACTGGAAAAAATCCAGGAATTATATACAAATAAACTGATCGATCCGGAAATGCTTGTCAGAAGTGACTGTCAGGAACCTGTCCTGGCCGGAAAGGTCGGAATCTTCTTCGGACCGTGGTGGAGTGGTTACACTGTTTCGGATGCTACACTGGCAGGAGAGGCAGACTGGCGGGCATACTTCACACCATTGTCTGAGGATGGAAATTATTATACTCATATGCCGGATCCTACAAGCAAATATGTAGTGGCAAGCAAAGACTGTAAGAATCCGGAGGCTGCCTTTAAGATCGTTAACTATCTGATCAAATACGAGAGAGATTGGATAGAACAGGGCCTTAATACCAAGACAAGCAGTACAGATTTTTATCCGTTGTGGAACGGTTATGACAATGCTGATGAGATCGAGGTATCTACAGAGACTCTGGAAAAATATCTTGCAGGAGAAATTACAATGGATGATGTTGATTTCTCACAGCATAAACTGTTAAAGAATGATATGGAAGCAGTTACGGAGCTGAAAAAAGAACCATATGATGATTTCAGTCTGGATAAATGGAATATGGACAGTGATCTTGCAAAATCCAATCTTCCGAGACTGGTATCACTCCTGGTCGGAGGCGCTCCGCTCGTACACGATACATATGTGCCTGTCTATAATGCCTTCAGCGGTCAGACAGAACTATGGAAACAAAGTGGGCAAATCTGAAAAAGATGGAAGAAGAAACATTTGCAAAAATCATTATGGGAAAAGCAGATATCAGTGAATTCGATACCTTTGTTGAGAACTGGAAGAAGCAGGGCGGTGACCAGATTCTCAAAGAGATCAACGAAGAATTAGGAAACTAAAGAGGCAGCGGCTGATGAATATCATCAGCGCTGGTGCTATAATATGAACTGCCACTTCCCGGCGGTGAAAGGATAAGGTGAATAGGATGAAGAAGGTATTATACGAAGAATTACTTCCGGAAGAATGTGTACAGAGGATAAAGGAGATGCCGGTTGCTTATCTGCCGCTTGGTACACTGGAGTGGCATGTCCGCACATGCCTCTTGGAGCTGACGGAATTCAGTCAAAGAACTGTTTGTCCGGGTAGCAGAAAAGTTGGCGGTGTGGTGCTTCCCATACTGTTTATGGGACCTGACCGTGTATTCCATGACGGTGATAAAGCGTTTTATGGGATGGATATTAACACGGAAGGTGCACTGAATACCTATCATGTCCAGCAGATGAAAGGCAGCGCTTACTGGCTGGAGAAGGGATTGTTCCAGGACTATCTGCGCAGTATTTTCGCTCAGCTTTCCAGAGCCGGGATCCGCATTGTTGTAGGACATGGACATGGTCCGTCGACCCATGCATTTCAGGAGCTGGAGGAAGAGGCAAAAGAAAAATACGGGTTAACTATTTTTACGGCATGGACTTTCGCAGAAGATGAGAGACTGAGATATCAGTACGATCATGCCGGAGCGAATGAGACATCTATCGTCATGGCCGTACGGCCGGAGCTGGTTGACTTTAGTCAGGTAAAAGAAGATGAAAGCAATCTGATCGGAATCGCAGGACGTCATCCGGTCAAAGAATCTTCTGAAGCGTTCGGAAATGAAATACTGGAATATACAATGAAAACATTAATTGCAGGTATTGAGGAAACGATTGGTAAGGATAAGAATTAAGCCTGAGATGCAGGATTCCTCAAGTGATATACCGGATGCATAGAAAAAACCTTACTGGTCACTGAGTGGACAGTAATAAGGAAACTGTGTGAAATTACAGTTTTGCTTTAAAAATATATTTGACAGAACAGAAAAAAAATAATTATACTTGAACTGTCAAATAAATAGAACCGGGGAGCTTATGTGATAGGCTGAGAGGAAGTTGAAAACTTCGACCCGTATACCTGATTTGGATAATGCCAACGTAGGAACGTTATGTAAGAGAGTCTGTAACTGTGAAGATACAGAAAAATTACGACAGATTTAACGGGAGATACTTTGGTATCTCCTTTTTTACGCGAATCCAGGTATAAAAGAATGAGATTGAGCGAGAGTTCATGAAGGGCGCACCACCGAGGGTACGTTTTTTTGTGGACTCTTTTTTGCTTCAAGGAGGTGAGATGCAGGTGATCAAAGTAAACGGAAAAGAAATCGAACTGGAGAAGGCAACTTCTGTAGAAGTGTATCTTGAAAGTGCAGGATACCAGATGAAGCGGATTGCAGTGGAACTGAATGGCGAGATCCTCCTAAAAACGAGTATGCGGACAGGATGTTAGAAGACGGAGACTGCATGGAGGTGGTAACATTTGTAGGAGGAGGCTGAAAATGGAGACAACGAAGGTTTTGACAAAAGAGGAAATACAGGCTGCACTTGAAGAACGTCATTCACCGGAAAAGCAAAAGAAACTGTCCGAAGGCCGGGTGACGATCGCAGGTCTCGGAGGTCTGGGATCCAACGTGGCATATGCACTTGCGCGTATCGGCGTGGGCCATCTTCATCTTATTGATTTTGACGTGGTGGATATTACGAATCTGAACCGGCAGCAGTATTTTACAGAACATATCGGTATGTACAAAACAGATGCTTTAAAGTCTCTGCTTCAAAAGATTAATCCGTATATCGATATTCAGACGGATTGCATCAAAGTGACAGAAGAGAATCTGATTTCACTTTTTGAGAATGCAGGAATTATATGTGAAGCATTTGACAATCCGGAGGCAAAAGCCATGCTTGTAAATGGAATTTTGGAGCATTTTCCGGAGAAAAAACTGGTGTCCGCATCCGGAATGGCCGGGTATGGAAGCAGCAATACAATTCGTACCCAGCGATTGATGAAAAACTTCTATCTTTGCGGGGATCAGGTTACGGAACCGACCTATGGCAACGGATTGATGGCACCGCGGGTTGCGATCTGCGCAGCCCATGAAGCCAATATGATCACCCGTTTGCTGCTTGGAGAAGAAGAAATATAGCAGCTATTCAGCAGACATTGTGAAAACAGTGAACCATTACGAAGTATAAAGAATACAGGTAACTATTCAGCAGATATTAAGTAGACAATGAACAGTTACGAAGAAGGAGAAATAAACTTATGAGTATAAAAGATACATGGAGCCTTGGAGGACATGAATTTACATCAAGATTTATCTTAGGATCAGGAAAATTTTCTTTGGATCTTGTGAAAGCCTGCATTGAAAAAGCAGACGCACAGATCATCACACTGGCACTTCGCCGTGCAAACGAAGGAGGACTTGCCAATATTTTGGATTACATTCCGGAGAATGTAACCCTGCTTCCGAATACATCCGGAGCGAGAAATGCCCAGGAGGCAGTGCGAATCGCCAGATTATCAAGAGAAGTGGGATGTGGGGATTTTGTAAAGATCGAAGTTGTACACGATTCCAAATATTTATTACCCGATAACTATGAGACGATCAAACTCTTTTGGTTCTATCGCAATGGCGGGCTATACAGCTGCAAATAATATCTTCGGATTTCTGTACGCCGCAGCCAACTCGATCACACAGGCATGTATGAGTTTTACAAGCCAGAACTACGGCGCG
>ENA-OQER01001408-OQER01001408.1-human-gut-metagenome-genome-assembly--contig:-NODE-1408-length-11548-cov-2.371684_pt1 | contig 11548 bp, 18 predicted proteins | sample MGYA00242797_ERZ504639 | MGnify/ENA primary metagenome ERZ504639 (study PRJEB26092, sample SAMD00036306) | human gut metagenome | host: Homo sapiens | study: EMG produced TPA metagenomics assembly of...
TTCTCCGTTTACGTTATTAATCTCCGACAGCTTCATACTTCCTCTTTGTGCTTAAACTGCCTTTTTGTTTCTGTTCCACCGTCTTGTTCTGTCCGGCTTCTTCCATGAGTTCTGCTGTTTTCTCAGAAGTCTCTTTTTATTCTGCCTCCGGAGCTTCCTCACTCCCGCCGGCTGCTTCTGTTTTCTCTTCTTCAACAGTCTCTGTGGCTGCATCCTCAACAGGCTCTGCTACAGGTACTTCTTCCTCTTTTGCAGCTGCTCAGCCTGCATGCTCTCGATCTGTGCCTTCACAGCTGCAAGCTGCTCCGGTGTGAGCTTGGAGATCGTCGCCTTAAGCTCCTCCTGCTCGTTCTTTCTGGCTGCGGATTCTTTCACAGAATCAGCTGCATTCTTAACTGTTGACTTGATGTTGTGCTTCAGCTCCTGATTGAGGACCTTTCCCTGCTCAACGGTAAGCTCACCTTTTTTTACCAGCTCATCCAGAATCTCCTTGGATTTCTCTGCTGTCACTGCTGCTGTACCAATACCCACCAGTAAAATTTTCTTCAGTCCTTCACCTAATTCCATAATGTTTTCTCCTTTCCTGAAACCGGCAGCTGCCGACTATCATCCTGCTGTCCGACACCAGCCCCTGTCATGAAACAAAATTTCCTGTTCCTGTCATATTCCCAGAAAAACAAGTCCCTTGGGAACAAAAATGATCAGTCCGACGATTGCTGCCATGATCGCTGCGATCAGTACTGCCCCGGCCGCTGTGTCCTTGGCGATCTTTGCCAGAGGATGACGTTCCTCTGTGACCAGATCCACCACAGCTTCCACTGCCGTATTCACCAGTTCCAGCGCCATCACCATTCCGAACAGCCCCAGGCAGATGCACCACTCTGTCACGGAAAGCCCAAGGATCAGTCCTGCGATCACCACAAGTGCTGCCACCATGCAGTGGATCTTCATATTTCTTTCCTTGCGGATGCAGGTAAAAATCCCCTGAAATGCATATCCGAAGCTTTTATACAGCGGATCCTTCTTTCTGCCTGCCATGTTCCTCACCTGATTTCCTGTTTGAATTATTCCCTCCAACGGGAAGTATGGGATTATTATAACAAGTTTGTAGTAATATTTCCAGTATTCCGAAAAATTTATGAATATTTAAGGAGTATATGTGGCTATTCACAGATAACTGTTTGAGCGGATAAAAGCATCCGCATTCAGTTAAACCACACATACTCCTGATCCTGTTGCATATTATGTAAGATTTCCGGATATCCTGAATTATTTTTCCGGATATATATACGGATGTCACATATTATTCCACATTTTTCAGTGCTTCATCCATGGGCACATGACGGATCCTCCGGAATTCCAGCACTGCTACCACCCCATAAGCTGCGATTCCGATCGCTGTCATTTTCACATAGATCATGGGATCCACCCACATAGTGATCCATCCCGAAATACTGGAAAGCATCATCTCTCTGAATAGCATTTCCATGATCTGCCGTTCAACCGGAAGGCTTAACAGCAGGCAGAACACCACCACAAGTGATGTAGAAGTATATACAAACGGCTGATCTCACCATTTGTATAACCCAGAATCTTGGTCATGGAAATCGACTGGGCATTTTTTTCGATGATAACCTTGGAAAGCAGATAGATCACCACCAGAAAAATGGTCACGGAAAATCCATACATCATTCCCATCATATCTCCCATGGAAACATCCAGCTGCCTGGATATTTTTGTAAGAGCTTCCAGGTCAATGACAGAACCGATATATTTTGAAGGGATATCCCTGATCTCTGTATCGGAAAAATATCCTCCAAAATAATCATCCCCAAGATCAAACGCCTCATTCAGCTTATCACGCTCCATAAATACACAGAGGCTTGCCGTATAATCATAGATTCCGTCTACTTTAAAGGAATACTCATCCTTCTCATATTTTTCCTTCAGAGTTATGGTATCCCCCTCCTTGATCCGGAATTTGTCCGCATAAGCACTAGAAATATAAACGCCGTCTCCTGAAAGATCCGCATGGATATATTTACTATCCGGCTCCACCCCGTAAAAGGTGATCTCCTCACTTTTATATTTATCAGGCATGGTATTCAGGGAATAGACAGAAAATTTTTCCGCATCTTTATTGTCCGTTCTGGTATCCGTATAATATTCCAGAAGAGAATTCATGGCATCCGCTTTATTCCCTGAATAGGCACTTGCCGGAACCGAAAGTATGTACTGATATTTTGCCAGCATGTTCTCCTGGATCTCCATCTGATAATGATCCAGAGCAGACGGCAAGAGCATTCCAAAAAACAGCAGCAGATTGGCAAAAACAACTCCCACAAACAGCACCAGATAATTGCTGATATTCTGAAAGATCACCCGGAGGCGAAACCTGGAAAAAATTCCGATCTTCGGGCTTAAATACACCGCCCGTTTCTGTTTGTTTCTGGAAAAATCCCTTCTCAGAAGTTTCAGAGGCGAAAGCTTCAGACGGTACCAGAGCACTGCATGATCGATCAGTATCATAATGATGACCGGAACTATGGTTGTCAGAAGAAAGGCATCTGCATTCCATACCGTCACATAAGTCGGCAGACTATAGCTCCCGTAATACATGTCTGCACATACCCCCTTAAATACGGTATAGCCAAGAATATTTCCGATCAGGGCACCGACCAGCGTGACCAGAACCGGAAGCATCATATAATGAAGGATCAGCTCACGCCTGGTATAACCGGATGCACGTAACGTACCGATAACACCGGCTTCCTTTCGGATCGTATTGCTGATGGTAATGCCAAACACAAACGCCATTATCACGATCACAATATAAAGAAGCGTGATGACCATTGCCCTGTCTCCGCCCATATCATCACCGGTAAACATGATCGCCTGGTTAAGATAACGTGGGACAAAAGCCTCCAGAGTTACCACTTTGCCAATATCTTCCACGAGATCCTCGGAAACCTTCTTCTCCTCTTTTTCGTCCTTTGGCTGATGAGCGTAGATCCAGGCATAATTATACCGGAGCTTTTCCTGATCCAGAGTTGCAAATTCCTCCGGAGCTACGATTGCCACACCAAACTTTACAGAATCAAACATGGAATCGTTATTATTCTGAAACAGAGCACTGTAATCCGAAAGTGCCACAAGGCCTGTGATCTTCCAGGATTTTTCACCCCTGGTCAGGATATCTCCTACCTTAAGACTGTTGTTATCCGCATACATACGGTCAATGGCGATCTCGCCCTGCCCTGACGGCATTTCTCCTTTCATCAGGCAGACCTTATTCACCTTCTCACGATTTTTAAAGAAACGCATGGTGCTTCCGTTATCCAGATCTTCTTCTATATAGTAATTCTCGTAAAGCTTAACACCGGCCGCTTCAATGTCCTTCCACTGAGAACTGTAAATCTTCTCCGCAGTACGGAATTTCGTTTTCGATGTTATATTTGTCAAAGCTTTCATCATAGGCCTTCAGCATGCTTCCATCGGCTACCAGGAAGCCGGATACAAAACCTATGGTCAGTACCATCAGCAGAAAGACCACCAGATATTTTCCAAATTCCCCCTTCAGTTCCCTGGGGATACGCTTACGTAAAGGATTCTTCATAATGCCCCCTTACCATTCCAGGTCAGCAGCCGGAATCTTCTGCTCATTCTGATAATTTCTGCGGATCATACCGTCACGAAGCTTTACCACACGGTCTGCCATATCCTTGATGGCATCGTTGTGAGTAACCATGACTATGGTATTTCCATATTTGTGATTGACTGTTTCAATCAGCTTCAGGATTTCCTTGGAGGTGTTGTAATCCAGCGCACCGGTAGGCTCATCACAAAGCAGGATATCCGGATTTTTACAATGGCACGGCCAATGGCAGTTCTCTGCTGCTGGCCTCCCGAAAGCTGGTTCGAGCTTCCGCTGATGTTCATAAAGTCCCAGTGTCTCCAGCAGCTCATCCACATCCAGCGGTCTGTCACTTAAATAAGCACCAACTTCAATATTTTCCCTCACAGTCAGATTGGGAATCAGATTATACATCTGAAAAATATATCCCAGATGTTTTCTGCGTAGAGAGAAAGCTTTTTTTCTTTCATATCCTCCAGCTGTTCTCCCTGAATGGTAATGCTGCCTGCATCTGCCCCGTCAATGCCGCCGATGATATTTAACAGCGTAGATTTTCCGGAACCGGACGGTCCCAGAAGCACACAGAATTCTCCCTTTCAATCTCCAGATCAATCCCCTTCAGAACATCTACGTGGCTCTCTCCGGACCCGAAGGATTTTTTATTCCTTTTATTTCCAGAAACATAAACCTCTCCTTCCATTCCTGATCATTTCTTCTTTATATATGAATACAAATATATGTTAGTTCAGACTTACTCTTTTGTCAAGATGCAGGCTTATTTTTGTAATTCGCTGTATCAGTCCGGCTCTTGCCAAAATCCGATAAAACGTATATAATGGGAGAGTATCTGTATATTTTTAACCAAATAATCTTATTTTTAAAGGAGTGAATATTGAAAGTGGACCCAGCGACACTTACCAGATAATCATATTACTTATTCTGCTGGCATTGTCAGCCTTTTTCTCATCTAACGAAACCGCGCTGATGTCGGTAAACAAGATCCGTCTCCGCTCTCTTGCAGACGAAGGAAACAAGCGTGCAGCCATGGCTCTCGATATCCTGGAGAACCAGACTCCCAAGCTTCTCAGTGCGATTCTCATCGGAAACAACATTGTGAACATTTCGGCTTCTTCCCTTGCAACCACACTTGCATACAGCTTTGGCGGATATATGGTCAGCATCGTAACGGTGATCCTGACGGTTCTGATCCTGATCTTCGGCGAGATCACCCCCAAGAACTACGCAACCATTAACTCAGAAAAGATCACCCTCCGCTATATCCCGGTCTTTAAATTTCTTATGACCATCATGACACCGGTGATCTTTATCATCAATCTCTTTTCAAGAGGTGTGATGCGCCTGATGCGTGTAGATCCGGATGCAGCCGACAAGGCCATGACCGAGGAGGAGCTTCGTACCATCGTGGACGTCAGCCACGAGGACGGTGTCATTGAATCCGACGAAAAAGAAATGATCTACAATGTGTTTGACCTTGGAGATGCCACAGCCAAGGATATCATGGTTCCAAGAGTACATGTTACCTTTGCAGATGTGGAATCCACCTATGATGAGCTGATCGATATTTTCCGCGAGGATAAGTTCACACGTCTGCCGGTTTATAAGGACAGCCAGAACAACATTGTGGGAATCATCAACATGAAGGATCTTCTTCTTTACGACAAAAATGAGGAATTTGTTATCGATCATTTCCTCCGAAAGCCGCATTTTACTTACGAAACAAAAAGCATTTCCGATCTTCTTGTGGAAATGAAGGACTCCACCTTCAATATTGCCATTGTACTGGATGAATACGGTGATATGGCCGGACTGATCACACTGGAGGACATCCTGGAGGAGATCGTGGGTGAGATCCATGACGAATACGATGAGAAGGAAGACGAACTTGTCCAGAAAATTTCCGACCGTGAATACATCATCGAAGGCTCCATGCATCTGGATGACGTAAATGATCATCTGGATACGGAACTGGATTCCGAGGATTATGATTCCCTGGGTGGATTTATCATCGAACATCTGGATCGTCTGCCTGTTGCCGGTGACGAAGTGATCACCGAGGACGGAATTCGTCTGATCGTAGAAAAGCTGGATAAAAACCGTATCGAGAAAGTGCATGTCTACCTTCCGGAAAAAGAGCCTGAAACACCGGGAAATACCGAAGCCTGAGCAAGCAGGCTCCAGCTCCGTAACAATAAACAGCTGATGCACCGGAAAATACTTAATATTTAATACTTAATATCATCCATATCGACTGTTATCGGAATCCCCGGCTCACCCATTGAGCCATCATGATTTCTGATTGACAGTTCCGATATTTTTATAATTTATAATGATAAAAAAATTTTTTATCCATATTTACTAAATGCAATGACAGGGAGTAGTACACAGTCTCCGGATGCACAGAGAGAAGATGGCCGGTGAGAATCTTCGTGACTGAACTGTGGAAGTAGCCCTCGAGCAGTGGACTGAACCATGAATCTTCATGCAGTAGCTTCATCGTCATTCCCACGTTACAGGGAGGCAGTATAATTTTGTACTGACAGAGAGCAGAGTTTTACCTCTGAAAACAGGTGGTACCGCGGAATTGTCCGTCCTGAGCATATTTTATCCGATATGCCGGGACTTTTTTTATTGGAAAAATTTCTCGCGGCAGCCTTATCTGCTTAACTTTTCACATCATCAAAGGAGGGAACCAATTCATGAAACAGATTTCCGGAAACAAATTGCTTGTAAAAGCCTTAAAAGAAGAAGGCGTTGATGTTCTGTTCGGCTATCCCGGTGCCTGCACCATCGATATCAGCGATGAATTATATAAACAGAGCGGCATTGACATCATCCTGCCACGTCACGAGCAGGCCCTTGTACACGAAGCAGATGCCTATGCCAGAACTACCGGAAAAGTTGGCGTATGTCTCGTTACCAGCGGTCCCGGAGCTACCAACCTTGTTACAGGTCTTGCAACTGCCAACTATGACAGCGTTCCGCTTGTATGCTTTACCGGACAGGTTGCCCGTCACCTCATCGGAAACGACGCGTTTCAGGAGGTTGATATTGTCGGGATCACCAGAAGCATCACAAAATACGGTGTTACCGTCCGCAACCGTGAGGATCTTGGACGTATCATCAAGGAAGCCTTCTATATCGCACGCACCGGACGCCCAGGCCCGGTTCTCATCGACCTTCCAAAGGATGTAATGGCCGAGCTGGGAAGTGCTGAGTATCCGAAAACTGTCAATATCCGTGGCTACAAGCCTAACACCAGCGTGCATATCGGACAGCTGAAGCGTGCCCTCAAAATGCTGCAGAAGGCCAAAAAACCTCTGTTTCTTGCCGGCGGCGGTGTGATCATTTCCCGCGCGCAGGAGATTTTTACCCAGGTTGTTGAGAAAACTCAGATCCCGGTTGTCACAACCGTTATGGGACGTGGCGCCATTTCCACAAAGAACCCTCTGTTTATCGGAAATCTTGGTATGCACGGCGCTTATGCCGCAAATATGGCAGTGAATGAATGCGATCTTCTGTTTTCCATCGGAACCCGTTTTAACGACCGTATCACAGGCAAGCTCCATGAATTTGCTCCACATGCACAGATCGTCCACATTGATATTGACACCGCTTCTATTTCCAGAAACATCCATGTAGATATCCCCATTGTTGCCGATGCAAAAGAAGCTATCACAAAAATGGCTGAATATGTCCAGGAATGTAATACCGGCAAATGGCTGAAGCAGATTCAGGAATGGAAGGAAGAGCATCCTCTTACCATGAAGGACCGTGGTATTATGGGACCGCTGGATATCATCAGCGAGATCAACCGCCAGTTTGACAAGGCCATTCTTGTTACCGATGTAGGTCAGCATCAGATGCTGGTGAGCCAGTATGCGGACATCACCGGGAACCGTCAGCTGATCATGTCAGGCGGACTTGGGACCATGGGTTACGGCCTTCCAGGTGCTATCGGTGCCAAGATTGGTAATCCGGACACACCGGTCATCTCCGTTTCCGGTGACGGCGGCATGCAGATGAATATTCAGGAGCTGGCTACCGCAGTTCTGGAGGAGCTTCCGATCATCTGCTGTATCTTCAATAATGAATATCTCGGAATGGTCCGCCAGTGGCAGAAGCTTTTCTACGGAAAACGTTACGCCATGACAAACCTGAAGCCGGTGCACTCTCCCGCCGTACAGACGGTCAGGAATATCCGGAATACACACCGGATTTCATCCGTCTCGCAGAGAGCTATGGGGCAAAGGGTATCCGTGTAACTGAGAAGGATCAGATCGCGGCTGCTTTCGAAGAGGCTAAGAAGAACACAAAAACTCCTACGATCATCGAATTTATCATTGATCCGGAGGAAATGGTTTACCCGATGATCAAGCCGGGCGGCACCCTGGCTGATCTGATCATGGATTGTTAGGAGGAATGAATGATGGATAAAGGAATGAAAAAAAGATGGATCTCTCTCTACGTTGAAAACCAGGTCGGTGTTCTTTCCAAGATTTCTGGTCTTTTCTCCGGAAAGTCCTATAACCTGGACAGTCTTACAGTAGGTACCACGGAAGATCCGACTGTATCAAGAATGACCATTGCTACTGTCAGTGATGACGAAACTTTTGAGCAGATAAAAAAACAGCTCAACCGTATGGTAGAAGTCATTAAGGTTATTGATTTTACAGATGTTTTTGTTCGTATGAAAGAGATTCTTTATATCAAAGTCAAGAAATGTACTGCTGCCGATAAAGTAGAACTTTTTCAGATTGCAGAAACCTTCAAAGCCAGAGTCATTGATTATGGAAAAGACAGTCTTCTCCTTGAATTTGTTCAGACAGCAACCAAGAATGATGCAGTTATCAAACTGATCAAAGAAGAATTCAAAAATATAGAAGTGGTCCGTGGCGGAAGCGTAGGCATCGAATCCATCAGCATGATGGAACGCTGATGCCTCTCTCCAACCATTTATTCAGTCGATCAGATCATTCTGAAATCTCGAAAGATGTTCATACGGAAGAATCAGACGGCCGCGGTACAATCCGCAGCGTCATTGATCAGACTGTTATTAACCGCAGAAAACATATTCACATCCAGTTTGGACAATTCCAGTCCGAGAAGCTTCATTCCTCTCTCATAAGCTTCATCAAAATAAATGCATTCTCCTTTTGGAATTGCATCTCTTCTGGCTCTTTCACTTTCCTGTTTTTTCTCATATCCAAGATGATTGGCCGGTCCAATCTCTGCAATATCATCCATGGTTTTTGTACGAAGCTGAACTTCCATATAAGATCTGGAACTGTTATCATAAAACGTAATATGTAAAGACTGATATCCACCGGAATCTGTTCCATGGATATAGTCTCTGTAATAAGGTTTGACATCCTCGTTCAGAAGCGGTGAGCCGCTTTTTCTGACTCCATGTGCCGATTCTGCTGTAAATCCTCTTTCCTCAAGAAAACCTGGAAGAACATTTGCAATCTGATACAGATATTTTAATTCTTCTTGCTCACGGTCTGCTTCACTCTTCAGATGGCATCTCGGCATCGAAATCAAATACGATACGCAATAAAATCTCGAAAACAACTTAATCTGTTTTTTAAATCCGCCAGTGGTGGATATTCTCCATGCTCTGTATAATAGTCATAAATATATTCCACTACATACCCGTTAAATTTCTCTTCTGCACGTATCAGGGATTTGATTCGTCCTTTAAATGTAAATGCAAGAAAAGGATATTCCCTGGACATATATTTATAAAATTCCCTGATCTGCTGAGACTGTGCAGTAAGGAAATCGTTATGTTCCAACAATTCTCTGATAAGGATCAGGAAATTACAGTGAATCATATCAACCTCATTATGTGTCTTTTTGGCTCTGCTCTCAGATCATGAATATAATTGTGCAGGATACGAAGAATCGTATCACCTGAATAAAGGTAATCATTTAATGTAATCATAAACCATCACTCCTTTCTCAACATTGTATCAGAAACTCCTATATTATCAAGCATTATGTCACTAATATTCTTTTATTGACATCTCGTATGCCCCACAGTTAAAATAAAAGGATAATCTCTCAGATATAAGAAAGGATTATTAACCCATGGATGGTCTGCAATTCGAACACCGCTGTGCAGAATTATTGAGATATCGAGGTTTCCATAAAGTTGCTGTCACTAAAGGCAGCGGTGATCAGGGTGTTGATATCCTCGCACAGAAAAATGGAATAAAATATGGAATCCAGTGTAAATATTATTCTTATCCTGTCGGCAATAAAGCAATTCAGGAAGCATATGCAGGTGCAGACTTCTATGACTGTGATGTCGCAATGGTCATGACCAATAGTACCTTCACGCGGCAGCCAGAGAACTGGCTGACAAACTTGGCGTAGAGCTCTGGGAACACTGCTCTCCAAACGGAAGTTCATCTGTGATATCCAGACTCATGCGTATATTTAATCTTTTTTTCCTAACAATCGGACTCTGTATGTGTGCATCCGCCCGGCTTTTGAATTTCCCTGAAGGAACGATCCGTACCTATATGAATCTATTGATGCTGATCCTTGCTTCATTATCCGCCCTGCTTGGATGGAATCATTTTCTGCCATGTATCCTCTCTGGAATGCTGTACTTTGGAATTTTTCTCTGGACGATTCTCCCTCTGGTTCTGACTTCTGATTCCAACTGGTATGGAATACTGATGCTTCTGCCTGCTTTTATTACGATTGGACATGCGCTGTATGCAAGATTCCGCAATCAGGAACCTATCCCGTAGCAGAGTTCCTGCATCAGTTCATGTACGGTTGTCATCTTTTGAATACGGTCTACATTCTCCCCGCAAAACACAAGGCCATTTTCCACATCGCCTCTGACTGCATCGATCAGTGCTTTTGTAATGCAATATGGCACTGATCGTGGCTCACATTTTTCCAAGCAGTTATAGCATTTTGTAATTGGCTTTCTTGCAATTTCAAGTTCCTTGATAAATTCATTGCGAAGAGCTCTTCCCGGCATACCTACCGGACTCTGGATAATTTGAATATCTTTCTTTTTCGCGTTTATATATGCATTTTTATAGGCATCTGATGCATCACATTCTTCTGTTGCCACAAATCTACTGGCAATCTGTACCCCATCTGCACCCAGTTCTGTCATATGATCAATATCTGCCCTGTCAAAGATTCCACCAGCAACGATCACCGGAATCTTTGTTCCATATTTTTCTTCATAAAGTGCTTTACATGCAATGATTTCCCTGATTTCATGATCATAATCAAGAGTCTCCAGATTCTCCAGCTGATCCCGGGAAAATCCCAGATGTCCGCCTGCTTTTGGGCCCTCGATCACAATAAAATCTGCTGTCCGGTTATAACGATGTGCCCACATTTTCAAAATAAGCTGTGTCGCTCTTCTGGAAGAAACGATCGGTGCTATCTTTGTCTTATTGTTTCCCACCAGTTTTGGGAGATCCATTGGAAGTCCTGCTCCACTGATGATCACATCTGCACCTGCCCGGACCGCTTCCTGTACATGTTCTTTATAGTGTTTCAGTGCGACCATGATATTTACTCCAACCAGTCCTTTTCCCTCAGCTATTTCTTTTGCCCTGTGAATATGCTTTCTTATTGCAATACGATTGCATCCTGCCTGATCTTTTCAAGCCTTCTTCATCATATCCTATCTGAGCCGTCGAATAATACCAATACCTCCCTCTGCCGCCACTGCTCCCGGCAAGATTGCTTCGACTGACACCAACTCCCATACCTCCCTGTATGATTGGTTTCTCTACTGTCAATTCTCCTATTTTCAGTGGCTTTAACGTTTTTCTATCTGTATGCATTTGTATTTCCTCCTGTTATCCCGCATTTATTTTGATTATCAAACTATTTGATAGTATAAAACCGTTT